>MDTC01248783.1_pt1 | contig 16682 bp, 18 predicted proteins | sample 811181 | NCBI WGS metagenome assembly MDTC01 (sample SAMN05326644, study PRJNA326480) | marine metagenome | isolation source: seawater | place: Pacific Ocean: North | collected 2011 | reverse complement strand
GGAACCAGTGCTGAAAAAAATATACTCAGGTTATTACCACCTTTGGTTTTGCAAACGAATCATGTGAATAGATTAAGCGAAGCTTTGGCCTCGATTAAATAATTAAAAATAAAAAGGTATTTTAAATGCATATATTCAATGATCTAACTGATTTTAGTAATGATGAAATAGGGAGTTTATTGGAGCTCGCTAATCAATTAGATAATTATCCAGAGCCAGATATTTTAAAAGGTAAGGTTCTGGCGTTATTATTTTTTAATTCTTCTTTAAGAACTCTCACATCATTTCAAGCAGCCATGTCTAGATTGGGTGGGGGGACATTTGTTGTATCACCCGATATGTCAATACATGGATTAGAAACACAGACAGGTATAGTAATGGATGGGAATGCTGCTGAACACATCAATGAGGCCATACCTGTTATTGAGTCTTATGCTGATGTAATAGGAATTAGGGCATTTGCCCAAAGAAGAAATCTTAAAGAAGATTTAGAAGATTTTAGTTTTAAAAATTTAATAAATCTCACCAGTAAGCCATTTATCAATATGGAATCTGCTATAAATCATCCATGCCAGAATCTTGCAGATTGGAAAACTTTAGATGATTTTGATATTCCAAAAAAAGATGGAAAATTTGTACTAAGTTGGGCTTATCATCCTAACCCTCTGCCATTGGCTGTTCCAGCTTCAACACTTAATATGGCTGCAATGCGAGGTATGAATGTAACTGTATTAAGACCAGATAATTTTGAGTTACCAGATTCGGTTATGGAAAAAGCTAAACAAATTGCAACTGTATCAGGAGGCTCAATATCAGAAACAGATAATCATAATGAAGCCTTACAGGACGCTCATGTTATTTATGCAAAATCATGGACATCATCAAAATATTACAAAGAAAGAGATTTGGAGTATGAGGCACGTAAAGATTTAATTGAGTGGCGGGTAAAAGATTCTTGGTTTAATAATGCACTGCCTTCATGTCGATTCATGCATTGTTTGCCGGTTAGAAGAGGTGTTGTGGTAGATGACTCAGTTTTAGATAGCTCAAGAAGTATTGTTATTCATGAGGCACGTAATCGTATGCTGGCTCAAATGGCAGTGTTGTACAAAATGTTGAAATAATAAGGAATTAAGATGCAAAAAAATAAATCATCAATAATTGCTGCACTTAAATATGCTATTCCATATATCAGATTATTTAAAAGTAAAATTTTTGTTATCAAAGCAAGTGGCTCCTTATTTTTAGATGAAAAATTAATCGAGAAGTTGATAGAGCAATTAAGTATTCTGCAACAATTAGGAATTAAGATTATATTGATACATGGTGGCGGACCTCAATCTTCAGAAATGGCTGCATCTCTGGGTATTAAGTCAAAATTTATTGAGGGAAGGAGGGTGACTGATTCAAAAATGATTGATGTAACTACTATGGTTCTTAATGGAAAGATTAATACTAAAATATTGGCGATTGCTAGAAAATATAATATGAAAGCTATTGGTATGAGTGGTATTGATTCAGGATTAATTAGAGCACATCGTCGTGAAGTTACTCATGATAAGAATAACAAATCGATTGATTATGGTTTTGTTGGGGATATTGACTCAATTAATCCTGAACTAATTTTTAAACAATTGGACGATGGATTTATTCCAATAATTAGTCCTCTTGCTTGTGATGATAGTGGCATTATTTTAAATATAAATGCTGATACAGTTGCAGCGTCGATTGCTGTAGAAATAAGTGCTGAAAAGTTAATTTTTATATCTTCAGCACCGGGCATACTTGAAGATAGTAGTGATAACTCTAGCTTAATTTCATACTTAGATATTGAAAAGTTAGAAAGGCTAATTCTCGAAAAGCAAATAACTGATGGTATGCTGCCTAAATCTTCAGCAATTAAGTTCGCAATTGAAAAAGGTGTAGAGCGAGTACATGTTATCTCTTATAGAACAACTGACTCATTACTCATAGAGATGTTTACTAATGATGGAACGGGTACATTGGTTGTAAGTGATATAGAAATGTTATCATCTTTAGAGCAACTGGGAGGTCAGCTTTGAGTCGATTATGGGAAAAAGGATTACCATTAGACGAACGAGTACTAAAGTATACGGCGGGTGAGGACCATAAGCTCGATGAGAGACTCGTAATATATGATGTTCGAGCGAGTATTGCCCATGCTGAAATGTTATCGAGCGTCAATTTATTAACTAATGAGGATTGTTCAAAGATAACTAATGGCCTTGAGCAGTTATTACATGATTTTGAAAATGGTAAGTGGACAATTACTCTTCAAGATGAAGACGTCCATACAGCTCTGGAAGTTAATTTAACAAGATTAATCGGAGAGGTTGGTGGTAAAATTCACTTGGGTCGATCGAGAAATGACCAAGTGCTAGTGGCATTAAGGTTGTACATGCTTGATGCCATAGATATCGTTTCCCACGGTATCGAGGGTCTCTGTGAGGCGCTCAATTTACTGAAATTGCGTCAAGGTGAGATAACACTTCCAGGAACAACGCATATGCAACATGCTATGCCTTCATCTGTTGCGCTATGGAGCGAAGCTTTCATTGAAGGCTTCGAGGATATTAAGGAAGGAATTGGAAATGCCAAAATAAGATCAAATAAGAATCCTCTGGGTAGTGCAGCCGGATATGGTACCCCTGGGCTTCCAATAGATAGAGCCATAACTACAGAGAAACTTGGATTTGAAGAGATCCAGGTACCTGTTACTGCTCCACAGCTTTCACGAGGAAAAGCAGAAGCCCATTTTTTGTTTGAACTGACAATGCTCATGCAGGATTTAGGACGTCTTTCGAGTGACCTACTTCTCTATTATACGCAAGAATTTAGTTATATCAGTCTAGCCGATGAGGTGACTACTGGATCTTCTATTATGCCACAGAAGAGAAATCCGGACGTTCTAGAGTTAATTAGAGGTGCTACTGCGACGGTTAATGCTTGTTTAAACGAGTGTTTGATAATTACAAATAAGCTTCCATCTGGGTTTCAACGTGATTTACAAAGAATTAAAGCGCCATTATTTAGAGCTATTGATATCTCTATTGAGAGTGTTGAAATTATGTCTTATTTGATAACAACAGTTGAGTTCTTACCTCAAAATATCAAAATTGAAGAAGACCTCCATGCTGCTGAAGAGGCTTATAAGTTAGTATTAAATGAAGGCATCTCATTTCGCAAGGCATACCAGCAGATAGCTCAAAAATATAGTAAGTGATTATTCTGAATATGTATCGATATCATCATCCTCATATTCATAGATTTGCGATGCTGTATGAGTAGCATTAAGCGCGTCATTAAAAGCGATATGATCTTCCATTGGCGAACTATCTCGGCGAATAACTCTGTAAGAAAGGTAAACAGCAAGAATAAAATGCGTTATACCTGAAAATATGAACAATCCGGCTGAGCTGGTATATGACATTACTGTAGATGCCAGTAGCGGCCCAATGACTGCTCCAATGCCATACATTAAGAGCAAGCTACTAGATACCATTACGAAATCACTTGGATCAGCATGATCATTCGCATGTGCCACATTTACAGCATATAAAGGGAATGAAATACCACCCCATGCGGCACCTAATAAACATATAGTCAAAAAATCAATAGCTTCAATAGAGGAGATAATTGCTAATGATATAAATGATCCTAGGAATGCGGTAATGATGATTATCTTTCTTCGGCCAATTTTATCCGATAGATATCCTAATGGCCATTGTAGAAGAGCACCGCCAATAATGGCTGAAGTCATAAAATAAGCTGTATAGGCAATATCTGCAAAAAGGCTGGAGACGAAAATTGGAGCTAATGCCCAAAAAGAACCATTTGCGAATCCAACAAATAAGCAACCAATAATCGCGGCAGGAGAAATTTTATATAACTTTTTAATATTAAAATCCGTTCCACTCTTGATTTCTGGCGCTGGTGATGTTGAAAGTGCTACTGGAATTGCTGCCAAGGTAATCAGAATTGAAGTAATTGCGAACAGTTCGATGCCATTCGGCTCGTATAGTAATACCATTAGCTGACCGATGGCTTGTACCGATAATGTGATCATTACATAGATTGAGAAGATTACTCCGCGATTCTGGTTTGTGGATTGGGCATTAATCCAGCTTTCGATAACTACATAAAGAATCGCAAAACAAAACCCGGTGAGCATTCTCAAAACTATCCAAATCCATGGAAGTAAAATCAATGCATGTATCAGAGCTGTTGTTGAGGCAATAGCTGTCATCGCTAGAAAAACTCTAATATGTCCCACTCGCTTTACTAGCTCTGCACCTAAGAGACAACCAATTGTAAAACCTAAGAAATAAGCTGCACCCATTATGCCTACAGAAATAGTTGAAAAGGTTTCCAGAGTTGCTCTGATAGGTAACAATGTACCTTGAAGTCCTTGCCCAGTGAGGAGTATAGCTACACTTATTAAAAGTGCAGTGACAGGTTTTAGAGTATCTTTCATTACCTAAATTAAATTTATTTATGTTTGTCTATTTACGGAAGAACTTGCTATTGAAATTAATGCTTTTTTGTATTTTGATTCAGGAATAGATTTGATAGCAGCTACCGCTTTATCAGCCGCTTCTTGGGCTCGATTGGTGGTATATTGAATCGCGCCTGTTATTTCAATAATTTCCTGAATTACACTTAATTTAGAGAGATCACCATTCTCAATTGCTGTATGTATAACTTCTTTTTCTTGTGAGCTACAATTTAGTATTGCATGAATAATTGGTAGTGTTGGCTTTCCTTCCGCAAGATCATCGCCAAGATTTTTACCTAATACTTCGGGTGAGGCACTATAGTCTAGAGCATCATCGATTAATTGGAATGCAATACCAAGCTGTTTTCCATATTCAATTATTCCCTCCTGATGTTCTTGGCTAGCTTCAGCAAGTAGTGCTGATGTGTGACCACTGGCTTCGAATAAACAAGCTGTTTTTCGATAAACTACTTGCAAGTATGATTCTTCATCAATATTTGGGTCATGGATATTAATCAGTTGCATAACCTCACCTGTCGCAATGGTATTTGTAGTATTGGCGAGTACTTTTAATATCTCCATCTTATTAAGTTTAACCATCATCTGAAAAGCTCTTGAATAGAGGAAATCACCTATCAAAACACTTGCCTGATTACCGAAAAGTATATTTACAGTTTCTTGACCTCTTCTTTTCCTTGATTCATCGACAACGTCGTCATGAAGAAGCGTAGCGGTATGGATAAATTCTATGATTGCTGCAGTTTGAATATGATCGTGGCCTTTGTAACCTAGCATTCGAGCTGCAAGTAATGAGATCAGTGGACGTATTCTCTTGCCACCACTATTAATTATGTATTCTGAAACTTGCGAAATCAAGGCAACATCACTTCGCAGATTTTCTCTGATCAACTCATCTACAGCATTAGAGTCAGTCAAAATTATTTCCTTAGCAAGTAAAAATGGGTCTTTTTTCATTATTTTTTTAAGATTAGAAGGTTATGTTGGATAATGCCTGAAAATATAAATATTCGCGATTAAATTTTAGTTAAATGTAATTATTTTATTATGAATTTACAGGCAAGATTTGAGGAATTATGCTTACTTGCGTTGACCTAGCGGCATTGTATCTATACTATTGCCATTCTTTGTAAAAAGTAAAAATTAAAAAGTTTCTGTTTCTTTAATAAAAGTACAATAAATCAAGAAATTTCAGTAACTTATAACAGAATTTACTCATATTGGGGAAGAGAAGATGTACGCAGTATTTCGCTCAGGCGGTAAGCAATATCGTGGATCTCAAGGGGATCGACTAAAACTCGAGAAAATTCAAGCCGAAGAGGGCGCAAGCGTCAACTTCGACGAAGTTATTCTTGTTGGTGAAGGTAAAGATATTGATATAGGTAATCCATACGTATCAAATGTTTCTGTGACTGCTAAAGTTATAAGTCAAGGTAAGAGTAAAAAAGTACCTGTTGTTAAGTTCAAGCGACGTCAAAATTATCTTCGTCAGGGAACGCATCGTCAGTTTTTCACAGAAGTAGAGATAATCTCAATAGGTAAACAAGATGTGAAAAAAGTGACTAAGAAAGCAGCCACTAAAAAAGTGACTAAGAAAGCAGCCACTAAAAAAGTGACTAAGAAAGCAGCCACTAAAAAAGTGACTAAGAAGAAAGCATAAGACCCAATTTTGATGTAAAATACATTTAATCACGAAATGTAAATTTGTTGTCTGGAGAAAATAATGGCGCATAAAAAAGCAGGTGGAAGTACCAGGAATGGGAGAGATTCAGAAAGTAAACGCCTGGGAATAAAAATGTATGGTGGTCAAGATGTGATCGCTGGAAATATACTAGTCCGTCAAAGAGGAACGCGTTTTCATCCAGGAATTAATGTAGGGATTGGTAGGGATCATACTCTGTTTGCGAAAGCCGATGGGCAGGTAAAATTTCAGAAGAAGGGTATTAAGAATAGACAATATGTCAATGTGGTATAATTATTAGCGCTTCTAAAAGCCCTGTAAATAAATTGTTACCCCGCTATTGCGGGGTTTTTTTTATCCAATTAAACTAATTATTATGAAATTTGTAGATGAAGCAATTATAAAAGTAGCTGCTGGAAATGGTGGTAGTGGTTGTCTTAGTTTTAGACGTGAGAAGTTTGTAGCAAAAGGTGGCCCAGACGGAGGTGATGGAGGTGACGGAGGTAGTGTCTACTTCGTAGCTAGTGATGCAACAAATACACTCGCTGATTTCAGGATTACAAAAACTTACATCGCTCAAAATGGCTCGCCTGGTGCTGGTAAAAATATGACAGGAAAATCTGGTGACGATCTAGAGATCATCGTTCCAGTTGGAACAACCATTTTAGATATTGACACAAGTGAGATTATTGGTGATCTAAGTAAGATCAATCAACGGATAAAAGTAGCAGATGGGGGTGAAGCAGGTCTGGGTAATACGCGTTTTAAGAGTAGTGTGAATAGAGCGCCAAGGAAGATTACTAAGGGCACTCAAGGTGAAACAAGAAGGCTCAACTTGGAGTTAAAATTAATAGCAGATGTTGGTTTGCTTGGCATGCCTAATGCCGGAAAATCGAGCCTTATAAGAAAAATGTCTAGCGCAAAACCAAAAGTTGCTGATTATCCATTTACAACTTTACACCCAAATTTAGGTGTCGTCTCTGTTGGTTTATTACAAAGCTTTGTAATGGCGGACATACCGGGTTTAATTCAGGGGGCAGCTGAAGGAAGCGGCCTTGGGATACGTTTTTTGAAGCATTTGCAAAGAACCAGAATATTATTGCACATAATCGACATTGCCTCTCATGACAATCCTCTTAAGCCTTCTCAAGCATTCAGAGATATTGAAAAAGAGTTAAGTAACTTCTCACAAGACCTGATTGATAAGCCAAGATGGCTTGTTATAAATAAAATAGATTTATTACCAGAAAATGAAATTGATCTTATATGCAAAGTTTTTGTTGAGGAATTAAAATGGAGCGGTCCGATACATCAAATTAGCGCTATTTCTGGAGATGGTGTCAAAGAACTTGGAAATGCTATTATGATAGAATTGGATTCGGTCAATCAGGATTAGTTAAGCTAATGCTTTGATCATTTTATTTAGCCTACTCTTGTGACGAGCAGCTTTATTTTTCTTAATAATACCCTTATTTGATGTGCTATCAATGACAGGTACAGCTTGCTCATAAGCTTCTTGGGCTGCTTTTAAATCTTTTGATTCGACCGCATTTAGAACATTTTTTATACTGGTTCTAAGTTTCGACCTTAATCCCATATTATGAGCCCGCGTTTTTTCTGCTTGTCGTGCTCTTTTTTTTGCTGATTTGATATTTGCCACGTTAGATGTAGTCCATTTTTTAAATTTATAATTAGTATTCTATTGTTTGTGCGCCGTATTATTCTTTTATAATAGATGATTGTCAATCGGAGAATATAAGAAAAATATCTGATGTGATAAATAATGAATTTCTGGGACCAGAATTAGGTACAATATCTGCAAGATAACGTAATGAAAAATAATTCAAAAAAATCAAAAAATCAGTTAATAAATTCTACCCTTGTGGTTAGTTTTATGACGCTAGTCTCGAGGATTTTTGGATTATTAAGGGATATTGTATTTGCAAGGTTCTTTGGTGTTTCAATAATTATGGATGCTTTTATAGTAGCTAATCGAATACCAAATATGTTGCGACGTTTTTTTGCAGAGGGAGCATTCAGTCAGGGATTTATCCCAGTTATTGCTAGTTACAAAGAGAGACGCTCACACAAAGAAGTAAAATTATTAGTTGATTCTGTTGCGGGTACTTTTGGGTTGATTCTTTTTGTGGTCTCACTGGCTGGAGTTATTTTAGCGCCAATACTGGTAACAATTGTGGCGCCTGGTTTTATTTTGGATGATGGACGTTTTGATTTAGCATCAATAATGCTTAGATTTACATTTCCTTATTTATTGTTTATATCATTAACCGCATTTGCTGGCGGCATATTGAATACTTATGGAAAATTTTCAGTACCTGCGTTGACTCCAGTAATACTAAATATAATATTGATTCTTTCGGTTATTTTTTTAGCCCCAAGATTAGAGAGTCCGGGGCTATCATTAGCATATGCAGTATTGATTGCTGGTATTATTCAATTGTTGTTTCAATTACCATTCTTATCAAAAATAAACCTTATTCCAAGACCTAGATGGAACATTAGGCATTCAGGTCTCAGGAGAATTGGTAAATTAATGGCACCAGCGATGTTTGGCTCTTCAGTCGCTCAAATTAATATTCTTGTAAGTGGTGTCATAGCGTCGATGCTTGGTATTGGCAAGATAAGTTTACTTTATTATTCAGATAGAATTATGGAGTTACCTCTGAGCCTTTTTGGTATTGCACTTGCAACAGTTACTATGCCTTTCTTATCAACGCAATACGCGAAAAATTCTATGGCTAAATTTGCTTCGGTTGTTGATTGGTCAATGAGGTTGGTTTTTTTATTTGTCATTCCCGCGGCTATAGGAATTTATTTTCTCGCAGAACCACTAATCGCAGTTATTTACTATGGCGGAGTTTTTGATCGAAATAGTCTAGAATTGACCGCATTAAGTCTCAAAGCTTTTGCGGTTGGTCTAATAGGATTTTCTTTTGTTAAGATTCTTTCACCAGCTTATTTCGCTAGAGAGGACACAAAAACACCAGTTAAAATTGGCCTAATATGCTTGCTATTGAACTTAGTGTTGGGAGCTTCATTGGCTTTTTATCTTTCGTGGATCAATTTTCCAGGGCCACATGCTGGCCTAGCGCTAGCAATTTCTATAGCGGCTTTATTGAACGCTCTTCTGTTATTTATTGGGCTTAAAAAAGAAGGAATAATTGATCAGAAAAGTAAGTGGCGAAATTTCATTATTCAAATATTTTTTGCAAATACATTAATGATACTTTGTTTGATATATGCAGAGATGCCCTTGTCTTGGTGGTTATCCATAGAGTTAATAGATCGTATAATGTGGTTATTACTAACGATAGTGACAAGCATGTTTGTTTATTTTTGTGCTCTATTTTTAGCTGGTATTAAATTAGATATTCTGAAATTTAAGAAGTAGTTAACAAGTTATGCAATTAATCCGATCAGTTAATAATTTTCCATATGAGCTTGTTAGCACTGGTTCAGTTTTAACTATTGGAGCATTTGATGGCTTACACATAGGGCATCAATGTTTGATAAAAAATTTAATAAAACAAGCTCATATTAAATGTTTACCATCGGTAGTAATGAGCTTTGAACCGACACCCAGTGAATTCTTTGCTAAAGAAAAACCTCCAGCAAGATTGATGCGTTTTCGAGAAAAATTTGAGGCATTAGAAAAACTTGGGGTGGATATTTTCTTTTGCCCACGTTTTGATGAGAGCGTGAGAAACCTGAGTGCAGGTGATTTTATTAGAAATTTACTTATACAGAAATTAAATATCAAATATTTAATTATTGGTGATGATTTTCATTTTGGTCGTAATAGAGGTGGTAATTTTGAGCAATTAGAGAGAGTGAAAGATATTTTAGAATTTGAATTAGAAAAAACATCGAGCGTGATTATTAACAAAAAGAGGACAAGTAGTACATTAATTAGGGATTTGTTGTACCAAGGTGATTTAATAAAAGCAAAAGAGTTCTTAGGAAAAAATTATCGAATGTCCGGAAGGGTGGTTATTGGTCATCAACTAGGAAGACAATTAGGATACCCTACAGCAAATGTTAATATTCAACGTCTGGAGTGTGCATTGATGGGTATTTTTGCTGTTAAGGTAAGCGGTATATCCAAGAAACCATTAGATGCGGTTGCTAGTTTAGGGAAAAGACCAACTTTTTATGAGGGAAAAAAACCTTTATTGGAAGTACATATTTTTGATTTTAATGATGATATTTATGGGCATTATATTAATGTTGATTTTATTGAGAAGATTCGTGATGAAGTTAAATTTAACAGTGCAGATGATTTGATCAAACAAATGCATCTCGATGCTAAAAGAGCAAAAGAAATACTCTTAAAAAACAAATCAGTGACAAATAAAAAGAAACTATGATGATAAAAAATATTTCAAAAAATACTCAGTTTTTAATAAAGATCACTATGATTGTAGTGGTCATTTTTTTTCTTGATCAATGGACTAAAAATTGGATTATAGAGAATTTATCCCTTTATGAAAAAATTTCCATCAGTAATTTTTTTAACTTAACACACCAACAAAATACTGGAGCTGCATTTAGTTTCTTAGCTGAAGCCGGGGGGTGGCAGCGATGGTTTCTCTCTATAGTGGCAATGATTGTAAGTGGTTATATTGCTTATTGGTTGTATGAGCTTAGAAATTCAACTCAATGGTTTTTGATTTATGGACTATCTTTGGTTTTGGGGGGTGCTTTAGGGAATGTTTTTGATCGAATCAGGTTGGGTTATGTAACTGACTTTCTTCAGGTATTCATAGGAAGTTGGCCATTTCCCTCTTTTAATATAGCTGATGCAGCGATTACAATTGGTGCGATTTTTATAATTATTGATGCAATTATCGAAACTAGAAGCGATTAAATATTATTGGGTTGCTTTTTATTTGCCGCAAGGTTAATTTATACTTTAATCAATGCAGATACTATCAAATAATTACTAATTTAAGATTATGAATTTCTATAAATACCTTCGACAACATGGAATTAGTCCTACTAAGCAAAGATTAGAAGTAGCATCTGTACTTTTAGGAAAACCGCAGCATCTCTCGGCTGATCAGGTGCTTAATTTACTTAAAGATCAGGGTAGTAAAATATCAAAAGCAACAGTTTATAATACTCTTAATTTGTTCAAAAAAGGAGGTTTGGTTCGTGAATTAAATATAGATTCAGCAAAAACTATCTTTGATTCAACCACAAATTCGCATCATCACTTCTATAATATTGATACTGGTGAGATAATTGATATCCCTAAAGATGAGGTTAGTATTGATAGATTTCCTCATCTCCCAAAAGGTACACTCCCAGATGACGTTGAAGTCTTAATCAAAGTTCGTCAAGAATAATTTATAGTAGATTAAACCTCATACTCAAATCTATAGCTTTGATATTTTTTGTCAGAGCACCAATTGATATATAGTCAACACCAGAATTAGCTATTTCTTGTATATTTTCAATCGTAATATTGCCAGAAGCTTCGAGTAGTTTTGGAGGGTTACTTAGTTTTATATTAATTTCATAAGCTCTTTTGAGCATTGAATGACTAAAATTATCCAGTAAGAGTCGATCCGCACCAGCAATAATCGCTTCTTCCAAATCATCTAGAGTTTCAACCTCGATTTCAATATCCATATCCGGATATATTGATTTCGATTTTCTTATGATAGCCTTAATTCCGCCGCCACTGATGATATGATTTTCTTTTATAAGTATGGCATCAAATAGACCAATTCTATGATTGATTCCACCACCACAGGAAACCGCATACTTTTGAGCTAATCTAAGTCCTGGTAGAGTTTTTCTTGTATCTAGAATTTTGCAGTCAGTATTTACTAATTGAGTGACATAATTATTTGTTGTTGTAGCGGTACCTGAGAGTGTTTGTAAGAAATTTAAGGCGCATCGCTCTCCTGATAATATTTGTTGTGCCGGTCCATGCAGTTCGAAGATTACTTCGTTTTCTTTGATGCGATCTCCATCAGCATAGAGCCATATTAACCGAATATTAGGATCAAGCTGGTTGTAAACCTCAGTAACCCATGGTTGGCCACACAATATCATATTCTCACGGCTAATTACCTGAGCTTGTGTCTCTAATTGGTTTGTACTCAATGAAGCAGTAATATCCCCACTACCAATATCTTCTTGAAGAGATTTTCTGACAAGATCAGTAACTTCTTTCTTTGATACACTATTAATTCTCATTTTCATATAAAATTAAACCCAGAATAACTGGGTTTAATATTTCCTTATTTTATAGCTAACATATACTACTACATCATGAATCCATGACCCGCACCAATCATACTCATGACCATTGGAATCGACATTAAAGTATTTGACCGTGAAGCAAGGAAAGCAATTCTCTTACTTTTTGCTATTTCTTCTGCTGTTGCTTCAACTATCCCAAGGATTTTTTTCTGATTTGGCCAAATTAAAACCCAGACATTGAATAACATAATTGTACCAAGCCATGCACCGATACCAATAGTGGTTGCATAGGTATCATTTGTTCTCAGTCCAAGCTCAAAAGCAGCACCTAATCTACCAGTCATTAATAAATAACCAGCACCAGTCAACCAGGTTGATAATGCACCCCAGCGAAACCACCATAATGCTCTTGGGGCTACGTACTTAGTTATTCCTGCACCACCAGGACCGCCTTCATCATCTAAAGCTTCACCTAAAGCAGGCACTTGAACAAAATTAAAGTAATATAAAAGCCCTATCCAGGTAATACCTGATAGGACATGAGCCCATATCATGGCTGATTGGCCGGCAATACCGACTAAATGACGATCATCTGATATTAAGATAATAAGGAAAGCTAGAACAAAACCCGCGATTATTGTTCCTCGTACAGTATTTAAAGGATTCATATTGAGTTACCTATTTTATTATTAATAGTGGTTATACAATCTTCATTATAATTAATTTATTACAAAAAATGGTAATTTTTTAAGAGACAAATACAAAGAGGCTAAGTTACAATCAATTGGTAATTTTATAAACACAAAATGAGATAAAAAATTGAATATCAATGAGCGAATAAAAGAACAATTAGAGAGCCATAAGGTCATGCTTTATATGAAAGGAACACCTGATTTCCCCCAATGTGGTTTTTCCAGTCAAACAGTTTCTGCACTTAAAATGATCGGCAAGCCATTCTCCTATGTCAATATCTTTGAAGATCAAGAGATCAGAGAAGGGTTGAAAGAATATTCTAATTGGCCAACATTCCCGCAGTTATATGTCAATGGGGAGCTAATTGGTGGATGCGATATAGTAATGGAAATGTATCAGAATGGAGAATTGGCAAATATACTGTCATCGTAAATACGAATATTCAAGTCATTGATTTATCGTAAATTGACTTGTAACGGTTAACAACATCACAAAATATATCGGCAGTCTTTTCTGCGTCGTAAGCAGCTCCATGCGCCTGATCAGCATCCCATTCAAAACCGGCAAGACCCACTGCTTTAGCAAGAACTGTATGACCATAAGCTAAACCACAGAGAGTAGCAGTGTCAAAACATGAAAACGGATGAAAAGGGTTACGTTTCAGAGAACATCTATTCGCTGCCTCATTGATAAAATTTAGATCGAAAGAGGCATTATGCCCAACCAAAATTGCTCGTTTGCAGGACAGTTCCTTCATTACTTCTCGAATTTTTAAGAAGATATCGTTTAGAGCCTCTTTTTCATCAATTGCCAATCTTAGAGGATGATGTGGATCAATCTTATTGACCGCTAAAGATGCTGGCTCAAGATTAGCACCTTCAAATGGTTTTATGTGATGACGAATCGTGTCACCACGAATTAGCGTGCCATCTTCTTGTGGGTCAATCATAACTGCAGCAACTTCAAGTAGTGCGTCTGTGAGTGGGTTGAAACCTCCAGTTTCAACATCAATAACAATAGGTAAGTAACCTCGAAATCTATTCGCTATGTGGAAAGGGTTTTCCATATTTTTAAATTAGCATGCTTTATTGGTATATATTATTGATATTATCAATCATTATGATGGAGGATATTTTTTTCGATAATTAGATTCATACTGAATCGAACACCGAAACCTGTGATTTTAGTGGGTATATGTCCTAAACCACCTTTATTGGTAGCAGCACTGAGATCAATATGAATCCATGGGATGGCCGAATCAACAAATTCATTTAAAAAACATGCTGCAAGGATGTGGTCCCCACCACCACCGGGCGAACATTGCTTGAGATCTGCTGTTTCACTTGCAAGTTCAGACATGAATTCCCTGCCAATAGGAAATGGCCAGATTCTTTCACCACTGTCTCTACCGCATTTCTTTATTATTGGATGCAAGTTTGGATAATTAGTAAAAGCACCACTATAACGTGTAGTGACAGCATTCATGCAAGCACCTGTTAATGTTGCGTAATCAATTATAAAATCAGGTTTTTCTTTACCAGCAAAAAATAATGTATCAGCCAAGACCATCCTTCCTTCAGCATCAGTATGAATAGTTTGGATAGTTTTACCGTTAGCTGCTGTAATTATATCTTGCGATTTATATGCTTCTGGACCGGTACGATTTTCAGTTATTGCCAACCAACAATCGACTTCAATTGGTAGTTTGAGTTTAGTGATTGCTAGGAGCGTACCAAGTGCGACTGCACTTCCACCCATGTCAATATGCATATCAAGCATACTATTAAATGGTTTTAAATTAGTTCCACCGGTATCAAAAATAATACCTTTACCTACTAAGCTTAAAGTCTTCTCGGGTTCGATATTTTGGGGTTTGTATTTAATTTTAATTATAGCGGCACTATCATTCTCATTACCTTGGGCTACAGCAAGAAAAGCACCTGCATTCATCTTTTTAAGTTCTTCTGTTTTGTAGATATCTAAATCCCAGTTGAGCTCCTTAGACATTCTAACTATCAGGTCTTGGTAATTAATTGCATTAAGTTTGTTTGCAGGTAACGCGGTTAACCAACGCGCCAGATTATTTCCTTGTGCTTCAGCTAATATTCTATCTAAATTAATTCTCTCTGATAAACCAATTAATTTAATACTATTAATTTTTTCTCTTGCTGGTTTAGATTTGTATTCCGGCATTATAAATTTTTGAGCTAAGCTGGCAGATATCATATCTCTAGCTATTAATTCTTGATTATCTTTATCGAAACCTAGGACCCAAAAAGCAATGGAACCTGCTTTTTCTTTCAGAGCTATCTGAGTTATTTTTCTAGCTATGGTTAAACGTTCGAAAACTTCAAGATTATTTGCAATTTTTGTAATATGGATAGCAGTTTGCCTTTTATTCGAAAGTCTAGTTGATATGGTGGATGGTCCGCTTGAAGTGCTTTTCGCAACGAGAAGTTTAATGTTTTTACCTTGGGGTATGTTTGACCAGATCTTATCAGTAGTTTTTTTTGGCAAAATGATGAAGAGTTGGTCGATTTTTTCAAAATCAGTAGCTTTAGGCTTTCCTGTTAACTGATTAATGCGAATATTTTTTTGGAAATCAGTGAAACGCAGCTCTGTCATTTTTTTACCTTTATTTTTCTGTATTTATTGATGGTATATTTAATTTAATTCGAAAGGACTTAGATAAAATATACTTACATATTGTATTATGAGAATCCTAACAGGAGATATTGGTGAATTCATTAAAGAAAATCTATAATGGGTCTTCAATAACAATGATTATGGATAATCGAATATGAGTGATTTTAATAGAATTGATGATGAGGACCCGATTGAGACTAGAGAGTGGCTCGATTCTATTGATTCTGTTATAGCGCAACATGGCCCGGAAAGAGCACATTTTATTCTTAATAAAATGGTTGATTATGCGCGTCGATCAGGCACATATCTTCCATTTTCTCATAACACCGCGTACTTAAATACAATACCTGTAGGTATGCAACCCAGTTATCCGGGTGATAGATCGATAGAGAAAAGGATCGAGGCTATTATTCGCTGGAATGCAATGGCTATGGTAGTTCAAGCTAATAAAAAAAGTTCTGAATACGGTGGTCATATTTCAACTTATGCTTCATCAGCTACTTTATATGAGGTTGGTTTTAATCACTTCTGGCGAGCACCTACTAGAGAAAATCAAGGTGATATGATTTTTATGCAAGGCCATTCTTCACCTGGGATATATGCACGTGCTTTCCTTGAAGGTAGGTTAGATGAATCACAACTTAACAAGTTTAGGCAAGAGGTGGGTGGTAATGGCTTATCTTCTTATCCACATCCATGGTTGATGCCAGATTTTTGGCAATTTCCCACAGTCTCAATGGGGTTGGGACCAATGATGGCAACATATCAAGCGCGGTTTATGCGCTACATGGAGCATCGTGGTTTAAGTCAACCTGATAACAGAAAGGTATGGTGTTTTCTCGGTGATGGTGAAATGGATGAACCAGAATCTATGGGCGCAATAACCATGCCTGT
>MDTC01122422.1_pt1 | contig 16683 bp, 12 predicted proteins | sample 811181 | NCBI WGS metagenome assembly MDTC01 (sample SAMN05326644, study PRJNA326480) | marine metagenome | isolation source: seawater | place: Pacific Ocean: North | collected 2011 | reverse complement strand
CGGGTCTGCCGAGTGGCTGCTCGGCGGCCAGGTCGGCACGCCCACCCAGCGCGAGTTCGCGCCCGACGGGCAAGGCGGCTTCGAAGAGCGCTCCGGACGGGTCCGAGCCCAGGTCCGCACCGGCCTCCGCCTCGCCGTGGGCTGGCGCCTCGGCCGTGCGCCCCGCGCCCCCGAGCTCCTCGCGTTCCATCGCCTCTGGGTCGAGACGCCGTTCGCGCCCGGCTTCATCCCGGTCGTACCCCATGGGGACACCGGACTGCTGCTCACCGTCGCCGTAGGAAGGTCACCATGATCCGCCTGACCGCCGTGCTCACGCTGCTCGTGGCCTGCGCCAGCCCCAGCACGCGCGACCCCGCAGACCTCGCCTGCACCTCCCCTGCGCCGCCGGACGATCCCCTGGTGGACAGCCTCCAGATCCTCCTCGATGACCGCGTCGAGCGCGGCCTCCCCGGGATCAGCCTCGCCGTGGACCGCGGCGACGGCGAGCCCATCCACCTCGCCAGCGGGTTCGCCGACCTCGCGACCGCCACCCCGCTCGAGCCCTGCCACCTGACCCGAGCGGGCAGCATCAACAAGACCGTCAACGCGGTCGTGGTGCTGCAGCTCGCCGAAGAAGGAACCTGGAACCTGGATGATCGCCTGGTCGACCACCTGCCGGCCGGCACGGCCGACGGCATCGCCAACGCCGAGCACGCCACCCTGCGTCAGGCGCTGCAGCACGCCACCGGCATGCCCAACTGGATCCACAGCCTGTACTTCCAGACCGCGAGCCTCGACGACCTCGACCGCGCGTGGTCCGCCGACGAGCTCCTCCGCTTCGCCCGCGCGATGGGTCCCGCCTTCCCTCCCGGCGAGGACGTCGCCTACTCGAACACCAACACCTTGCTGCTGGGCCTGGCCATCGAGCACCGGACCGGCGAGCCGCTCGCCGACGTGTACCGCGCGCGGGTGTTCGAGCCCCTCGGCCTCCACCGGACCCGCTTTGCCGCACCCGATCCCGTACCTGACGATCTCATCGCCGGTTACGTGGACATCCGCAGCGACGGCCGTCTCCTGGACGCGACGTTCTACAGCGGCTGGGACGTGCACGCCGACGGTGGGCTCCTGAGTCACCCCGGCGACCTGGCCCTGCTGATGCGCGGTGCCAACGACGGCACGCTGCTCGACGCCGACAGCCTCGCCGCCATGCACGACGCGCGCCTGCCGTCCTCCGTCGACCCCGGCTTCTACGAGACCGGGTACGGCCTCGGCGCCTTCCGCATCGAGACCCCGGAGGGCACCTGGTGGATGCACTCCGGCGACGCCATCGGCTACTGGGCCACAGCCGCCTGGCGGGAGGAGGACGGGCTCGCCGTGTCGTGGTCGGTCAACGGCAACTACGGCACCCTCGACCCGCTGTTCTCGTCGAAGGAGACCTACGAGGCCGTGTTCGAGGCGATCGGACCCCCGGCGCGCTGATGCACCCGTCACGACACACACCGTTGTGCGCATCTCCCCTGTCGGCCTCCCCTCCCCGTGGCTACATCGGCCCCTTGGAGGAAACGTGTCCGACCTCGTCATCGCCGCCGGTCACCTGGGCGCGCCCCCGTGGCCCACCCTCGACCCCTTCCTGTTCTGCGTCCACCACGTCGACCACTACCCGGCCGGCAACGAGGCCATGGGCCCGGTCGCGTCGCTGTCCGGCCGCAACATCGGCATGGACTTCGCCAACAAGGACGGCTGGAACATGTACCACGGTGACGTGATCCCGGGCTTCCCCCGGCATCCTCACCGGGGCTTCGAGACCGTGACCCTGGCCCGCAAGGGCTACATCGACCACTCCGACTCGCTCGGCGCCACCGCCCGCTTCGGCAAGGGCGACGTGCAGTGGATGACCGCCGGCAAGGGCGTCGTACACAGCGAGATGTTCCCGCTGGTCCGCCGCGACGGGCAGAACCCGACCGAGCTCTTCCAGATCTGGCTCAACCTGCCGCGCCAGGACAAGATGGTCGATCCCTACTTCACCATGCTCTGGTCGGAGACCATCCCGGTCCACCGCTTCACCGACGATGCCGGCAAGGCCATCGAGATCGTCACCATCGCCGGCGAGCTCGGCGCCACCCCGACCCCGGCTCCGCCCCCCAACTCCTGGGCGTCCCGGCCCGACAGCGATCTCGCCATCTGGACCCTCACCCTGGCCCCGGGCGCGACCTTCGAGCTGCCCCCCGCCGCCGGACCCGCGACCAACCGCGTGCTCTACGTGTTCGAAGGCAGCAGCGTGAAGATCGGCGATCGCAGCCTGCAGGGGCAGGTCATCGTGCAGCTGAAGGCCGACCAGCCCGCTCCGATCGTCGCCGGACCCCAGGGCAACCAGATCCTCATGCTCCAGGCCCGCCCCATCGGCGAGCCCGTCGCCCGCCACGGCCCCTTCGTGATGAACACCCGCGCCGAGATCGCCCAGGCCTACGAGGACTACCAGCGCACCCGCTTCGGCGGCTGGCCCTGGAAGAGCGACGGCCCGGCCCACGCCCGGGACAAGGCCCGCTTCGCCATCCACGCCGGCGGCCGCTTCGAGGAGCCCGTCAAGAGCTGACCGGCCTGGAATCCGCCGCCAACGCCACCAGCCAGGGCTAGCGCGTCCAGCGCTCCACCATGCGCATCAGCGTGGCGGGCTGGACCGGCTTGCTCATGTAGTCGTTCATGCCGGCGCTGATGCAGTCCTCGCGGTCGTCGGCGAAGCGGTTGGCGGACACGCCCAGGATCGGCACCCGGTTGCCCTGCCGACGCAGCGTCCGTGCGACCTCCTGGCCCGACATGCCCGGCATGGACATATCGAGCAGCACGACGTCCATCGGCTGGCGAGCCAACACCTCCAGCGCCTGGACACCGCGGTCGACCGCCTGGGCCTGGGCCTGCGTGCGCAGGAGCATGCCGCAGAGCACCTCGCGGCTGACCGGATCATCGTCCACGACCAGCGCGCGGATCCCCACCCTGGGCGTGGGCGGCGGCTCGAGGGTGGGCGCCCGGGCGATGGGGAAGGCGCCGTTCCAGGAGATGCTGGTGGTCATCGGCGAGAGCACCACCACCCGGACCCGGGCGTTCATCTGGGCGTCGAAGCCCATGAACTCCATGACCGCCATCATCCGGCGACCGCAGTGGTCGACCGCGCGCCCGATCACCGAGTCGAGCTCCTCGCGCAGCTGCTGCACCGGGACCAGCAACCCCGAAGGCACGCCGTCCCGCACCAGCACGCCGATCACGCACCCCCGCTGGCGGGCCGCGGGCTGGGCGCGCGCCACGGCCTCGCGGAGCTCCTCATCGAGGAGGACCGGCGTCGGTACGGGATCAGAAGCGGTCATCGTCGCACCCTCACCCGGCGATGCCTCGACGGCAACGGCATTGCACTGTCCACGTGGACGTGAGGCGCAACCTGCGCTAACGACGGGCCGCTCGCTCTCGAGCCTCGGAGAGTCCATGTCCCGATCTGTTCTGTCGTTGACCACCGTTGTCGGCCTCACCGCGCTCCTCGCCGCGTGTGGTGACCCCGCGGACGCACCCGACGTGCTCCGCCCCAGCCTCACCATGATCCGGATCGGCGACGTCGAGCCGGTCGACCCGCCGGTGGTCCCCGATGACCACTACCTGCCCGGCATCCAGATCAAGTCCGAGGACTACGAGTACGACGAGACCGGTCGCCGTCGTGGCTGGCCCCCTCCCCCGTTCGCGGGCGAGCCCGAGGACCTGTCCCGCATGCGCCAGCAGGACGACCCGCTCCCCCTCGAGAAGCACGTCTCCTACGACTATCTCGCCGGATCCGGCCGCCTCTTCGACGGGGAGTCCGAGGAGGACACCCTGTCCTTCGACGACATCGAGCAGGGCGCCATCGGTGACTGCTACCTGGTCGCCGCCCTCTCCGCCGCAGCCTACGCCGACGCCGACGGCTCCGTGCGGGACGGCCTCGTCCGCGCCCAGTTCGACAGCGACGGCTACGTCACCGGCTACGCCGTGCGCTTCTACGACGCCTGGGGCGATCCCCAGGACGTCATCGTCGACGCCGACCTGGTCCGCAAGAACGGCCGCCCCACCTACGCCCGCTCGCTCGACACCGACAGCGACGGCGAGGAGTGGGTCGTCAGCCTCTTCGAGAAGGCCTACGCCGAGTGGCACGGCGGCTACCAGGACATCGGCGATGGCGGCTGGGCGGGCGACGTGCTCCAGGCCGTCACCGGCAGCACCGCCACCTACAAGCCGGTCGCGCGCCTGTCCGACAGCACCGTCGTCCGGACCATCGAGGACGCGGTCGCCGACAACCGCCCCGTCGTCGCCGGCACCTTCGGAGAGGAGGACGGCGTCGACTACTCGGGCACCAAGATCTACGCGTGGCACGCCTACACCGTGCTCGGCGTGAAGCGCACCGAGGGCGAGGAGCCGAAGATCACCCTGCGCAACCCGTGGGGGGAGGTCGAGCCGCCCGGCAACGGCCCGGACGACGGCATCTTCGACCTGCCCCTGTCCGACTTCCGGCGTCTGTACCAGGGCCTGACCTTCGGCGGCAGCGCCCGTCAGGACACCACCGCTCCCGACGCGGTGGACGATCTCGCCGCCGTGGCCGTGGTCGAGGGCCGGGTCAGCCTGACGTTCACCGCCACCGGCGACGACCGGGACGAGGGCCTCGCCGCCACCTACGACCTGCGGATCGCCGCCTCCCCCATGGACGAGGCCTCCTTCTACGAGGCCGAGCAGCTCGCCATCGGCAGCCCCCAGGCTCCCGGGACGGCCGAGCAGGTCGGCTTCGCGCTGCCCGAGGGCCAGGGCCCGTTCTACGTCGCCGTGCGCGTGGAGGACGAGGCCGGCAACCTGTCGCCCCTGTCCAACGTCCTGAAGCTCGAGGGCGACGCCCCGCCGGTCGACGGCGTCGAGCCCACCCTCTTCGACTTCGAGGGTGGAGCGCAGGGCTTCGAGACCGAGGGCCTGTTCCACCGCAGCAACCTGTCCGCGGTGTCGGGTCAGTACGCGTTCTGGATGGGCAAGGAGTCGACGCTCGACTTCAACACCGGCGATCGCGTGCAGGCCTCGCTGACCTCGCCGATCCTGGACCTGCGCGGCGCGACCAGCGTGTACCTGATGTGGGAGAGCCTGCTCGACGTCGAGCCCGGCACCTCCCGCGACAAGGCCCAGCTGCAGGTCGCCACCCAGTCCGGCGACTTCGAGGACTGGACCACCGTCTGGGAGAAGGACGCTCCGACCGAGGACTTCGTCCTGCAGGGCGTGGGCCTCGACGCGTACGCGGGCACCCAGGTCCGCCTGCGCTTCGCCTTCGACTCGGTGGACAGCAACAACAACACCGGCATTGGCTGGCTCGTCGATGACGTCTGGGTGTGGGTGGAAGAATGAGCGACTCGCCGTACGCGCCTCCGGCTGCCGTGAACACCGCGGTCAGCCCCGACAAGCTCCCCTCCGCCGTGGACCTGGTCCAGGACGGGCTCAAGCAGTTCATGGACGACGTGGGTGACTTCGCCCTCGCCGGCCTGGGCATCACCCTGGTCGCCCTCGGCGTCGCCCTGGTCATGGCCACCCTCGCCATCGGCTGCTTCTTCGGCGGCGCGCTCGGCAGCGGTGCGCTGAGCATCGCCGGGGCCGCCACCGACGTGGACGCCATCGCCGGTGTGTCGGCCTTCGCGGGCATGCTGATCATGCTGGCGACCTACCTGGCCTTCTTCCTCATCGTCATCTTCGGCACCGCCGTCGTGTCGGCGCCGTTCAGCGCCTCGCTCCAGCGCGCCGTGGACGAGCACCTCGCCGGCGGGCGCAAGGTCGGCTTCGGCAGCGCGTTCGAGACCGCGTTCAAGCAGCCGGTGAAGGACATCATGGCCACCGTCGGCATGTCGGTCGCCATGGTGATCGGCATCTTCATGTTCTACATCGGCGCACTGTTCGCCGCGTTCTTCCTGGGTTGGTGGCCGCTGGCCGTGCACCTCGACGGCCTGCCCGTGACCCAGGGCGCCTCGCGGGCCTTCGGCCACACCAAGGACCAGCTGGGCTGGCACCTCGGCGTGTTCGGCCTGGGCATCGCGGTCGGCATGATCGCCCAGTACATCCCGGTCCTCGGCCCGATGTTCGCCGCGCTCTACCAGGTCAAGGCGTACCGGGCGGCCTTCCCCCGCCCCGCCGACCCCGACATCCTGGACTGATCACTCCTCGATGATCGCGTAGTCGATGTTGTCGTCTTCGTCGTCCTCCTCGACGTCATCGCAGGAATCGACGAAGACCACCGACAGCCAGAAGCTGCCCGCCGCGGGCCCGTCGCTGACGTCGGGCTCCCAGGTCGCAGTGGCGCCGGGGGCGAGGCTGCTGACGTAGCCATAGTCGTCGCCCGTGTCGCAGACGTCCGGATCGTCGGCCGGGTCGTACCAGAGGTCGACCCAGAAGTCCCGGGCAGTCGCGGTGCCGGTGTTCTCGATCACGATCGTGAACGCGCTGTACTCGCCGTCGGTGAGCCCCTCGAAGGTCCGAATGGACAGCTCGGGTTTCGTTCCGCCGATGGTGAACGCGTGCGGACCGCTGGCGTTGTTCGCCTCGTCCGCCTCCTCGATCCAGCCGTCCGCATCGGCGACGAGCCACGCGGTGTGGGCGCCGCTGTCGAGGCCGGCCGCAGACAGCAGGATCGTCTGGGACTCCCCTGGGGCGAGCACCTCGACGAGCTCGGTGACGACGTACGCGTCACCAGCACCAGGCGCACCGTCGGTGTCGAGGAAGAGATCGACGAAGCCCAGCGGGCTCATGCCGTCCCCGTCGTTCACCACGTCCAGCAGCACCCAGACCTCGTCGCCAAACGGCTCGACAACCACGTCCTCGACTACGAGATCGGGCAGCTCCAGCTCTGCGTCCGCCGGCCGCACCGTCACGGGAGCCGCGGCGTCGAGAGTCCCGCAGGTGGCGCGGACCGTCGTGCGGCCCTCGGCGAGCCCGGTGAGCCGCCCGGCGGCGACCGTGGCGAGGCTCCCGTCTTCGACCGCCCAGGTGCAGCTCGGCGCAAGGTTGCCGGTCGAGCCGTCCGCGTAGGTCGCCACGGCCTTCAGCTCCACCTGGGCATCCACCTTCAGCTCCACCGCCCGCGGCGAGAGGGCGAGGCCCTGGGCCTGGTCGCCTGCGCCCTTCACCTGCACCGAGGTACGGGTCGCGACGCCACGGCTGTCTGTGGCCACGATGCCAGCTTCTCCCGGAGCTATCGCCGTTGCCAGCCCGGAGTCGTCCACCGTCGCGATCCGCGGCTCGAGGCTCACGAACGTGACCTCCCCGGTGATGTCGCGGTTGCTGGTGTCGTCATAGAAGGCGCGGACCTCGAAGCGCACGGTCTCGCCGACCTCCAGCGCGGGGTCGCGCGGCGACAGGCCGATGCCGAGCAGCTCCGCGTCGGTGACGCCGGTGTCGTCCGTGTCGCCGGACTCGGCAGGCACGAGGTCGTCATCGTCGCAGCCGCCCAGGGCGACCACCGAGACCGCGGCGAGCAACAGGACGCGCGGAACGCGGGAAAGGCGCACAGCTCCCTCCAAGGCGGCCCATGGTAGCGCGCGCGGCCAGCGAGGTCCCGCGGCCCTGGTGCACCCGCCTCATCCTGGCGATCCGTCCGCTCGGTGACCCGCTTCTCTTGCGTCCAGGTGACCGAGGTGGCACCTTGGGGTGACGCATGGAGTTCGCATGACCCCCCGCACGACCTCGTCGCTGGCCGCGCTGGCCCTGGGTGCCTCGCTCGCAGCCTGCAACACCGCCCCCACCGCCCCCACCGTGTCCATCGAGCCGGCCGAGGCCTACACCGCGGACGAGCTCGTGGCTGTGTACAGCGGGGCCACCGACGACAACGGGGACACCCTCGAGTACCGGTTCACCTGGTACAAGGACGGCGAGCGTCAGGCAGAGCTGGTCAACGTAGACGCCATCGCCAGCGCCTACACGAAGAAGAACGAGGTCTGGAAGGTCGACGTCACCGCGTTCGACGGCAAGGACCAGGGCGCTGTCGGATCGGCGGAGGTCACCATCCTCAACACGCCGCCCGTCGCGACGGTCGAGATCGCCCCCGCCGAGCCGACCACCGAGGACCGGGTCCGCACGGTCACCACCAAGCGCGACGCCGATCTGGACGCGACCACCATCCGCTACGCCTGGATCCTCAACGGCTCGCCCCAGAGCTTCGAGGGCGACACCCTGCCCGACACCCGGACCAACAAGGGCGACGTGTGGGAGGTGCAGGTCATTCCCAGCGACGGCGACGTCGAGGGCGAGCCCGCCACCCTGCAGTTCACCATCGCGAACACCCCGCCCGAGGTCGTGTCCGCGAGCATCAACAAGAGCGCGCCCAACAAGTTCGACACCCTGGTGTGCGTGGGCGACGGCTTCACCGACATCGACGACGATCCCGAGGGGTACAACGTCGAGTGGCTGGTCAACGGCGAGCCCTACAGCACCGATCTCGAGCTCGACCTCGCCGACCTGAACCGCGGAGACCGGATCCGCTGCCGCCTCACCGCGTTCGACGGCGAGGACACCGGCAACACCGTGCAGTCCGACCCCGTCACCCTGCAGAACACGCCGCCGGCGCTGACCTCGGTCGTCATCGGCCCCGAGGATCCGCTCGTCACCGACACGGTCTCCGCGACCCTCGAGGGTGGCGTCGACCCCGACGGGGACACGGTCAGCTTCATCTACGAGTGGAAGGTCAACAGCATCGCCTCGGGCACGGCCAGGACCCTGCCCAGCAGCCGCTTCAAGAAGGACGACCGCATCCAGCTCACGGTCTACCCGACCGACGGCGAGGACGTCGGCGACGGCGTCGAGTCCAACATCATCGTCGCGTCCAACAACGCGCCGTCGGTCGACGACGTGTCCATCAGCCCGACCTCGCCGTACACCGACAGCATCATCACCGCCGAGGCCTTCACCAGCGATCCCGACGGTGACAGCGTCTCCGTCGTGTACGAGTGGTACGTCAACGGCACCCGCCTGTCGGTCTCGGACGCGGAGCTCGACGGCGACACCTGGTTCGACAAGGGCGACGAGATCTACTTCATCGTGGCCCCGAGCGACGGCACCAGCAGCGGCGACAAGGTGACCTCGGCCACGGTCACCGCCATCAACTCGGCGCCGACCAAGCCCGAGCTGGCGCTCGATCCCTTCACTCCCGACGGTACCACCGACGCCCTGTGCAAGGTGGAGACCGCCTCCACCGACGCGGACGACGACTCGCTCACCTACACGTTCCGCTGGACCGTCAACGGCGGGGCACCGTCGAGCCTGAAGACGACCACCTACACCAACGACACCCTGCCCGCGAGCGCCTACTCCGACGGCGACGTGCTCATCTGCCGGGTCCGGGTCAGCGACGGCACCGAGCTGTCCCCCGAGGCCATCACCGGCACCCTGCTGGGCAGCGAGGGCCGCCCCGGCGTCGACTGTGCGGACATCCTCGACGAGCGTGGCACCGCAGAGACCGCCGCCTACTGGATCGACCCGGACGGCAGCGGCGGCGACGACCCGTTCGAGGTCATGTGTGACATGAAGAACGACGGCGGCGGCTGGACGATGGTCCTCTACGTCGACGCGACCAACTTCGACGGCACCAAGATCAACTCGGTCGACCTGAACGACACCGCACCCAACAAGCTCAACGCCCAGGGCGACATCTGGGACATCCCGAGCGACCTCGACCACAGCGAGACGCTGGTCGGCTGCACGACCCAGAACGATGCCGCGACCCACTGGTGGTCCTACGGCACCGAGTACCCCTACGCCAACTGGAACTCGACCTCGTACACCACGGGCTGGGTCTCGCGCAGCTCCTCGTCGAACAGCACGGGGGCACGCTCGTCGGCCTGCTACGGCAACTACCGGTACAACTCGTCCAGCCTGTACGGGTTCGCCTCGCTCCTGCACACCTCGTGCAGCTGCTCGAACATCCTGTGGGGCATGAACGACTACTCGACGCGGACCACCTCCACCGGCTGCAACAGCACCGACACCAGTCGCGGCACCCACGCCAGCAAGTGGCAGAGCAAGTCGATCTACTGGCCGATCTGCAACGGCAGCCAGACCACGAACGGCAAGTTCTGGATCGGCGTGCGATAGCCCCGGAGGACGCGTCGGTTAGGCTCGCACGGCCCGGGGAGGTCCCACTCCCCTTGCCGTGGAGGGGCGCGTGAGCAGCGAGGATGTGGTCGTTCCCGACGAGTGGATCCGTCTCGCCCACCGGCTCGCGGACGCAGCCCGGGAACAGACCGTGCCCCGCTTTCGCACCGCGCTGACGGTGGACGACAAGGCGGCGGGGGCCTTCGACCCGGTCACCATCGCCGATCGCGAGGCCGAGCGGGTCATGCGCGAGATCCTCGCCGAGGAGGTGCCCGATCACGGCGTCCTCGGGGAGGAGCACGGCGAGCGCGTGAGCGACTCGCCGTGGCGGTGGGTCCTCGACCCGATCGACGGAACCCGGGCCTACATCGCGGGCTTTCCCACCTGGGTCACCCTCGTGGGACTGTGCCACCAGGGGCGGCCGGTGTACGGGATCATCGACGCCCCCGCCAGCGACGACCGCTGGGCCGGCGGCAGCGCTCGCCCGGCCGGCGCCGTGCGCGCCTGTCCCGACCTCTCCCAGGCGATCCTGTCCACCACCAGCCCCGAGCTCTTCCGCAGAGGCGCGGACAGAGCCGCCTGGCAGGCGCTGTCCGCCCGCTCCCGCATGCGGCGCTACGGAGGCGATGGCTACGCCTATGGCCTCGTCGCCAACGGCCTGGTGGACGCGGTGGTCGAGTCCGGGCTCAAGGCGGTCGACGTGATGGCGGTGATCCCGGTCGTGCGCGCCGCTGGCGGCATCGTCACCGGGTGGGACGGGGGCGACGCCCTGCGCGGGCACCTGGTGGCTGCGGGAGATCGAAGGGTTCACGCCCAGATCCTCGAGATCCTCGCCGCCTGCGGAGCGACCGCGCAGACCGTCGCCCGCGCCGGAGGGTAGGTGGCCGGCGGGCGCTACGACAAGCTCGACGTCGAGGAGCGCGTCCTCACCGAGTCGTGGGACGACGTCGTGCGGGTGGCGCTGCTGGTCGCCCTGCTCGCCGCCATCGTGTGGGCCGTCTGCACCGCCCTGCGCTTCCTCGTGCACGAGGGCACCCACCTGCTGTTCGGCACTGTGCAGAGCACGGGTCTCACCGGGGCGTGGGTCCTGCTCATCCTGCTGGTCGGCGGCGGTGTGCTCCGCACCGCGCTGGTCCGGTCCCTGGGGTGGGCCGATGCCGCCGGCGACGGCATGTCCGTGGCGCTCGAGAACTACCACATCACCTACGAGCACGAAGGCGACGATCCCCAGCCCCGCTACAGCCGCCCGGCCTTCACCCTGGCCGCCCGCAAGTCGCTGATGACGCTGATTACGCTGTTGACGGGCTCATCTGGCGGACTCGAGGCCCCGGTCGTGCTGATCGCCGAGAGCATCGGCGCCGGCTGGGCGCGGATCATGCGCACCGTCAGCGAGCACGAGCTGCGCACCTACCAGCTCTCTGCGATCAGCGCCGCCGTCGCCTCGCTGCTGGGCGCGCCCTTCGCCGCCGCCCTGTTCGCCACCGAGATCGCCTACGCTGACCGCATCGTCTACCGCAAGTTCGCCTACGCGCTCTTCGCGGGGATCATCGCCTACATCCTCAACAACCACCTGGCTGGCTACGACCCGCTCTTCGTGGCGCCACCCCACGCGCGGATCTACTCCCTGCAGGAGTACGCCATCACCGCGGTGGTCGCGATCGCCGTGTCCGCGCCCATCGCGCTGGGCTTCGGCCTGCTGGTCACCCTGGGCAAGGACGTCACCAAGCGCTCCGGCACGTTCGCCGCGGGCATCCTCGGCCCGCTGGGCGCCGGGATCATCGCGCTTTGCCTGTGGTACGTGTTCGACCTGCCCCTGGAGCACGTGCTGGGCGGCGGCGAGGCGACCATCCACGAGCTGCTCTTCGCCCCGACCGCCGCTGCCGACCACCACGCCGGCGCCCCGCTGTCCCTGTGGTGGCTCTTGCTCGTCGCCCTCGCCGGTCGCATGGTCACCACGGGCCTGACCATCCAGTCGGGCGGCAGCGCGGGCCTGCTGATCCCGGCCATGGTCATGGGTGGCATGGGTGGTGGCGTCGTGGCGAGGATCATCGACCTCACCGGCGTCTTCGGCCCCCTCGACGTGAGCCCCTTTGTCGTCAGCGGCATCGCGAGCGCGCTGGTGGCCGTCGTGGGCGTGCCGCTGGCCGCAATCGCGCTCGTGCTGGAGGTGTTCGGCGCGGCCTACGGACCGCCTGCGATCCTCGCTGTGGGCGTCACCTACGTGCTCACCGTGCGCTTCACGGTCTACCGGACCCAGCGGCGCAGCGCGAACCCCGAGGCCGACGAGACCGGCGGCATCCCAGGCGCCTGACCGCCTGCGATCCTCCAGGTCCTTCGCCGATCAAGCCCCGATCCGCAGCCGCCCTTCCTCGACGGTGGTGGGCAAGCGCAGGGTCGCCTCGGTCCCCTCCCCGGTCGAGCGCACCAGCACCCGACCGCCGAGCCGCCGCGCCAGGGCGTGAACCAGGCCCAGGCCGATGCCCGTGCCGCGGTGGGATCGGGTCCAGCCGTCGTCGCCGACCGCGAAGGGTAGCCGGGCAGCCAGCACCGCCGACGGGATCCCCGGCCCGGTGTCGACCACCTGGATGACGACGTCGTCTCCGGCGTGCTCGACGCGCACGACCACCCCACCCTCGTCGGTGAACTTCACCGCGTTGTCGACCAGGTGGTGCACGGCGCGACCGACACGCTCGAGATCCACCGACAGGGGCTGAAGGCTCCCGCCGGGCACGACCACGTCCAGCGAGATCCCCTTCTGGCGCGCCAGCGGTCGGGCCCGATCGACCAGCGCCGAGACCCAGCCCCAGCCGTCGACGTCGACGTGGCGGGACTCGACCGAGTCGGCGGTGGTCGTGTACGAGAGGATGTCCTCGACCAGCTCGTGCAGGTCACGGCTGGACTGCCGCGCCGCCTGGAGCAGTCCGTGGTCGCGATCGCCCGGGTCGTCGGCCAACAGGTCGAGCACCCCGATGATCCCGTGCAGCGGGGTCCGAAGCTCGTGGCTGACCGCGGCGAGGAAGCGCTGGCGAGCCTCCGCCGCTTGCACAGCCTCGTCCCGGGCCAGCACCAGGTCCTCCTCGTGGGCCCGACGGCGGGCCTCGGCGTGCACGAGCTCGTCGCGCAGGGTCATCAGCGCCCTGAGCACCCGACCCGCCTCGGCGGGCGCGTCGCTCGGCACCTCGATCGCCCAGTCGCCGTCTGCGAGCGCGAGGGCGGTCCGCTCCGCTGTCGCCATCGGGCCGACCACCCAGCGCTGGAGTGCGACGACGCACAGGATGATGCCGACGGCGAAGAGGGACAGCAGCAGCAGCGGTCCCATGGACAAGGTCAGCTGCATGCGGCGATCGGCCTGCTCCACCGGCTGCTGACTCGCCACGCGCAGGCGCTCGATCAGCTGGGCATGGCGGGCCTCGAACTCGGCCGCCATCGCTTCGTCGAGGCCCCGATCGCCGCTGCTTCGCTCCAGATCCAGGCGACGGCGGAGGGCGAGCACCTCGCGCAGCAGGGCGTCGGCATCCTGAATGCCAACCCGCCGGATCAATCCCTGCAAGGCCGATTCTCGGGCAACCGCATGGCTCTGCACCAGCTCCAGGTCGATCCCGGGGGATCGCCGCAGGTGCAGCTCCGCGATGAGGGCGTCGTGCGCGTCGTCCAGCCGAGTCTCGGCATCGAGCGCCTGCTGCCGCGCGTCGACCCGCACCCGCTCGATGTGGCGCACGTACAGGCTCGTGGTCCACGCGCCCGCGAACACGGCCGCGAACGTGAGGCAGACGATCAGCAGGAGGCGCAGCCGCAAGCTCATGCCCCGATCTCGGATCTGGGAGCGCCGCAGTGGAGGGTCAGTCGCACCGAGGGCGATCGGACGATAGGCGCGGTCGGTCACGGAGGACCATGCGCACCCCCACCCCCGTCTCTCTCGCCTGCCTCGCCGGCCTCGGAGCCGCCACGCTCGCTGGCTGCCCCAAGGGCGCGCCGGCCCCGGTGGACACCTGGCTCACCCCGACCCGCCCGGCCAACGCCATCTGCGTGCCTGCGCCCGGAGAGGGCCTCAAGCGCAAGGACCGCGACGCGTGGGCGCTGATGCTCGAGGCCTTGGAGCGCGGCGAGGCCGACACAGCCCTGCAGTCTGCGAACACCCTGACGGATCCGGGAGCGTCCTCCCTGGCCCGCGCCAGCATCGATCTGTACCGCTCGAGCCAGGACAGCAAGCTGGACCCCGAGCTGGGCCGGTTCCTCATCGACCTCGGGGGCGACAACCCCGACAATGGCTGCGTGCAGTACGGGACCAGCCTCGCAGCCTACGCCGCCGGCGACCTCGAGCGCGCCCTGTCGGCCAGCCTGGCGGCGACGCGCCTGCTGCCCGACAACGGGGAAGTCCACGCCATGCGCCAGCTGATCCTCATGGCGACCGGAGCCCGGCCCGAGGAGGGGGAGCCGGACCTCGCCGCGGTCGCCACCCGCTTCCCCGACCAGCCGGTGCTGGCCATGATGCACGGGCTGCAGCTGCTCGCAGCAGACCGGCCCGCCGAGGCCATCGGCCCCCTCGAGACCGCGCTGGCCGCGGATCTCCCCGCCCTGCCCTCGCTGTTGAGTGCGACCCGTGCCGCCGGCGATCTGGAGCGCTACCTCCCGCTCGCCTCCAAGGCCGGCCTGCCGCTCGGCGACGGGGGAGCGCTCGCCACGGCGGACGCACCGGTGCGGGCCTTCAGCGAGCTCCTCGGCGTCGACGAGGACGGAAACCTCACCGCACACATCGAGACCTCGGAGGGCACGCTGGACTGCGTGCTGCTCTGGCGCATGGCGCCCGTGACCGTGGGCAACTTCGTGGGGCTCGCTCGGGGCACCCAGCCCTGGCTCGACCCAGGGACGGGGGAGAAGCGCGCCGCACCGCTGTACGACGGCACCGTGCTGCACCGGGTGATCCCGGAGTTCATGATCCAGGGAGGCGATCCCACCGGCACCGGCAGCGGCGGCCCCGGCTACAAGTTCATCGACGAGACCTACGGTTCGAGGCGCACCTTCGACCGACCGGGCGTGCTCGCGATGGCCAACTCGGGACCCAACACGAACGGCAGCCAGTGGTTCGTCGCAGAGGTTCCACTCGCCTATCTCGACGGCAAGCACACGATCTTCGGTCAGTGCGACGCCGCCAGCGTGGAGGTGGTCAAGCGGATCGCCCGCCTTCCGACCGACTCCCGGGACAAGCCCCAGGAGCCCGTCATCGTCGAGCGCATCGTCATCGGGGACTGACCGGCGGGCTGTCCTCCCGGTTGTTCCGCCTCATCGGCGGGCTGTCCTCACGGTTGGGACCGCCCTGGGTCAGCGAGGCGAGCGCGAAGGCGAGCTGGCGCGTCCGGGTAGCCTGCAGGTCACGCACGCGACCCAGCAGGTGGGCGAGACGCTCGGTCATGCCCTGCTCCGCGAGGCGGGTCAGCGCAGCCAGGATCAGCTCTTCCACCGAGAGCAGGTCGCGCATGACACGCTCGGCGCCACGACGGTTGTCGATCCGCACCGCGGAGAGGCGGCTGACCGCGTCCTGGGTCGGGTCGAACTGCAGCCAGCGGTTCAGTCCCTGATCGTTGCTGGTGCTATCGAAGAGCAGTGCAGCCTGCTCGGCGCGATCGGCAGCGTGGCGCAGGGCCTCCTGCACCGACGCGTTGGTCGTGAGCGCTGCCTGCTCGTCGTAGTGGAGCTGGAGACGCTCGTGGACAAGGGCCATGTTGTCGAGGACGTCCCGGACCTGGATGTATGACATGAGTTCTCCTGGATGGGATTCACATCCAAGATAACTACCAGTTTGCATTCATGCAAACTGAACCAGTCAGCAACGCCCTGCAACTGTGCGGAATTCAGATCTCGACCCGCATCCGCCGCACCATCGCCCGGGTCCCGTCCAGGCGCTCGAGCCAGGGCTGGACCGGCAGCCCGCCCTCGCCGATCTCCGCGGTTGCCCGCTCCCAGGTGGCGATCTTGTCGAGCAGGGCGTCCAGCACTGCGTCCATGCGCTGGTGGTCCACCGCGGCGAAGAACAGGCTCTCCAGCATGTTGGCGCGGTCGCCGAAGCCGCGGGCCACATCGGCGGCCATGGCCAGCTCGTCGACGTCCTTGCGGGTGAGCCAGCAGCCGGTCTGACCACACACGGTGAGCCAGCGCGCGACCCGCTTCAGGCCGGTCTTGGGGTCGTCGAGCAGGCCGCCTTCGACCGGATCGAGCCCCGCCTCCCCTGCCCCGCCGAGCGCGTGGCGGTGGGCGACCATCAGCTCGCCAGCGAGGCCGACGACGGCGCTCCACTCGGCCAGTTCCAGGCCTCGGAGCGCGACGATCAGCGGCGGCCACGCCGCGAGGAGGTGACGGTCGAGGAGCTCGCGCTGCAGGTCGTGCAGGGTGGCGATCACCTCGCTGCGGCCGTCCTCCAGCGCCTCGACCTCCGCGGCCAGCAGGAAGCCCGCGGCGCGCAGGAGCAGACCGACGTGGTCGGACTCGACGTCGCGACGATTGGCCTGCATGCCGGTGCGTTCCAGCAGATCCGCCGCCTCCCGCGCCCGCTCGCCGCCCATGTGACCCTCGCTGCCGACCAGCACCCCG
>MDTC01046560.1_pt1 | contig 16688 bp, 13 predicted proteins | sample 811181 | NCBI WGS metagenome assembly MDTC01 (sample SAMN05326644, study PRJNA326480) | marine metagenome | isolation source: seawater | place: Pacific Ocean: North | collected 2011 | reverse complement strand
GCCAGGATGAATGCCCCCCCTTGCTTTTGTTCCTTTTTCTTTTTTGCTTGCACAAAAGTACAGTTCATGTTATAAAACCTTCATTCTTTCCTACTCAAGAAGGGTCTTTCACGTGTCTACCAAAACTGCCAAACAAAAAAAACAAAGTGCTACACGAAAAGCCACTCTTGAACGACGGAAAACTCAGCTTTGTCGTACCTATGAACTTAAAATCGATACCTCTCGTTTCTCCAAAAAGACAAAAAATCACTTCATCTTGTTATTTTTGCAAGCAAAATGGTTTCGCAATGCGGTGATTGCAAGTGAAGACCCCTTCACGTTCGATGAAAAAGTCAAGTCAGTAAAGGTCAAAGTTGGTCAACTCTTTGAAGACAGAAAACTCACACTCCTCAGCTCACAAATGAAACAGTCTCTTTTGTCGCAAGTGCAAGACGATATTTGCGGATTGTCTGCAAAAAAGCAAAATGGTGGCAAGGTTGGAAGACTCAAATTCAAATCGTTTGTGAACTGCATTCCTCTCAAACAGCACGAAAACACCTACACTCTGACACGCAAGCACGGAAATAACGGTCGATTGCATCTGCAAAAATGCAAACAAACATTGCGTGTTCGTGGGACCAAACAAATCCCCGAGGATGCGGAAATCACGACCGCAAAACTGCTCAAAAGAGGTGACGACTACTTCCTACATGTCAACTGTTATCGATTCAAAAAGACCGTTTCCCTCGAAAAATGGGAGAAGAGAGAGAAACTTGGCCTGGAAACACGCCATGAAATCGGAATCGATCTGGGTATCGCTTCGCAGGTGACGTGTTCCAACGGATTGAAGGTCAAATACAATCTTCCAATCGATGAGAATATTCGTAAATACGCAAGAAAAGTGAGCAGTACTGAAAAAGGTTCGAACAATCGGAGAAAAGCAAGAGTCAAACTGCAAAGAGCGTTTGCAAAACACAGAAATCGAAAGCAAGAGGTGATCAACAAGTTGGTCTCTTGTTTGGATTTGTTTTGCACGGATATTTGCTATCAAAACGATTATGTGGCTGGCTGGCAGAGAATTTGGGGGCGTACCATTCTGGAAACATCGATTGGTGGGTTGTTGGGCAAGGTAAAAACGTTGCCAACATCGAGAGAAGTGGACAGATGGGAGGCGACAAGTCAAAGATGCCAAAAGTGCTCTGAAAAAACAAAGCATGCGTTGTCAGCAAGGATATTTCGGTGTGGTACATGCGGTCATGAGGAAGAGCGGGATGTACATGCAGCGAAAAATATATGCCGGGTAGGGATGACTGAGGGCGATGAGCCCGAGGTGATTGGTGATGTGGTACATGCGGAACGTGTGGAACCAGCCTACAAAACGCCTGTGGACATGAAGACCGCTGCGATGATGTTCGAGGTGTTGAAAAACATCCCGTTCGTCAAAGTAAGTCTTGTGGTTGAAGCAGGAAGCTGAGACTCCGATTTTTCGGATGTTCTCGGAAGCTCGCTCCTTTAGGGGCGAGTCGTTCACCGATGCCTCAGAAGGCGCCAACGTGGCTCGCGTCGATCCTGTTTGTGCTGGTTGTGTATCTTGCTGATATCGCCGGTCCCTTCTCTGTACACTTGTTCCGGACGAATATACCGTTTATATGGGATGTCACTGCCTTGTTCGCGTTCCTTTTGTTCCTCGTCGTTTGGTTTGTCCATGGCCGCGTCTCTACAAAGTACACACGTCGTGTATGTATGTTTGCGTGTCTTTGTTGGACCATCCTTGGGAACATCTCCACATATTATCTCGTCGTTGAAAAGCTCACCTGATACAAACCAAAGAGGAATATGACTTTGATCCAGAAGTTACTTTGGGCATTATTGAAGATTGGTGGGGGCGTATTTGCCCTCTATCTTGGGCTCATTATCCTGATGTATGTTTTGCAAGAGAAGCTGCTCTTTTTGCCACAACCCGCTGATCCACAAGTGAGAAGATATCTTCAAAAGTACCAACCTCATGCGCTGATGACGACCAAAACCTCAACAGGTGAATCCCTGCAAGGTGTGTTCGTACACGGCGAGAAGAAGCCTGGACCTTTGTGGATTTACTTTGGTGGGAACGCCGAAAATATCGATTATATTGTGCATGAAGTCCGGCATCTAAAAGACGCTTCTTTTGTCGCATTTAATTATCGTGGTTACGGTGACAGTGAAGGATCCCCCTCACAGCGTGCATTATATCAAGATGCATTACATATCTACGATACATTTTCCAAGAAGGAAGGCGTGGATCCTACCCAAATCTATGTCATCGGTAGGAGTCTCGGGACTGGCATGGCGACTTATCTCGCCGCTCATCGCAAGGTCAAAAAGGTCGTGTTGATTTCGCCGTACAGCAGCATTCGTGATGTCGCCCAAGCTCACTATCCCTTTTTGCCTGTCAAATGGTTGATTCGTCATCCATTTCCCTCCGATAAGTGGGCCAAAAAAGTTGATGTCCCGTTGCTCTGTGTGGTGGCTGAACGCGATCAAGTTGTTCCGAGAAGGTTTAGTGAGGCGTTATTTGCTGCGTGGAAGGGGCAGAAAAGTATGAAGTTGGTGAAAGGCTATGACCACAATTCGATCATCGCTGCGCCAGGCCATTGGTCTACCATCCAGTCCTTTTTGCAGGAGGACAAAAAATAGCCTCAGTGGCTTGTATCCAATGAAGCCTGTGTGAGGGGAGCTCAGGCTTGTAATGGTTGAGGATCAGAGAGGTGCATGGTGACAGGAGCGGGTTGATCGATCATCCATTTTTGTTGGATCCATTCAATGGTAGGTTCGAAGGCGGGTTGGTAATTGGGGTTATCAAGCTCTGTATTGGCACGCCATTTCTCGGCAGCTTTTTCGGCATTGTTGAAGACTTTATCGACACGGCTGAGGAGCACATCGATGATCTCCCACATAAACTCTTGTTCACCATCAGGCGCAACGCGAAGGAAGTCATCTTCGAGTAGACTCTTACATTGATACGTCACACCTCCTTCGCCGCTGTTAAATAATAGTGTGAGCAAGAAGAGTGGGTTACGTGCCTGAAGTAGCCAATCGATCCAACCCCAATGAACATGTGTATTTTCGAGGATTTTGCGTTGTCGTTTGCCGGACAGCTCTGTCTGTCGACCACCAAGTGAGAGCATACAGATCTTGTCGATGAGGGCTTCTTGTCCTTGTCTTCTCATGTGGGAGAGCGTTTGGGCGATCGCACACATACTTGGGTTGTTTGCGAAGATCCCACCGTCGACATGTCCCTGATAGATTGGCATGGTGAGAGGGAGCGCCGAACTTTTGATCGCGACATCGACGAGTGTTGCGTCGTTCTCAGCATTCTCTCCAAAGTTACAATGAATCGTCGGTCCCATCGGCGCACGTAGGCGGTAACTTACGGCGACGACCTTCCTCTGACAATCACCAAGTGTGGTGTTGGCGCCGTATCCTTTCTCCAGGCACTTTTTCAACCGTGAAGAAGAATCTGCGGGTCTGAGTCCACTGAATAACTTGGCGAGTCCTCCGACGCCTGGCTGGAATGTTCGAAAGACTTCGTTGTCGAAGGCGATACAATCTTCGATGATCTGGAGGCCGTTTTCTGGCGTGATGTGCTGATTCGCTAAGTAAAGCGCGACGAATGCGCCGTCTGAGGTCCCTGCAAATGCGTATGTCTTCGCGAGGAACCCAGGGACTGCTTTCTCGATCTCTCTTAAGTACCGAAGTGATGAAGCTGTACTGGGGCCGCCGTCAAATGCCAGGATTCGATGTCGTTGCATACGAGACTCCTTTTCGTTTCTTCCTCTCACTCTTGCGCCGAATGTGAAAGGGATTTTGTAGGGGGGGAGACAAATTCTTACTCTGTGATGGATATTGTCTTTTCTGTCCGATAGAGTATCGCATTTGGTCTGTTCTGGCAACCGCTGGGATTGTGCTCCAAGGGCAGCCGTCGTTGTGTCCACCCCTACGGATTGGCTCTAGGGGTTGTTTCATTGTCAATAGCATTGGGTTTTAACCCAGTGATGCCAATCAAACGAATCCCTCTATCCAATCATTCAATCCATGCTCCCCTTCTTGGAAACCATCCACAAAGACACGCCAAGCAAATACGAACACAACCACATATGGATGGTGTTCGGGATACAAACACAACCACATATGGGCGGTGTTCGGGATACAAACACAACCACATATGGATGGTGATCGGGATACAAATGGCTGTGCACCCAGGTTAAAACCTGGGCCTATGGAGAGGGGACGCGATGCCTACGGCCTCGCATCGTTCGGAATTGGGCAGGTCTAAAGACCCGCCCTCAAAGCAACACAACGTCTGCCAGTTCCCCCTGCAGTCCAACTTTGTTGGCAAGGGGAGCGATGCAAGACCCCCTCAGTCCGACCTGCGGTCGTCCAGCTCCCCCTGCAACTCAACTTCGTTGGCAAGGGGAGCGATGCATATCAAACGATATATCGCGATATAAACGAAAAATACGTGTATATCGGACGGATGTCAGTAGGGTCGGGCCTTGTGTCCGACCTAAATCTACGTATATGTCGGCAGAATGGTCCCTCCTCTCGAAAGGGTTGAGAGGAGGGAAGGAGCGGAGCGACAGGGAGGTGAGTTTGTTGAGGCGGATGATTGCAAGTGAAGACGCAAAAAACCCACTGCAAGCTCGTAAGCAAAAGGGAATCCAAGGATATGGCTTGCTATATCCGCCTGCAAGAAAGGGGAGCATATAGGATGATCAGGGGAGTTTGCGGAGACACAAGTGCAACGTCCGCCGGATCAAATCTCTAGATAAACCCCTTATATATCGGGTGAATAGTCCCTCCTCTCGAAAGGCTTGAGAGGAGGGAAGAGCCGAAGGCTCAGGGTGGTGAGTTTGTCGAGGCGTATGTTGCAAGTGAAGACGCAAAAAACCCACTGAAGGCTCGTAAGCAACCGAGCTTTCCAAGGATGTCGCCTGCGACATACGTCTGCAAGAAGGGGATGAAATGGTGGAATTAGGGGAGTTTGCGGAGACACAAGTGCAACGTCCGCCGGATCAAATCTCTAGCAGAATATCCATGCATATCGTTGCTTACTGACCGGGGTTGAGGCTACCCATGCTCATGTTTTGGGTTGCGTCCCAATCGTTTTTGTTGTTGTTGTCCGTTTTAGACTTGCGCTGCATGGACTTCGCAGCGTCTGTGTGGTCATCAACAGCATTCGCGGCGAAGGAGGTCGCGTCGTAAGATGCGGGATACATACCAGCTGTATCTCCCCACTGCTTACTTGTCGCGAGTGGGCCGGCTGCTGCGATGGATGAACCTGCAGGGGTTCCACCGGCAGAGTTGAACATCATCGCATCGATGTAATTACCACCAGCGTCTTTGAGGCTGAGTGTACCACTTGTTGATGCGGGACCACTACTTGTTGTGTACCAATCATACGCTGTGTCGTAGTTGGTGCCCTCGGAAGCTTTGGGGATCTCGTTGATGCTTTTGGTCTCGTTGCCGATCCCTGCAGTGTTGCACTTTGCATCACCTGCATCGAAGTGAACGACGATCAGGTCATCTTTCTTCACAGTGAAGTCTGTGAAGGTCAGCTTGTTGGAGCCGCGATAGTTGACGGTGATGTCCTTCATCGAACCGCCTTGTGTGACGAGCAATTCGACGAGGTCACAACCATCTTTGACGATGTGGTTGACTTCGTTGATCAAGAGCAGCGCGTTGGCTTTGTAACCTGTGAAGCTTGCAGTGTTGTTCGTCCCATCAATGCCTTGACCTGAGACATCCTTTAGGCCGGCGTCGACAGTGACTTTGTAAGTCTTTGTGCCATCTTGTGTACCTGTGGTGACTTCGACTGTTGTGGGGGTCAAGAGTTTGGCGGCAGAAGCTGTCAAACCATTGTCAAAGGAGAACTGTCCACCACTCGCAGAGAGGGATGTGTTGTCAATGGCACCTGAGAAGGTGATGACGACAGTTGTCGCAGAAGTTGCGCTTGCTTTGGTTACAGTGACTTTGGGGCAGTTGGAGAGCTTGACGTTGGCTTTGTCGTTTGTTTGGGGTTGTGCTGTTGTTGTGTATCGCCACATTGGGCCGTGAACCAGCTCAACATCACAACCTTTTGCGAAGCCAATCGCATCGGCAATGGTCTCGGGAAGACGGAGTTTTAATCCAGCATTTCCAGTGATGCCTGTTGTGTCGACTTGTGCGGCCTTGTATCCACCACCTGCGCCTGTGACATCACCACTTACTTTCCCTTTGAATGTCACAAGCTCAGACTCGTAATCATCGAGAGCTGAGACGAGGTCTGTTGAGGAGGTCACATCTTGAACGAGTTGTTTCACATCGTATCCGCTCGCATCGACGGTTAAACCACTGTATTTGGTGACGTGTTTGCGGCCTTGTGCGTCTCCGATGGTGTCCGCTTTGAAGGAGACGATATCACCAACTTTGACACCTGCAGTGGAGAGGTCTGCCTCAACGAAGATCGCGGGACCTGTTTTGGTGGCTTGGACGATGAATCCTTCGGGATCACTTCCGACTTTTGCTTTGATGAATGTGACCGCTGCCTTTGTGATGTCGCCAGCTGTCCCGCCACGAACAGATGTGATCTGTGTCGCTGCGTTGGGGTCAGGTTGTGCGTTGGGGTTGCTGTCTGTTGTTGTACCTTCTGTGTTGGTTCCTTCAGGGACAACCTCTGTGCCCGCGTCAGCTGTGGGTTCTGCGGAAGGCTCAGCAGCAGGTTCTGTGGAAGGCTCCGCTGTTGGCTCTGTTGAAGGCTCGACAGCAGGCTCCGTGTTGGGCTCAGCAGCAGGTTCTGTGGAAGGCTCTGCGGCTGGCTCATCTTTGGGTTCCGCAGCTGGCTCGGCGTTGGGCTCAGCAGCAGGTTCCGTTTTGGGTTCATCTTTGGTTTCGTCTTTTTGAACCACTTCGTCTTTGGTCGCTGCGTCATTGGACTTTTCGTCAACAGGTCCTGTCGGACATCCTGCGACGGCGAGTCCGTAGACTACGCAAAAGAACAACAGTAAGAGCGCTTTTTTCATGATGCAAATCCTTACATTTTGTCAGTGAAAACCAATAGTTTCATAAATGAATACCATCCTCATTCTCTATTGGCAGGGTATACTACATCCTGAAGTTGATTGCAAATGTGACAATCTTGTGAACACAGTAGGTGACGTGTTCACGTGCTCTCAATGTCCCAGAGGCGCGTCAGCGTGTTATAGCGCAAGGGTGTCGGAGCAGACCACACGAGGAAAAAGTGAGCCTCCTGGATATCCCTTTGGGCGTTGTGGTGTGTTGCATATCCCGTACCTTTTGCGAGGGTTTGGAGTGTCAGCGCGAGTCTGGAGAGGTGATCGTTGAAGTCTGCGCGTAGAGCTACAGGATCTTCTTGTGTGGTTGGTTGGACTGCAGCGAGGAGGCGCTTGTGTAGAGTGTTTTGCCTGACCTCGACCTGCTCCAGGATATCTGTGAAGGCGTTGTGTTGATCGTACTGTTTGCAGTGCATAAGCAGCCGTTTTGCCATGCCCATCGCGACAGATGTGACAGTCAACGATTTGACGGGAGAACGTCTTGCGAGGACGTGCTCTGAGGGACCACGCAAAATGGAAGTATGTGGTACGAGCATTTTCTCGCAGCGGGCGCTTGAAGTCCAACTCTCATTTAACGCAACCAACGATTGAAGGGGGGCGATGTTTAATCCTTCTGAGTGCATGGGGATACATGCGAGAACCTGTTGTGTTGAGCCCTTCAAAGTCGCGCCGACAACGAGCCACGAAGCCTGTCCTGCAGAGGTCATCCAGGGGATCAGGCCTTCGAATATATATCCTTCCTCCGTAGGCGTCGCTGTTAACGCTGGCGCACCGCCTTGATGAGATGTCGTCAGTTGGCTGATGCCGATCGTCGCGAGTGCCGATTGTTTGGTGATTGATTCGAGCACTTCCGCACCTTTTGGGTGAGGTTGGCTGCTTTGGATGAACTGACATGCGCCATCGTGTTGTGTCAGAATGAGCGCGAGAGGCAAGTGGTACTGGGCGAGTAATGTGTAGATTTGTAGTTGTTCTTCAGGTGTCACATCGATACCACCATGTGCTGTGTCTATGTTGGTGCGGAACACACCTGATGGCTGTAGTTCATCAATATGATGGCGAGGCCAATCACTCTCTGTTGGACGGGAAGCTGGTAGTGTTGTGAGTGTCTGGTGGAGGGCATCGAAGTCAAACATATATGCATCCTATGTCAAAAGTATGTTGTTTTGAACAACTGTAGTCAATCGAAGCATTTTCGTTGCGCACGTGTGTTGTATCACGTCGTTGTTCTGATACAAACTCTATCGACTTCGGTGGGCACTTTTGATAGATGCTGACTTGCAGTAGCCTTACATGATTACCGTTTTTGATAGGCGAAGAATCCAATAAACAGGCCGGCACCAAAGCCAAATTCGTTAGCAAGAGTGTAATCTGCGCGCCCCATATTGCCTCGTTGAAAGGAGGCTGAGGGGACGAGTGAGACGCGGAACCCAAATCCTCCCTTTTCGTATAAGTATTCGTAGCTGAGGCGAAGAAATCCTTTCAATCCGCCTTGGTATTGGGCACCATCATTGACAAAGCCTCCCTCTAAACCAGGCGCGAGCGCGAAACGATGAACCGGACCACCTAAGTTGAAACCGTACGATACTCCGAGAGACATCGATAAAAGAGGAGGGCCACTTTTGCGACTCAACAGGTTGAAGAGTGTGCCAACCAAGGTGTAATGGATGTGAAGAGAACGACTGATCGCTTCGGACGCTGGAGAGTGAAACCAGCTCCACTCGATCAGTGGCAGGTGAAGCTGTGGTGAGATCTCTGTACCACTCTCTTTATTGAGGAAGCCAACACCACCTCCCAAGAAGGTGCCCAGCCCCATGAGGCGCTCTTCATGCTTGGTCGCGGCGGCTGCATCTGGTGAGGGCAACCACAGCGCAAAGCAAATGCAAGCGAGTAAGGTCGGTACAAGAAGGGACGACCGGCCCAATGTGTATTTCAGCATGTGTTTGTCCTATTGTATGGATGCTTCGAAGTCGGCGATCTCGAAAATCATATGTCTTTGTGGCCACGTGGTCGTTACGTATATCGTCTTTTGGTCAGGCGTCAGGACAAGATCAAATGGTTTGTACAACCTGACATCGATGGTCTTGACTGTGTAAGCGTTGTCGTTCGTGCAATTGTATTCGCCGGCCTGTGTCAACACACGGATGCGATGGTTGTTGAAGTCCGCGACGAAGATTCTTCCTTTTTGATCGACATATATACCCTGTGGGAAATTGAAAGATGCTTCTGCACCGGGACCATCTTGCATCCCTTTGCTGGGAATCCTCTTTTTGGTGATGGGATTGATCTCGGATGAACCTGCGATCGTCTTGGCCCTGTAACATCCTGCTCTGAATGGATCAGCTTCATCGGCTCCACAGGTAAAGGTGAGCTTTCTGATGCGATGATTTTGGGTGTCCGAGACGTAGAGATTTCCACACTTATCAGAGGCGATACCGCCTGGTTTGTGAAAAAATGCGTTGTCTCCAGAGACCCACTCTCTTGTGTCATCTTCTTCGATACATCCGTCAAAGTGCGGAATGGGTTGACGGAGCGCTCGACACTTGCGATTGCCTGCGACTGTGTAAACACAAAAGCCCGTCATATCCTGTCCTACAGAGAGCGGCTTTTTGCAGTTGCGGTCGGTGATATGTGTGATCGCTCTGATGACGTGGTTCTCCGTATCCGTAACGAAGATCGTCGGTTGAAGAGCGTTGGGGTCTTCGCCCTTCATGCGGATATCATCTGCTTTGGGGGTGAAGAGGGCGAGCGCGGTTGGGTGATTGAAGAGCGCGATATCGGAGGGACCATCACGGAACCCCGCGAGACCTGTTCCTGCGAGGTTGAGGCTGTTGTTGAAGGTGTATTGTGCGCCCTTTGCTTCGTACACCCTGATTTTGTGATGCCCTGTATCCGAAAAATAGATCGAATGGACCTCTTCATTCTGTGCGCTTGTGTACGAGTGGACGGCGATACCTGTTGGGGATTGGATACTGTCCGATGTCCCTCTGTTGAGCTCTTTCGTCTCTTGGGTATCGGCCTGATAAAAACGAATCTTGTGGTTGCCAGAGTCGGCAACGAGGAGATTGCCTTTTGCATCGGTCGCGAGCCCATAAGGGTAAAAGAAGCGTGTGAGATCTTTGGTTCCATCTTGGAGACCTACGCTCCGGCCTATACCAGGGAAGGTGTCGTAATCATAGCCCTCAGGACATCCTGTCAGACATAGCAGAAAGAGGGTGGAGACGGCGAGTAAAACGTTCTTTGTGTTCATGCTTCGTACCCCAACTGGATGCGGAAGAAGCGGTGTCCTCCAAGTGGTGCGTTTTGATAGTGCCCCTCTCGACCGCGGAACACACCACCAAAGCGAAAGCGAAAGGCACCAAAGCGCATGCTGATGCCGATCTCCCCTTGGGGGACAAAGTTTTGGATGGGGACACCGTGACTCTCAGTCCACATCCCACCGGAGACAAAGATGTTGTGGAACGCAAAAGTCATCTTTGTATCGATAAACGCGTAAAGCTCAAAAGGTATATATTTTTTGCGGGCTGAGGGAGCGACCTCTTCGGCGACACCTCGACCGTGTTTGTAAAGAGGTTGTCCTTGGGCATCCAGTTTCTGCTGGTGTCGTAAGAATTGCCCGACGCGAAGTCGCGCACCTAGCGCGATATTCACCATCGCGAAACCGAGCTGACCGTATCCTCTCAGTGTTAACTCAAAGTGGCGTATATTCTCCGCGCTGAGATCTTTGCCCATGACAAACAGGTCGTTGTACCAGGCAAATGACAATTGGGGTTGTTGTTCGAAGGGGATCTGGTTATCCCAACCTTCGACGTCAGGTGTGTAGCCATCGAAGATGCGAAGTAGGCGGTGGAAGTTGTTCTGAACGGGCGCGGCAAGTGCTTCCGCCCCTGTCCATCCGTACTGGAAGGTCAAGCGCAACCCCCACGTGCGACTCTCGACCAGATAGGAGAGCCCAAAGTGGAGCCATCCTGCAAAGGGACGATCATCTGAAATCAGCCGTGATTCAAAAACGTCCTCCGGTGTGTAGATATGTTGTCCGAGCAATTGGACACCAAGGGCCGAGCTGAGCGTCTTGGCTTTCTTCGCACCAAACAACCACTTCGTCAAACCATGGGCCCAATCAGAGCCAAAGCAGCCTGTCGTGTGGACTTCCAGACCTTGTGTATAACCTCGATCCGTATCAAATATGAACGCATCGTTGTCGATCTGCACCCAGACCTTACAGGGTTGATAGGGAACCCATTTTCCGTCTTTGGGGGGCGCTGCCTGAACCGTTCCAGATGCGAAAAATATAAGTAAAAAGAGGGAGTATGTCACATGTCGTATGAGTTTGGGTGAGCGATAGTATCTCAATGGCTTCTTTCCTGGAGCGAGGGTACACGAAGAAAAGGATATGCCATAGAAGGCATAGACTCTGCATTTTGTGCCTTTCTTGGGGAAACAATTTGTTTGTAAGGGTTTTTGACGTTTGCTGTCAATCCTTCATTGCATGGGGCTTGCGCGATGCGTTCTCCTGGCTCTATCTTGGGCGGGTCTTTGTCAACAAAGGAGGTGATGTCGTGAAGAGCAAGGAGTCGAAAATGGGTGAAAGAGATGCTGGAGAGCTTGTCTCCTTTGTCGCTGACGATCAACAGGCGCTGGTTGGGCATTTTTTCGCAGCGGCACCTGAGGTCTCGAAAAAACAGGCCATTTTGTTCGCAACAGGGACGGGGATTCCGCAGTATGTGTACTTTGCGTGTGCGTCTTGGCTTGCCAAACAGGGGTTTGATGCGCTGACCTTTGATTTTCGTGGGATTGGCGAGACGTTAGCAGGTGAGAGGGTCAAAGGTTCAACGATCCGCAAGCAGGATTGGGGAGAGTTGGATTTACCTGCTGCCTACAGATATCTATATGAGCGCACCCAAAAAGATGTGATCTTGATGGGGCACAGTGCAGGTGGGCAACTTGTAGGGCTTATGCCACAAGCGCCTCAGCTTTACGCGATCGTACAAATTGCGGGTTCATCAGGGTATCTCAAGCGCCTCTCTGGATGGCTCAAATGGAACGCGTTGTTCTCGATGAATATCATGATGCCTCTTACCTCTCGGTTGTTTGGCTATGTACCGATGAAGACCTTTGGATGGGGAGAAGATCTTCCTTCTGGGGTTGCCTTGCAATGGGCGGAGTGGTGCCGAACACCTGGTTACGTTGAGACTTCTTTTGGTAAAGATATTCCTCGTCATTATTACGATGAGATCCGTTGCCCTGTGCTTAACGTGAGCGCGGTTGACGATGCGATCGCGACAGAACACAACATCGATGACATCCTCAGACTCTTTCCTTGCGCAAAGGTTGATCGTCTGCGACCTGCACCCGAGGATTACGGCTGGAAGAGCATTGGTCACAGTGGATTCTTTTCTCGTCAAAAGCAGCCCCTTTGGGAAGAAGTTCTTCGGTGGCTTGTTGCATTGGAGGAGCGCTGACTTTCTCCCCATTTTTTCTCCATTATCTCCATCACTCCCCCAACACTTTTCTCCACAGTTGACTATACAGAGTAGGAGCTACTTTTGACAGGCTATTGATCTTGGAGGAGAGCGTGATGTTTTTGTTCCCTGTCCTGTTGCTTGCGGGTACGATTTCAGTGGGTGATGTACAGTGCCTACCTGGTACTTTGTTTCGAAAAAGCCATCGCTGTGTGTGTACAAAGGGCCATAAGAAGTTCGTCTTTGGAGAGCGTTTTTTTTGTGGTCGGTATCCAAATCCTGATCTGGATTGTCCCGTCCTGAACAAGAGATTTTGTCGAAGCTGGGATGGTTGTATGAGGCACAAAAAGAAGATTAGCTGCAACCAACTTGGTCTGTATTATTTCTACGGCGATCAAGTCAAGCGAGATTACCAAAAGGCGAAGAGGGCGTATCGCACTGCATGTTCACTGGGATTTGTGAATGGCTGCAATAATGTTGCATGGCTCCATGAGACCGGTCTGGGGACGCCTCTTGCGCCGAAGAAAGCCAGGGCTCTGTACAGAAAGAACGCCAAGGTGTCTGGCTGGGCGTCATATCGCCTTGGTCGTCTTTACGAAAAGGGGCTGGGAGGGGAGCAATCATTCCAAAAGGCAAAGCATTTGTACGCACACGCTTGCAAACGACATGAAGCACATGGATGCGCGAGTCTTGGGTCTTTTCATGAGCGTGGATTAGGCGGAAGAGTGCGGTGGAAGGCTGCGAGGACCTACTACACAAAAGCTTGTCGATACCGCTCTGGGTTTGCCTGTGATCGTCTCGGCTGGTTTCGAGAGAAAGGTTTGGGTGTACCCATCCAACTCTCTAAGGCCCGGACGCTCTATACGGCGGCCTGTCTTTTTGGATATGGTGCGAGTTGTAAACGTATGGGAGACTTTTATCAACGCGGAACAGGCGGCGTCAAAAAGGATCGTGCGAAGGCAAAGTTTTTTTATCGAAAAGCCCACGCTCTTCATACACACCATTGTAAGCGCCAAAACGGGACACACTGTTTGTTGTTGGGCGACCTTTACTTCTACGGTTATGGCGTCAAGAAGGATCAAAAGCGCGCGCACTCATTGTATCAAACCTCTTGTCTGTTGAAGGAAGCGGACGGTTGCGCGAGCCTTGCAGAGCTGTATGCCTCTGGTCAGGGGGTGAGGACGAATTACAAGAAAGCCAAGCATCTGTTTGGTTGGGCTTGTCAGCATCACTCTGGATATGCTTGTTTTGGACTCGGTAAACTCTACGAACACGGACATGGTGTTGCGATGAGCAAACAGAAGGCATTCTCTCACTACACCAGAGCGTGCCAAAAGTACCAGTTTGACGGAGGTTGTTATCGAGCGGGGTGGTTATCTGAGAGAGGGATGTTGATGGATTATGGACGTGCACGCATACTCTACCAACGTGCTTGTCAATACGAATCCAAGCGTGCATGTCATCGCTTGGGCGATATCTTCGCGGGAGGACTTGGACTCTCTCGTTCTGTTCGTTCGGCGCGTCGGTATTATCAACGAGCCTGTCAGCTCGGAGAAGACCTCTCTTGTCGACGATTGAAAGTGTTGCTCTCCAAACAAAAGAAACCTTCCTCCAAGCCAATACACTAGGGTTGTTGGATGGAATCAGGTCACTTTTGTGGTTCGTTGTTTGATCCACATCAAGAAATTGAGTAACCCACCTCAATCTGTCTATGGACGTTTGTGTCATGTTAGGGTAGGCTCATGTCTCGTCTCCACAGAACGTGAGTGATGAATGAGCCGCACCATGTTGGTGCACATGCAGGTGTTGATGACAGGAGGACCTATGGGACTTTTTAAACATATTGTGGTTGGAACAGACTTTTCACAACAAGCGGATGTTGCAGTGCAAGAGGCTGTATATCTGGCGCGTCAACATGAGGCGAAGTTGTCCATCCTTCACGTAATTGATGAACGCGCGGTAAATTACCAAGAGTCTTTGCCTTTGTCTCCTGAAGAGTTTGAGACGCTCCTGGCCCAAGAAGCCAAGCGGACGTTGTTCGAAACGTTTGGCGAAGACTCCCTAAACAGCGTGGATATCAAGACGATCGCTATGTTTGGTCGACCTCAGTATGAGCTCTCTTCATATTGTCAATCCAACGATGTCGATCTCGTCGTGGCTGGTCGTCGTGGCGATTCTCCCTTAAAGCAAGTGCTGCTTGGGAGTACAGCCGAAAAGCTGATGAGACAATCGCCGATCCCGACGCTGCTTGTGGCCCATCCTGAGGCGAATGGTTTTAAAAATGTCCTCGCACCAGTCGATGGTTCGGAGGCATCAAGGGATGCGTTGCAGTATGCTGTGGATTTTGCGAAGGCCTCTGGGGCAAACTTGCACATCTTGTATGTGTGTGAATCGCTCCCGATCTCTCCACTGATCAGCCCTCACCTTACATCTCCCAAGGAGAAACTCTTTGGTTCTTATGAGGAACAAATGAAAGAGGCGTTTGATGAGTTTCTGGAAGACTTTGATTTCGGAGATTTCACTTACGAAGCGCATTTTAAGGTGGGCAAACCGGCGTTTGAGATTGTGAACGCTGCAGATTCGTTGGAAACAGACCTTGTGATCATGGGGACTGTTGGTCGTTCAGGGATCGCTGGCTTGTTTATCGGAAACACTGCTGAACGTGTCTCTCGTTCGCTCTCTTGCTCCATCCTCACAGTCCGTCCCTCCGAAGCATCTAGCGAATAGTATCACCCTCCAAGCTCCCCACTCTTTCACTTCTGAAACACCCTCAAGTAGTTGTCCTTTAGGAGATTGTTAAGTGTCTCTTTGGGGATCTCGCCCTGACAACCGTTTACTTTTGTCTCTTGTAAGCCAAGTGAGACGATCTCCAGTTTGCCGTGGCAGGTGTCGAATGTCTTTTTGGCGCCAGGTTGACCGCTCCACAAGTGCAACCATGCCTGATAGTCTCTCGCACTGCAGGGGCGACTTGGTTTGATATCCGTCCCAAACATCCACTGTGTGTGGTAGGTTCCAAAGATGTTTCGTGCCGCACAGAGTCTCTTTGTGTCAAGGCCTGCGAAGGTCTTGATTCCGATCGCTGTATCCAAAGATAAGCCTGCATTGAGCACTGCGAGCAGCTCCTTCTCGTTGTTGTTGAGGAAGCCCATGTGAGCGATGATAATTCGTTTGCGTGCGTCCGCTGGCAGCGTGTCTTTTGCCCACTTGGCGAACGCGACCAGTTGAGCTTTGGTCAAAGCCGAACATGAGACAACTTTACCGTCGGCTGGATTCCAACATGTCTCTGCGCCTGGGTAGCTCGTCGCGTGGGTGAGGATTGTTGCCTTCTTCTCGACTGTGATGTACTTGATCACTTCACGCCATTTGCTCTCCATCATAGGGTACTTTACACCGGACTTTTCCATACAGGTCTTGGAGGGAAAAGATGTCCCCTTCGGGAGGGTGCAAAATCCATTGTATCGGTTCCATAAACCCAACCATCTCGCAAAGTCAGAGGCCTCTCCTTGTCCTGCGTTGTCGTATTGTTTTCCAGCATGATCTTTGAAGCCAATCGCGCCTCTTTGTAACCAATCATCCACGTTTTTTTTACACGCCGCGACCCATCCGTCCGAGGTAAACTTTGCTGCGTGCCAACATTCGAGGCTGGGGTTGTAGCCGACATGAGTGGCTTCTTTGTATGCGACCTCGTGGATCTTATTAAATGTATCGGTCTTGATCGGGAAGGAGAAGGATGGATCGAGCACCTTCGCGAGATGATAGTGTTCAGTGGAGGCGATGACGACTGCGCCGCCTTGTTTGGCGATCGGTTCCCAGCGAGTCAGGTCACAGCACTTGCCGAGTGAACAGTCCTTGAGGTCTTGTTCGGAGCAGTGTGTATGGACATCGATCCATTTGGCCTTTGTAAGCGTCGTTGGGGACGGTGTGCTGGTGCTTGTGTTGTCTGGAAGCTGTTCTGGTGTGGACTTCTTCTCAGGGACGATCTCTTTGGTCTTTTCCTGTGTCGGTTCTTTCGAGGGTTTGGGGTTGGTACACGCTGTGCTTAGAGCGAACAGCAGAGACAAGATGATGACTCTCGGATTCATCGAAATTTAACCTTTCGTTTTGCTGAGGCGTGGATACCCCCTTCTTCAGAGGGGGGAGGAAACGCCCATTCGATTTTTGT
>MDTC01272311.1_pt1 | contig 16691 bp, 13 predicted proteins | sample 811181 | NCBI WGS metagenome assembly MDTC01 (sample SAMN05326644, study PRJNA326480) | marine metagenome | isolation source: seawater | place: Pacific Ocean: North | collected 2011 | reverse complement strand
CAATTGGATAAATTGAGATCTTTTAAGTTAGGAGCATTAATATTATTCCATGTTTGTGAACCACTCAGATGGTTACCACTTAAATTGAGATTAGTTAAATTATGGAAATCTCTTAAATAGGGTAATGTGGTTAAACTGCAATTGTATAAATTGAGATTTTTTAAATTAGGAGCATTAATATTATTCCAAGTTTGTGAACCACTCAGAATATTACCATCTAAATAGAGTGTATCTAAATTATTGAATCCTTTTAAATTTGGTAATGTGGTTAAAATGCAATTGGATAAATAGAGAGTTATTGCGTTTTTATCCTCAAAATTCCTGCATCTAGGTGGAGTGTCTCCACCAATACTAAAATTATTGCCCTCAGTTAGTGTGTAAATAAAGATTCCAGTCAAGAATACCAACAAAAACATTAAATACTGATTCATTTATAATATAATATAATATAATATAATATAATATAATATATTATTCATCATTATCTATATTTGGTGCTAAACATAATTTAATAATTCCAAGTGAAGCAACTGTATACTGAATAATTAATGGATAATCATTTTTGATGTATAATTGAATTTGATTACAAAGATTTGTACATTTAGTAAATAATGATAAATATTTTAATGAAAAAATACCTTGGATTGTATCATCTGAATTACTGTTTTGTTTAAATTGTAAACAATTTTGTGTTTCACCTAATGTTGTAGTTTGGGTGGCATAATCTCCATCACACTTAAACTCAAGTGTTGTTCCTATACTTTTTATTTCAGTTAATGTTCCTATATTTATCATATCTCTAATAATTTTTTGAAATTCACTTGATGGAAGTGTTAATTCTGTATCAAACTCTGCAGGAGGGATTGTTATCTCTTCTTCAGATATATCTAATAAATTTAATTTATACACAGTTTGTGAGTTTTTAATTTCATTAAATATCTTTATTCCAAGTGTATTCATATCTTTTTCTTCTACAAAAAAAGTTAATGTATCATTTGTAGTAATAGTTTTAATTAATTTATATAAATTTAACATACTTATTCCAAGTTTTATTTTTTCTTTACAATAAAAACTTTCAAACTTGTCTGCTTCTAATTTTAAATAAACTAATACAGAGTGTGTAGAATCCATAGCAATTAATTTAATACCATTTTTATCTATAATTAAATTTGCATCTGTTAATATTTCTTTTAATGATTCAACTAATGTTTTTATAGCAGATGATTGAACTGTTTTGATATCAACTATATGATTTGAATCGATTTTAATAATATCTGTCATTTTTATTTAAATAAATATATTAACTTTTAAATATAAACTTAAACATTTATATTTGTATTTATTGACATACATTGAAGTTCTTGAAATAATATTTTACATGAATATGGAATATTTATTTTACTAAACTTTGAATAATTATTACATGCTCGACATTCAAAGTAATTATTAACTGGCACATGTACACATATACTTCCACATTCATTACATATATAACATGTAAATTTATCTGATACATCCATTAAACGTTCTTTTAAAAAACTCGATGAACCATGTGACAATATACAATCACGCTCCATTTCTCCAAATCTTAATCCTCCATGTGAAGCGCGACCTTCAGATGGTTGTCTTGTCATACTAACAACTGGACCTGTATTTCTTGAATGTATTTTATCATTTGACATATGCTTTAACCTCTGATAATATGTTGGTCCCATAAATATACTCGTTTTTAATTGCTCTCCATTAAATCCACTATATAAAACTTCATTTCCATTTCGTTCATATCCTAATTCTTCTAATATATCTGATATAGTGGTTTGCTTAATATCATTAAATACAGTTGAATCTCCATAATTTCCAGTATTTACACAAACTTTTCCAAATAATGTTTCCATTAATTGAGCAATTGTCATTCTACTTGGAACTGCATGTGGATTAATAATAATATCTGGTCTAATTCCATCACTATTAAATGGCATATCACATTCATCGTATATCATTCCAACAGTTCCTTTTTGACCATGGCGACTTGAAAACTTATCTCCTATTTCAGGAATACGTGTCGATCTTATACATGCTTTAACACTTTTAAATCCATCACTATTAACAAATATATCTGTTTTATCAATATATCCATTTTCATTTGATTTTACACATACACTTGTGTCTTTATATTTATATTGTTTATCTCTAATGGGCATTATTTTACCAATAATAATATCGTGTTCATCAACATATGTATCAACATCAACTAATCCATTTTCATTTAATTTATCATAATTATTATATTTAGAAAATTTAACATTTTGATTATTTGGTTTACAAAATATATCTTCTTCACCTGTTAATTGATTTTTTTTTTCATCTTCTTTATATGAACGATAAAATGTTGAATTAAATAATCCACGTTGGATTGAACCACGATTTAAAATAACTGAATCTTCTTGATTATATCCACCATATGATGCAATTGCAACAACCACATTCATACCATTTGGCATTTTATCTGTATTAAAATATTTCATAAAACGAGTAGTAATTAGTGGTATTTGTGGATAATGCAATATATGTGAAAATGTATCATATCTTAATCGAAAGTTTAAATAATGTATTCCAATTGCTTGTTTTCCCATTGCGGATTGATATGTATTTCTAGGTGATTGATTGTGATGAGCAAATGGAATAATACTTGCTAATACCCCTAATATTAATGCACTTGATATTTCATAATGTGTATATTGTTTATCATTTTTATTAATATCACTGCTTATTAATGTATTATATGTTCTATAAGGATCAACATATTCAATTATAACTGTTTCTTTATTTGAGTTAATTACCAGATTTTTCCAAGACAATTCTTTATTTCTCAATCTATTTGCAATACTATTTAATCTTTTGGGATCATTTGTTGTTAATAATGGACGAATACATCTTCCAGAATCTGTAAATATAAATACAGTATTATTTTTGTAATCTGTATAATATGATATATGTGGATGTATCAAACCCTCAATACGAGTAGTTCTTATACATTCAATTAATTCCGAATATTTTTCTGTAAATCCAATCCACTCTCCATTTATTAATATTTTTGTATTTTTTTTATCATATTTATATATATCAATTTCTTCTAATAATATTACATATGGTTTTATTATATATCTTATTGGTGCTGAATTATATTTAATCGTAATTTCATTTGATATAGCAAAATTTTTAACAATTCCAATTTGTTGTCCTTCTGGTGTTTCTGATGGACAAATATGTCCCCACTGTGTTGGATGAAGTTTTCTAGGTGGTATTAATTTCCCTGTAATATCTTGACTACTACATATACGTCGCATATGTGATAAATAACTTAAATAAGATAAACGATTTAATACTTGTGAAACTCCAGATTTATCATTTTTTCCATTTATTCCCCAATTTCCTGTTGCTAATGAACTTTTTAATGTATTTTCTAAATAATTTGATTTGATGATTCTATGTATATTTATATTTTTTATATAATCTGTTTCTATTGAATTATATAATGTTGATATTTCTTTGTGTAAATTATTTTTAATATCTTTTGATATTTTATTCATACATAAATAAGTTAGATTACCATATAAATACCCTACTGTATCTATACGTTTGTTCAAATAATTATCTCTATCATCTGGTTTATTGATGTTTAATAAACATTTTAATAAACGATTTATCATTAAACCAATAAATAAAACTTTGTTTTTATCGGTTTTTATATGTGGTATTATATTTGGTTTAATATAATTAACTATATATTCTTTTTTTTTATCAAATGGCAATGCTGATATTTTTGGAAAATATTTAAATAAATATTCATATGCTTGATTTGGCGTTTGTACTGAATATACATCAATTAATGATGTTTTTAATATATTAATCATTATATTGTCAATATATCTATCATTATTATCAATAATACTGTAAATTATCTCACGATCTGTAATTGTTCCTAAAAGTTTAAATATTATAAATACCGGTATTTCATTTTTTATATTATGTATAAAAATATAAATTTTATGTGACAATATATCTATATTGTTTTTAATTTTAATGCTCATTAATTTAGGAATGTTATATGTATACTCATTACTAGAACGCGTCTCTGATATATACAAATATTTACTATTTGCTTTATCACGATAAACATGTATCATATTTGATGCAATTTTTTCTTGTGATATAATTACTTTTTCATTTCCATTAATTATCATATATCCTCCTAAATCTGTTTTGTCTAATTTATCATCTGGTACACAATATTTTGATTTAACCATTATAGGTATTTTTCCAAATACTATTTTTTTTATAATTTTATTTGGTAATTTAATAATTTTTTCAGATTCAACTATACTTGTATTTATACTAATATCAATATACAATGTTGACATATATGAGAAATTTCTTAATTTTGCTAGTGTTGGTGTTAAAATATTTTCACATCCATTTGATTCTGTTATAATTGGTTCTCCTATACTATAATCTATAATATGAATGGATATTTCATGTATATTGTTAATATTTTTAATTGTAATTGGTGATATATTTTTTAATATATCAGGAATTATATGATCTATATAATAATCAAATGATTCAATTTGATGTTTTATTAAAATATTCGGTTGAGTAAAATAAGCGTGAATAATTTCATCAATGTCTTTTTGAGACATTTACATATATACTTAGTATTTTTAAAACTTTATATATTTCAAATTTAAAATTAAAAAAATATTTAGTGTTGTGCTATAATGTATATTAATACTAATAATATTATAACATTTAATACCATTTTATTACTAATTTGTTTATTTATTATTTTTCTTGCAGATTTTATTGCACCACCAAATTGTTTTCCAACATTATTTCTTTGTAGATTAACCATTTGAGGTTTAGGACTGCTACCACCACAACTAAAACTAATCATAAAAGATAATAATGCTAAACCAATTAATACTGCAATTGCAATTATTAAATACAAAACAGTTCCTTGAACTCTGAATTTATATTGACAATCTTCACTATCACATAATGTTGCATCTTCTTTTAAACAAGTTTCACATATAAATGGTTCATCTTCTCCATCTTCATTTACATGTTCTGTATATAATTCTTTATATTCATCTGGATTATTTTTTTTCAAATCAGAACAATATTTATGATTAAATACACCATTATCGCTCATTTTTGCTAAATCACTTGAATCCATATCTGGAAAATCAGATTTTGTGTATTTACATGCACCAGTTTCAAACCAATCTAACCATATTCCAAGACCTAACACGCCACTCACAATTAATCCAATTACTAAAAATATAATAGCTAATATACTCCATATACATGTTGAACCATCTGCGTTTTCAGTTCCTCCAGCACCAACACCTCCAGCTCCAACTAAAGATACTGCAGCGCACACGGCAACTATTGCCCATATATTAGTCCCTTCATTTGTTTGTTTATGAGAATTTTCTAATGTAGTATCAATATCATTTACTACATCATTATTTGCTATAGTATCTGAAATCATAGTAGTTGCTATATCTGAAACTACATCATTCAATGCATTTGCTTGATTTTTTAAATTATCACATTTTATTTGACCTTTGTTAATAAATTTCACATCCCCTCCCGCGTCTAGTTTTTTTTTTAAATCTGTTTCAATTGCTTTAGATATATCATTTACTGTTGAATTAATGGTTTTTGTTAATTCTTTTGTCATTGTTATTCCCATATTTGTATCTGCTATAGGACCAAAAAATCCACCTTCATTTTTTTGTTCTGTGTCATTTTTTATATTTTTTGTTAAATCATTTAATAATTGATTTTCAAACTGTGTATTATCCTCAACTATTACACTAATATTTTCTTTAAGAGTATTTTGTGCATTTGCTTGATTTTCTATCTCTTTACAATTAATTACTGCTCCTTTTGCGTTTTCAAAAGTAACTGATGCAATACTGCTTAGTTCTGAATAACTTTGTAATTTTGATTTAATATCTGCGTTATTTCTAAGTTCATTTACAGTTTCTGTTACGGATTCACTAATATCTGCAGTCAAATTATATCCGAAAATTGCACCAATAAAAACCATTATATTATATAATTATATAAAAAATTTAATAAAATATAGAAAATCCTATTGTGGTGGAATGATCAATACAAGGCATATGCTCCTACTGCTATTATTATAATTAATAATATTACTACTCCAACAATTATCCATATAGTTGTATTGTTTTTTTTCTTTTTAGGTTTAGTTCCAGAACCATTACTGGTATCAGATCCATTTCTAGTTTTATCAACAGCACCTCTACCACTTATTAACATATTATTCAAAGTTTCATCTTTCAAGTTAGCCGCACATTTTGCAATATTACTTACATTGCCTTTAATTATTCCTTTATTATCAAAATTTACATATGCCAAACAACTTGCAATATTAGTAGATGGACATTGACTTCTATTTGGAATTAAATTCTCATCATTATTAGTACATTGACTATCCCAACAATATGTTGGTCCACTTGGATCGATATCACTAACAAATTGCGCATATTCTTTTAAGTCATCTGGCAATCCTTCTTTTGATTTTAACGCTTCTATTTTCTTTTTTTGTAAATTAGCAGGATTACCATTATTTTTATTTGGATCCCAAAAACAACTACATATTTTACCATAACTTTCTAATTTTTTATCCCAATCAGTTCCATCAAATATTGATTCATCATTGCAAACTTTTTTTAAGTTATCTTGTATTTTAGAAGTATCTGCATTAGATGATAACATATTTTTGAGAGTTAAATTATATAACTGACTATCATCAATTGCTTTATTATGAATGCTTTTCCCCAGATTTTCTCTATCATGTGGTTCTTTAAAATTATCTATACTCATTACAGCAACAATGTTTCCTGTTTTAGAACTTACCATTTGATTTTGAAGATCAACATTCGCATTTTTAAATGTAGTCGCACATATATCTTTATTCCAAAAAGATCTTCCACATACACCTCCCAGTAAAATAGCATTTGCACTACATTCTTCTGAATTATTACACCATTCAGGTGAGCAAGCGTAATTTTTTAATTTCTCTCTTTCTTGTTTAGGAGTACTACAACATTTAGAATAATTTTCTTCACCTGTAGAAAAATTTTTTTTATATGCAACAATATATTGCCATTCTGGTGTCCCTATCAGATTCCAGATTGATGCTAAAGCATTTAAAGGACATAATTCATGATCTCTCTTCTGATTAATAAATGTAAAATTAGAATGATTTTTATTCATATAATCTCTAAACTCATTAACTTCTTTTGCCTCTAAACATTTATTATATATAAATCCGTCTAAACCATTATCTTGTAATATTGAATTAATTTGATCTTTATTTGTTATTAATTTAAATTTATAATTTCTACAGTCACCAGTACATGTGTTTGAATAACCCTCCTTATATTTAAATATACACGAATCTTCCGGATTTACCATATTATATTATAATGTATATATTTTTTATTCATCTTTAATTCCTTTTAAGAATTCTTCAGTTTCATCTATTACAACTTCAATTTCAGGTTCTGGTTCTGTTACGGATTTACTAATATCTGCAGTCAAATTATATCCAAAAATTTCACCAATAAAAACTATTATATATTAATATAATATTAAAAATTCAAAAAATTTAAGAATATACTATAGGAGGACCTGTTGTGGTGGGTCTGATCAATACAAGACATATGCTCCTACTCCTATTATTATAATTAATAATATTACTACTCCAACAATTATCCATATAGTTGTATTGTTTTTTTTCTTTTTAGGTTTAGTTCTAGAACCATTACTGGTATCAGATCCAGGACCAGAACTACCATCATTCCCAAACTCTTCTCTATATTTTTCTATAAGTTTTTCTAATATTTCTTTTTGTTTTTCATTATCTATTGTTGCAACGCATCCTACTAAATTTGATATATCTCCTTTAATTATTCCTTTATTATCAAAATTCATATATGCCAAACAAGTTGCAATATTTGTGGATGGACAATCTTCTCTATTTGGAATTAAATTATCATCATTATTAATGCATTGACTATCCCAACAATATATTGGACCACTTGGATTGATATCACTCACAAATTGTGCATATTCTTTTAATTCATCTGGTAGTCCTTCCTTCGATTTTAACAATTCTATTTTATTTTTTTGTAAATTAGCAGGATTACCATTATTTTTATTTGGATCCCAAAAACAACTACATATTTTACTGTATAACTCTTTCTTTTTATCCCAATCAGTGCCATCAAAAATGTCATCATTATTACAAAAAGTTTTAAACTTATTGTTAAAATCGTTTTTTGTTGGATCCTGTGCTTTAACTAAATTTTTAATTAAATCAGATGATAGTATACTTATTAAATCATTTTGTTTCATTTAATTTTTTTGTATTTCAGGATCATTTAATAATTCTAAAAATAAATCAATAAATATTATTAAATTTGAATTTAATATCATTGATATATTTTCTTTTACATATTGTTCATTACATTCTGGTGTATTTAATACTGTTAATAATCCATCTATAGTTTGTTTATACATTCTATAATATGTATCATTCTCATTACTTTCATCAAATGTATTAATAAATTTATTTTTAATTACATTATAGTGGTGATCTGTATTTTCATTAAAATATGATAAACATGATTTAATTATTAATCCTGACTTACATTTTGAAACTAAATTATTATTTTCAACACACGTACATACATCACAAAATTGTTTTTGTTCTGGACTATTTTTTGTATATGTGCTACAACAATCTTTAATATATGCATCTGCTTGTGCTTTTTTATAAACGAGTCTTTCATCCCATTCTAAACATCTAGTTGCAAGACCATCTGTACCAGTTGAAGATTTCCAATATTCCCATCCATATAGTTCTAATGGTTTCATAATGTTTTTGAAATTTTGTATTTTTTTTTCATCAGAAAAACAGTTTGATACTATAACACTATATCCTATATTATTAGCATCCAATGCGTTCTTCACATTTGGCCAGTCTCCATCTAAATGTACAGCATTTGGTCCATCATCTCTACATACAGAATGTATACAGTTTTCATTAATATTCCACTTACGGGGAACCGTTTTTGGAACTAATTTAGTATCACTTCCCATTTATATTATATTATATTATAATGTATATTTTTTTTGTTCATCTTTAATTCCTTTTAAGAATTCTTCAGTTTCATCTATTACAACTTCAATTTCAGGTTCATTTTCAGGTTCATTTTCAGGTTCATTTTCAGGTTCATTTTCAGGTTCATTTTCAAGTTCATTTTCAGGTTCTGGTTTAGAGTCCCTTTCCGGTAATGTAACTAAATCACTAATAGGTTTTATTACTTTTTTAATCTCACCCATTGTTTTTTCTCTAAACATAGAAACTCTTGACATATTTTTTAATTCATCAATTTCACGCATACTTTCCTCTCGCGGATTCATTGATTTATTTGTTTTAACTGTCCATTTTTTAGTAGGTTTAATCATTTTTTGAGATGCTTTTGCCATTATATTTGCCATTTTTTCTTCTTCACTTAATTCATAAATATTACATCTATGCAATCCATTACATATATCTGGTTTACGAAGATCTGCATCTTTAAATATAGATTTAAATTGCTTAATTACAACATCATCTATTAATGGCGATTGTTCTATTAATCGATCATATTCTGCTCGACATATTTTTAAAAAATCTAATGCTGGTTTTCTTCTGTTTGGATCAATTGCTAATTCTATTTCAATATCACGACCAAATTTAGACCATGAAACTTCAGATAATCTATGAGATTCCATTAATTCTGCATACCTCAAAAAATTTTGTAATGTAGATAAAATACCTGCAAAAATATTGACCGAACCAACTGCTGCCATTGCTAATTTCTTTTTTTCTTGTGGAACAAATGTATCCATAGCAAAATTAGCAGTGCCTGTTAATGTTGATAATATAATAACTGGTATTGTAAATGAATAGTTCTTGATACGATATGATTTTTCAGAACGACTGTGTAACCATCGAAAACAACTTGCTTTTTCTGCCCACTCCGCCAATAATTGCTCTAATTCTGGAGTCCATCTTTGATTTGCTTCTGGTTTAACCTCCTTCTTCTTATCCATTATACAATTTACAAATAAAAAATTTAATAATTTTGATTAATATCTAATCTGTTATCGTCAAAATCAATAAACATACTTCCTCGATATAAATCATTATATCCTAATATAACAGGTTTTCCATTACCAACTAATCGTGGTGGCAATAACTTAGCATTTTTCATTACTAATAATCCTTTACTACCACGAACCCCCTTCAATTTACATTCACCTGGATATTTAAATTGTGAATATAGTGTTCCAGTATCTACTAACATTTTATATTCACCTCCACGATCATCTTGAACCCATACATCCATTCTCATTATATCATCTGGTGTATCTATTTTACCTCTAAATTGAGTTGAATCTGGTGATTTGGATAATCCACAAGTCATTCTTTCATTCTTAAAATCTATGAAAATTGTTCGGTTAGAACAACCTTCTAAAAGTTTATCAACTATTGAATATGGTTTTAATGGATGGTTGTCTCCTATATGTGATAATCCAAATACACCATTCACTATTTCACGCTCTTTCAACATATTGCCTTGGTCATTTAATGCCATCAACCCTACTGGAACATTTCTTATCTGTTTTTTATCAATTCTAACATCTTGGTAAATATTAATTGGTGGAGTTCCACCTTGCAAATAAGCATATCCACTCTCACGTAAATCATCGTGTTTTATATTGTGTGATTGTACTACATCTAATACACTTTTTCTATCCATCATTATCAAATCTGTTAATAAATGTGATCCTGTATCTAATTGATAAAATCCACTGTATTTTTGCGGTTTTCTTGACCATTTGAATTCATTGTTTATTACATCACCCGTCCAATTTGGTGTTGTTATGTCTCGTATAGATATTTGTGTTCCCCACGGATAAACATGTAAATCATATGTATTTTCATTAGATGGTTTAGTTCTCGGATAAATGAAATATAATATTGTAATTATCGTCATAATTACAACTAAAATATAGAATAATTTCATTATATTAAAAATAAATATTATAATATTCTGTTTTAAAAAATAATAATATATAATATAGAATCATGAATGATGTATCTAAAATTGTAACAATATATATTCTTATTTTATGTATATTTCATATACTACAATCAAATATATCAAGATTTTTTGCAACATTCTTATTATATATTTTCAGTATATATTTGTTTCATATTAATTTTAAATTAGCATGTGTATATATATTACTTGGAATAGGTGCTTCATTGACAGAGCACATATTTATTAAATATATTAATTCATCCTGGAAATATCAAAATCCCAATTTATTCACAATACCTATATGGTTGATTTTATTATGGAGTTTAGCAATATTATTAATTACAGAAACTATTAAATTAGTTAAATAATTTATTTATTTTTATAAACACAATTTGGAACTCTTTTGCCATTTTTATATTTCATACCAACCATTTTATAATTTTTCCAACATGGATTTTTCCCACCCTTTTTCTTTTTCTTTTTTGTTCGTTTTTTACTCTTTTTCTTCTTTTTTCTTTTTCCACCTTTTTTAACTGTATATCTAGTTCTTTTAGATAATACTTGTGGATTTCCTAAACTTTTCCATGTTTTATATGTTGTTTTTGTTAGTTTAGATTTTTTTTCTAAAATTCTACGATTTTTTTTTGCTGTTTTATATTTTTTCATATCTTTTTTTTTTTTGGTTTGTAATGTAGTTATTGTATTTAATAAATTATGTGTCATTCTATCCATTAGTATATCGATATCTTCCGTGTTCATTTCATTAAATGATTGTCCACTATATTCTTCAATCTGTTCTTTAATATCTCCAAGATCTTCTTTCATCAAATCATCCAGTTTATTATAATCAGTCGGATCTGTAATGCTATCTATAATACCTTGTATATCTTCTTGTGACATAAATATTAAGTATGTTAATGATATATCTATATCATATTTTTGTAATATTGGTTTTATTTCACCAAAATACAAATCACGCAATTCTTTATAACTAATTTTCAAAGAATCCAAATCACGTTTAACATCATCAATTGCAGATTGTTTATTTCTAATTTGTTTTTTTAAATCTTTATATTGATATTGATTCAAATGACGATCATCTGTTATATTTTTAGTTTTAATATCTGTCATTTCTGTTTCGATTCCTCGTGGTATAATATTACTAAAAATTTGTGCCCATTGTGAAAAATTAATTATAAATTGTGCAGGATCATAATTTGCTAAACAATTAAACATATAACAATTTACAACTGGATTTGATTCTTTTGTATTTATAAATTGTACTATATAATTCAGTAATGATATAATTTCATTATTATTATGTAGATATAATGGGTCTACTTCTGGTTTATATAAACGATGTGTTCTAAATAATTCCATTCCAAATCCTAGTGTTAATCGTTCCATTCCCATATCACTATCATCATCTGGTAAATATGAATAATATATATTAGGAATTGGAAAATATATTGTATCGTTTTCCATTACTAAATGTGAATTATTATCATCATCAAATAATTCAACACGAACAATTTTCTGACCTGTAGTTTGTATTCTTAAATAAAGTTTATAATCAGATACATTAAAAGATTGACCCATCTCTGTAATTATTTTACTTGTATAATCCACATGACATATTTCTGCAGTTCTATAAATATTTATTGTAAAATTTTGTTCTGGTTGAATACTTGGAATATTTGAAAAACTAAATGCTTGTGTATTATCTAATAATCCATGTGAACTATGCCATATATTTATATCATTTGGTATATCTAGACGAGTTTCCATATATTATTTAAAAATATATTAATATAATCTAATAAATGGATCCAAAAGAAATAAATAATACGAGTTTTTGTAATAAAACTGTTGATAATATTGTAAGCAATGATTTGAAAAAGTATATTATAGATGATATGCGAAATAGAACAAAAATATCACCTACATCAAGATATGCAAAAATATTTAATCACAATTATAGTAAAAATTTAAATAATCCTCATATTTTTTGTTTAAAAACATTTGGATCACCTTATCTTTTATTTTTAACAAGAATTAATGGTATTGACTATTCACTTTTAATTGATAAAAAAGTGAATAAAGGACATGAATATCCTAAAATGTTTGTGGTTCAATATAGATTTGAAAAAGAATTATATAATGGATCTTTATTTGAATGTGAATTATTGCGAGATGATGATAACTGTTGGAAACTATTGTTTGCTGATATATATTATTATTGTGGTCAAATTATGAATGATACTGTTATAACTGATAGGATCAATACAATTCATACCATATTAACTGAACGATATATTGATGATACTTTTTGTAATATATGTGAAATGGAAGTGAAACGTTATTTTGATATTGTTGATTACGAAGAATGTATCAGTGAATTTATTTATAAATTAAATTATAAAATACGAGGTATTTATTTTGTTCCAATTAATATCAAATATTCAAAAATATTATATATGTTTCGAGATGATGAATTACGAGTTAATTTTAAAAAAACTGAATCTCGTTTAAATTTTAAGATAACAAGAACAGCAAAACCTGAAATATATGAATTATTTTTGAATGATCATGATACACTGCAAAAAATATGTATTGCACATATTAAAAATATTGAAATGAGTCGTTATATAAATGATTTATTCAGTTCAGAAAGTGATATTACAGTTGAATGTAGTTATAATAAATTTTTCGAAAAATGGGAACCACTTAAAAAAACAGATAAACGTATTCATCATGTGAATGATTTGAGGATAATCGAGGAATAAAAAATATTTGTTATAGTTAAATGATGAAATTTGTGAAACAAAGTTATTATGATCGTGTCAATAAAATTATAGATGGTTTAAAGTTAAAATATCCAACTGATAATCAAATTATCAAAAATAGGTTTTTATATGAAGTATTATTGTATGAACAAAAAAGAGATAAAACTAAAAAATATTACAATGGGTTTAGATTTACAGTAACAATTGGATCTATTTTGTTACCTGCTATATTATCAATCGGACAAATGGACCCAGATAAACTTCCTGAAAATTTCGATGATTTTATGTATTGGGCATCATGGATTATATCATTATCAGTTACTGCAAGTAATGGTTTTGTTCAGTTATTTTCACTAGATAAAAATTATTATACTTATTCTATGGTAACAGAACAATTAAAAACAGAAGGTTGGCAGTATTTTCAATTATCTGGTAAATATCGTGATAGTGATGATCATATAGAATCATTTAAACCATTTTGTTATTCAATTGAAAATATAAAGAAAAAACAAATTGAAATTGAATTTAGTGGAGGAAAAGCAGGAGATAAGAAAAAGTTTGATTTTAAAAAGGAATTAAGTAAAGAAGTGCCAGAACAATATCAGTCTCAAGAGCAAAGAAATTTAAGACCAAAAAGTGATACTCCAAGATCAGATGAATCAGGGTTAAACTTTTCTAATTTTAATCCAACGGGTATTGCATCAACTATAGTTAAAGAAGCAGCTGCTACAGGTATTAAAACTGTTATACAAGAATTACAACCTGAACCTGAACCTGTTACTTTACCAAAAAGAGACCCCAATGATGAATTGTGAAATTTGATTTAAACATAAAATTATATTATTAAATAAAAATGTTTCGTGATTTCATCAGTTTTTGGAATATACGTCGTAAATATATTGGATATATATTTACTATATATTTAATTTATACTTCTCATAGAATATTGTGTGGCATACAAATATAAAAACAATATTTGTAATAATAATGTTTCCTTTTGGAAAATACAAAGGTCAACAAATTAGTGAAGTTTTTAAAAGAGATAAAAAATATGTAGATTGGTTAGTTACAACAGAATGGTTTACAACTAGATTTATAGATTTATGTAAATTATCAAATGATTTAATATTAAATCATAAAAGAAATATTATTTATACAGATTATATAACCGTTTATACTGATGGTGCTTGTAGTCGTAATGGAATGGAAGGTGCTCAATGTGGAATAGGTATTTATTTTTCAGAAAGAAATCCGGTCCATATAGATGATGTGTCTGAAAGATTAAAAGTAGATAAACCAACTAATAATATTGCAGAATTAACTGCAATCAAACGATCATTAGATATTTTAATAGAAAAAAAATTGACAGATTATACAATAAAAATATATACAGATTCACAATATAGTATTGATTGTGTAGAAAAATGGTATGATATGTGGATTGAAAAAAATAATTTTAATAAAAGAAATGTTGAATTAATACGTGATATATATGATAAACAAAAAACAATTGGATTTGAATTTGTATATATTAAAGCACATACAAATAGATATGATGAACATAGTATTGGTAATTCTAAAGCAGATCAACTTGCTACAAATTCTTTAAAAAAAATATAAGTAATATATATATATGGAGTATATATTTATTGTATTGTTGTTTTTCATATTTGTATTATTTTGGATTAGTGGTTTTGGAAATATTATTGAAAAGTTTAGTATTGGATTTCAAGGAAATGATATTAATATTGGAGGGGGAATAACATTTCCTAATATGTGTTCGATAAATCCACCTATATCACCATCAGGTACTGTATGCTTTGCATTATTCAATAATACATCAAATACGTCTATTACGATTAATGCGAGTAATGGTGCCCCCCATAATAAGATTCAGATTCCTGTAAACAAATATGCATGGGTAGATTTAGATGATAAAATTTTTCCTATAACTATACCAGAGTTTAGTAAAACTCTTGACAAGTTTAGTAAAATTCCCAAGATGACAAGTGAAATGCTTGTATTAATTTCAAAATTAAATGAATATCCAAGAATAGATGCATATTCAACTGAAGATCAGACAAATAATAAGGGGTATTTTCAAATTAAAAATATGAATGATGAATTGTGGATTTATTATAATAAACTAGGTAAAGAACCTGTAGTAATTAAACCTAATGATACATCTTCACCTATAGAAATAAAAAATATTAGTATCTCAGCTTCAGGAAGTACAAAAAAAATGAATTTAGAGGATTTAAGTACTGGAAATGGATTTATAGTTATTACTAGTAAGTTAAACAAGCCAGGCACGGAGCAATGGGACTTACAATCAACAGTAATAGATTTTTATCAAAGAAACTGTAAAAAATCTACGCCATCACCACCATCACCACCATCACCACCAATACAATGTAATTTTACTCGAGGAGACAGTGTTTGGATAAATTATAACTGTAGTCATATTACAGATATAGAGAGTAAGAGTACTATATGTGATTATAAAAAAAATTCAGAAGTTAAACATTATGGAAAATATAATGATGGATACTACGAATGTATATCAAATAATGATAAATGTGAGAAAGGTGAAAAATGTAAGAATAAACCATCATCATCACTAACACCACCATCACCACCATCACCACCAATACAATGTAATTTTACTCGAGGAGACAGTGTTTGGATAAATTATAACTGTAGTCAT
>MDTC01044694.1_pt1 | contig 16692 bp, 13 predicted proteins | sample 811181 | NCBI WGS metagenome assembly MDTC01 (sample SAMN05326644, study PRJNA326480) | marine metagenome | isolation source: seawater | place: Pacific Ocean: North | collected 2011 | reverse complement strand
TCCACGAGCAAAATATCCGCCTCACCATCGACCAAACCTTGAGCGGCATTGAGATAGTCCGCGACCAGGTCTTCAAACGTTACATCGCGAAAATCTGGCTCATCGACTCGTGGTGAAATGGATGCGGTTTTGTTTGTCGGTCCAAGAACACCCGCGACGAAGCGAGGTTTGTCCGGTGTGGAGAATCGAGCAGTGGCTCGTTTTGCGATTTGGGCGGCCGCAAAGTTAAGCTCATAGACTGTCTCTTCTAAACTGTAGTCAGCCATTGAAATCGAGTTGGCATTGAAACTGTTGGTCTCAACGATATCCGCGCCGGCCTCCAGATAAGCCGAATGGATGTCTTCAATGATTTGAGGCTGTGTGAGGACTAAGAGGTCGTTATTGCCCATTAAAGGCGAGCCATGGTCTTTAAAGCGTTCGCCTCTGAAGTCGGATTCTTCGAGCCCATAGGCTTGAATCATCGTGCCCATTGCGCCATCTAAGATCAGGATCCGGTTTTCGAGAGCCTCGTTGATTGTCTCGGTTGACACAGCAGACCTCCGACATGCTTTTTTGCAGGCGGGAACTTATGGCGGATAAGTGGTTACAAATCAATCTAATTTGAACACGCCGCCATGGTCACGACAAATTTAAATGGGCACTCGGCTCAGCGGGAGCGAGGCGATCAGGCCTTTAAGGCATGCACGAGCTTTTCTACACTGTCTTTAGCATCGCCCAAGAACATGCGTGACTCGTCATAGAAAAACAGCGGATTTTGGATGCCTGCATAGCCACTGCCCATACTGCGCTTGAAAATGACAGTTCGTTTTGCGTTCCAGACCTCACAGACGGGCATCCCATAGATATCGCATCCAGGATCGTCCATAGCTGATGGGTTGACGATGTCGTTGGCACCGATGACTAAAACCACATCAGTGCGGTCAAACTCTTCGTTGATGTCTTCCATTTCCAACACGATATCGTAGGGCACATTCGCCTCGGCCAAGAGAACATTCATATGTCCCGGAAGCCGTCCAGCGACCGGATGAATTGCGAATCGAACGCGAATGTTTCGTTCTTTTAGCTGCTTTGTTAGTTCGTGGACAGCATGCTGCGCGCGAGCCACCGCCATCCCGTATCCAGGCACGATGACCACGTCTCGTGCACCGCCGAGCTCTGCGGCCAAGGTCTCAACATCTGTTTCCTGATGCGGCCCTTGATCGACCGCCTCAGCTGAGGATGAGGATCCTCCGGTTGTTCCGAAGCCGCCGAAGATGACGTTCCAGATGGAGCGGTTCATTGCCTTACACATGATATAGCTCAAGATAGCGCCACTGGAGCCCACGAGAGCACCCGTGATGATCAAAAGATCATTGCCGAGCATGAAGCCTGCAGCCGATGCGGTCCAACCAGAATAACTATTGAGCATTGAGACAACGACGGGCATATCTGCACCGCCGATGGCCGCGACGAGGTGAATGCCCAAGACCGACGCAATGCCAGTGAGGATACACAGATAGAGAAATGCGTCAGAGCCGAGGATTTGCTCGATAGTTGGTACGGTGACCACGCCGGTTGCGGATGTCTCATACAATCCGGTTGTGCCGACGACAAACATGTAACCGAGAACAAATGATCCAACCACCATACCCAGGTTGAGCATATGGCGCGCTGGTAATAACAAAGGCTTGCCTGACAAGCTGCCCTTGAGCTTTAAAAACGCGATGATCGAACCTGTAAAGGTAATTGCACCGATGAATATGTCGATGAACACTTCCCAGAGGAAAACCTCGCCGTGGTGACGCCCGCTTTGATCAAAATAGGTCGCAAAACCCACTAAGACGGCAGCGAGGCCAACAAAACTATGGAGCAGTGCGACCAACTCGGGCATGGCCGTCATTGCAACGCGCCCAGCCATCATCCAACCGATGGCAACAGCGATCACCAGGGCCGGAGCGAGATAGGCCATGTAGCCCATGTCGATTCGGGCGGTGGTCGCTAAACAAAGGGTGGCACCGATGGCGATGCTCATCCCGACGATTCCGTACGTGTTTCCAGCCCCAGCTGTTTCCTGACTGGATAGGCCACGCAGACTGAGGATGAACAGAATGCCGGATACGAGATAGGCAACCGTCATCAATGAATCTTGCAAGGCGACGGAGGCAGCGGCCGGACCGGTTGCCATTCCTGCCAAAAGCAGGTTGTCAAATAGGTGATTCACGCGTTTGCCCCCCTATTTCCGAAACATTCGAAGCATGCGCTTCGTGACAAGGAAACCACCGGCGATGTTGATGGTTGCAAAGAAGGCTGCGATGATGCCCAAGACGACCGCAACAAGCCCAGCCTGTTGATTCACTTGCAGCAAACCACCCACGATAATGATGCCGCTGATGGCATTGGTTACACTCATCAGAGGTGTATGCAGAGCCGCAGTTACGCTCCAAACAACTTGCCAGCCGACGAAGACCGCCAGGGCAAAAACCGTGAGGTGCTGGAGGAACTTTGTCGGTGCCTCAAAACCGGGTGCGGGCTCATATGCGAAATTGAGCCAAGCCCAGATCCCGATGAGAAGAAAACCGATAATCGATGTTATGGGCGAAAATGCAGTCTGTTTCGTCCCATCGCTGGCCCCATGACCACCGTGCCCATGGCCCTTAGACTTGGCGGGTGCAGGGCTCTCTACCTTGGCTGCTTTTGAAGCAGATTCTTTTGCTTGCTCTGCTTTTGGCGTCGGTTCAGGTTTAGGTGGTGGTGGTAGCTCGGTGCCGTCTTGCAGAAGAATCGCACCCCGGACCACTTCATCCTCTAAATCGATTTTGTAGGCCTCTGCGCCCTTTGCCGTCATATCGCTCAGGAGATGACAGAGATTCGTGCCGTACAATTGACTACTGATGGTGCTCATCCGGCTCGGTAGGTCCTCATATCCGACGATTTTAACGCCATTGGTATGGGTATACACTTCGCCCGGTTTTGTCAGCTCGCAATTACCCCCCTTGGCGGCTGCGATATCGACAATCACGGAGCCGGGCTTCATCGCTTCGACGGCCCGACTTTCCCACAAGAGTGGCGCATCTCGTCCGGGAATAAGTGCCGTCGTAATGACAATGTCGACGTCTTTAGCCTGTTCAAAGAACAAGTCCATCTGCGCTTTGTGGTAATCGGCACTCATGGTCTTGGCATAGCCACCGCCGCCATCTCCGGACTCATCGATGGTCACTTCGAGAAATTGGCCTCCAAGACTTTCGACTTGGTCTTTTACCGCGGCGCGAACATCAAATGCTCTGACGACGGCACCAAGGCCTCGCGCGGCACCCAGAGCAGCCAATCCAGCCACGCCGGCACCGACAATTAACACGGTTGCCGGTGCGACTCGCCCGGCTGCGGTAATCTGTCCCGTGAAGAAACTGCCGAATTCATTTGCCGCTTCAACGACAGCTCGATAACCACGGATGTTGTCCATGGAGCTTCGGGCATCCATTTTCTGAGCCCGGGTAATTCGCGGTACGTTTTCCATGGCGATACAGGTGACGCCACGGCCCTTGAGTGTGTCGAGGAGCCCCTCGTTTTCACCAGGCCAGATGAAGCTGATCAGGTGACCACCTTCTTTAATGGACCCAGCCTCTTCATTGGAGGGCGGCTCGACTTTCAGGACAAGGTCGCTCTCTCCCCAAATCTCGGCGACCTGGGCAATGGTCGCCCCAGCTTCCTGATAGGCCGCGTCAAAGAAGTTTGCTTCCAGACCAGCGCCGCTTTCAATGTGAACAGTAAAACCCAATTCGATGAGTTTTTTGACTGTATCCGGTGTTGCAGCGACGCGTCGTTCGCCTGGCCGAATCTCCTTAGGAATCCCGACTCGCATGAGTCCCTCACGTATGCAGATTATTTGCGCTTGGTACTACCACGTTTAGTCAAATTTAGGGAGAAAATCCGCTCGTTAATCCCTGTTTTGGCTTGAAAGTGTGGGTTTGTTTCGCTTGTTTTACCCATGGGGCAATCATTTAGGGTATGCGTTGCGTAACGCATTCTTATTTTCGCTCATCTTAAATGAAGGTCCGAACTGGGAGGCAGACGCAGGATTTATGGATTGGTTATCGCTCACAGAGCTTAGCGACCGGAGCGCTAATTTTGATCAGTTGATCGGCCAAACACCTGCGATCGACCGATTTTGTTCGACTCTGGCTTGGACCGTACCCGCCTCGAAAGCCATGATGGTCGACCCTCAGCCGTTGATCACACAGAGTGAACACGGCTTTGTATCCATGATGCGTGTGCCCGTCGCCAATGGGATTCGTTTGGCCACACCCTTGGAAATCGGCTGGGGTTTGGCTGCCCCATTTGCGGGTGAAAACCCCACTGCATTGGTTCGACAATTGGGGGTGATGTGGGCAGAGCGAACCCAGGATATCGATGGGCTTTTGGTGTCCGGTATTCCAGCCACCGGCGTTTGGATTCGGCCGCTCATGAAACGGTTTGTCGACACGGAGCGAATCGGTCTAGGGGAGACATGTGTTCGGCGCATGGCGTCGTTGACCGGTGGACTCGATGGCTTCATGTCACGGCGATCGTCTAAGTTTAGAGCCAACCTGAGGCGTGCCGAGCGGGCAGGGAGCAGTGACGGTCTTGTCTATGAATTCCATTCGCAAGATGAGGGTGGACACTTATTTCAGCGCATCTTGGACATTGAACGCGACAGTTGGAAAGGGCGCGCTGGAGAAGGGTTTGACCAACCACCTAGTGACGAGTTTTACCAGCGAATGGCCCTAAGGTTGGAGCGTGCTGGCCGGCTGCGGGTCGTCATGATTACCCGTGACGGTGAAGATTTAGCCTTTGTTCTCGGTGGCGTTTTCCAATCGCTCTATCGCGGGCTGCAGATGAGTTATCGAGAGGGTCACCGACATTTGAGTCTAGGAAATCTGGGGCAATTAGAGATGATTCGTAGACTGATTGATGAGGGGATAGATACCTACGATTTGGGTACCGAGATGCCCTATAAACTCAGTTGGGCCGAGACCTCATTTACGACGCAAATGTTTGTCATCATGCGTCACTAATCGCGGGCAGGCCGCTTGGATTTCGTTACGAAAGACCCCTTTTTGAAAACCTCAAACCTGAGCAAGCGACAGGGGATGGCTCCGTTTCTTAACTTGCGCGTTTTGCTCGGAGCGAGCCCCAGATTTCGATGGGGCGACTCTTCGCTTACGATCAGAGTCGCTATGGCTCCACCGAATTCCGATTTAAGGCCGTCGCCTAACTGGCGATAGAGGCGCTCTAAATGCTCGGGTTTGAGACGCTCTCCGTACGGCGGATTGCTGATGACATGCATGGCCGCATCGGCGTGTTCAGTTGCCGGATTCCGCAAGTCGACAACCGCGCACGTCTCGGTCTCGATCAAGCCTGCAACCTGAGCGCGTTCTGCATTTCGCTCCATTTTCTCAAGAACAGACCGGTTGTTGTCAGCGCCGAAAATTTGGGGTCTGGCCTCGTGGATGATCCGCTCTTCGAGCGTGGTCAGATAATCTTCGAAGGCCATTGCATCGAACCCGAGCCAATTCATGAATCCGAAACCTTGGCCACGAGCGCGGTCTAAGCCTGGCGCTCGATTAGACGCAATCATAGCCGCTTCGATCAGGAACGTACCCGACCCGCACATAGGGTCTATCAAGACATCACCGGGTTGCCATCCAGCCAGGGCTAGAATGCCTGCCGCCAAGGTCTCCTTAATGGGTGCTTGCCCGATCTCGACGCGATATCCGCGCCTGTGAAGACGGTCACCACTTGAATCCAAACTGAGCACACAGTGGTTTCGATCAATTCGAGCATTGATCCGAATGTCCGGCGCGAGGCGGTCCACGGATGGTCTCCGGCCGGTCTTATCTCGGAAATGATCGCAGATGGCATCTTTGATGACTTGAGCGATAAATCCCGTATGGTCGTGTTCACTTTTATGACTGCTCGCATCGATGGAAATTGTGGCATCCACCTTAAACCATCGGCTCCAATCTACTTTTCGTGCACCGCCGTACAAACGCTCTCGTGTGTCTGCTGGATACTCTGCGATCGGAACCAAAATACGATTGGCAATTCGGCTTTCCACATTGATCCGCTGTAAAAGCTGCCGATTACCGAACAGACCGACACCTCGATGGCTCGGGATCGCCTCTGGGACCCCCAATGTCTCCAATTCCCGGGCGAGAACGCCCTCAAGGCCTCCATCGCAGGTGATATAGATGGGTCTGGCTTTTCGGAACGGGTCCATCCAGCTACGTTTTTGGGTCACTTTGGCTCCAATCGCCATGATCGATGTGATCGTTTTTTAAAATCCTCTGGGACTGTCCGGTTTGTCGTCTCCGTAATCTCAGCGAATTCACCGATGGACGGCTCGAGTTTGAACCGTTGTGAATTTGTTGAAAAGAATAGCACACCGTTGGGGTTCAACAGAGCCATTGAGTTTTCGATCAGCGCGGCATGGTCTCGGTTTAAGTCCAAGACGGACTGGCTGCGCTTGCTGTTCGAGAACGTCGGTGGATCTAGAACGATCAGATCGTAGCGCCGTTCTGCGTTGTTTGCATCGGTCAACCATGCGCTGACGTCGGCCTGGACACGCTCATGCTCAGTGCCGGTCATCCCATTGATGGTGAGATTGTCGTGACACCAATTGAGATAGGTTTTTGATAAGTCGACGGTGGTCGTCGCGTGTGCACCCCCTGCGGCTGCATAGACTGTAAACGAGCCTGTATAGGCGAAAAGATTCAAAACACGGCATCCGTCAGCGAGGTCTCGAATTTGTTGTCGAGCGAGGCGATGGTCTAGAAACAGTCCTGTATCCAGGTAATCGCTCAGGTTCACGATGAATTTCAAGCCGCCTTCGGTAACCACGAGCCGATGACCGTGTTTAGAGACAGCATTGTACTGGGATTTACCCCTCTGCCTGCGCCTGGTTTTTATGAAGACCCGGTCGGATTGGATGCCCAGTGTATCGCCGACGGCATCGGCATAGGACTTGACGATTCCATCGGCATCGTCGTCGGCGTCATGGCGACTGTATTCGGCAATATGTAGATGGTCCTCATAGAGGTCGATGGCCAGTGGGCACTCTGGAATGTCTCGATCGTAAATCCGATAACATGTCACCTGATTTCGCTTTGCCCACTTTCTGCGATGCTTGTAATTTTTACGGACTCGATTGGCCAACATGGCTGCTTTATCCGATGGAGATAAGCTCATGAGATGAGGCTCTGTACGATGGACGTCATGTCAAGCACCGAGTCGTTCTTGTGCAAGGGCCATACGCATTTCGCGGAGTTTTGCATGGAGCGTTTCGACGTCGATCTCTCGGTATCGCTCGGGGAGTAACGTCCGATTGCTCGCCTCATAAATTGCCAGCAATTTCATATATTCGATCATCGATGTTTCTCTGGTCGGCATGAAATTCCGAGCGGCTGCACCGAGATGTTTCAAGGTTAATTTGCGTTTTCCCGCGGTCTTAGCAGCGTGTTGCTGCTCATCGAACGCCATCAAAAGAATGGCTTCCAAGTCGGCGGCCGCGTACCCGTCCAGAGGCTCTAAGATCTCCAAAACACGTGTTTGATTGGCCGGTAACTCGATGTCATATCGCGTTGCGACCGCAGCCAATAGCTGAGACCGTTCTTGTGGAGTTTGAGGCGGGAAAAATGGGATTTTAAGGTCGAAACGTCCAGGTCGCTTCATGTCCGTGTCCAATTTGTCAGGACGATTTGTCATCATGAAAAAGACGATCCGACCGCGATGACTCGTGTCCGACATGAATTCTTTTAGACGCGCCATAACCCGACTACTTACACCGCCATCGCTGTCACCCCCGCCAAGGGATCGGTCGCCTTCATCGATAATGACGATGATTTCACCGACGGCCTTGATCACGTTCAAGACCGTCTCTAAATTTGCCTCCGTACTGCCGACCCATTTGTCACGAAAGTTCTTCAGCTGAATGGCAGCCAGACCACTTTCCTTTGCAAATGCTTTGGTGACGAAGGTCTTGCCTGTACCCATCGGACCCACGCAGAGTACCCCCATTGGCACCTGATTTCTGCGGCCCGCCTTTACATGGCTGGCCACTCGATTGAGTGCTGCTTTAATGCCGTCATTTCCACCCACACTTTCGAAGCCGTACTTTGGTTCCAAAACCTCAATGAGCCCGAAGCATTCTTGCTCCAAAATCTCTTTTTTTCGCGCCCTGATATCGGCCAGCGTAAGAGAGATCTGGTCACTTTGCCCACGACGGCTATTTTGCCGAGGTCCGAGAACGTCCTGAATTTGCCTGAGTTGCAGACCGGCCGTGACCCGGGCATAGGTTTCCAATTGACTCGGTTCCAGTGCGGGCGCGATATGCTTGAGAAACGCATGTCGACTCTCTAAATCTGGATGCGGAATATGTAACGATGCGACCCTCGGATTACGCGCCAATCGTTTGGCGAGGTCAGGCAGAGCGTTGGTCATCAGCACGACGATATTATCCTTGCTCACAATCTGCTCAGAGAGGCTCCAGCGATGAAGGCGGGCTGCCGCTGTTCTATCGGGAAAGCTCAGTCCGGAGACGGGCCCATCGGGCGCGACCAGCTCTGCATAGTGAATGATCACAGCCACGGAGTCGCTGTCAGCGGCCAAGAGGACTTCAAGGGCTTCCAGAACGATCTCAGGAGACCGCTCCAAACCGATCTCTCGGCTTAGCCGCTTCTGTATGGCGACGGCCGAGGTTCGCTCGAACCCTGCAGGTGCAATGGATTTTTCATCGATGAAGTCGGCATCAACCCAGATTTTTGCCGCTCGAAGGGCACAGTCTAGGGAATCGAACCAGACGCCATGACCGGGATCATAATGGACCACGAGTTTGCCGCTTGGCGTGAAAAATGTGCTCAGAAAGTCGCTCATAGTCCAGCTTTGGCAATCACAGAAGACCAAGTCATGGACATTGCCATGGACAATGAATTGGCCGGTTTCTGTATTGAGATACCGCTCCTTAAGAGTGGTCATCCAGCCAGGAAGATCGTTTGCTCTCGGTAAGTCGGGTTTGGACATGGAGACATCTCTTCACGATTGCGCAATGAATTAATCTAGACCGATTTGGCCATAATTATAGACTCTTCTCCGATGCCTCTGTCTCAGTCTCTGCGGGGGCCGTCTCTGTGGATTTACCGCGGGCCGCCTTCAAGGCTTCGAGTCGCGCACGCGCTTTGTGGCTCGTGGTTTCAGCCTTGATGGCATCCAATTTACTCTCCAGGGAATCCTCTTTGAGTTCGTCTCCGATTTGCACCTCGGCGCTGATCCGTTCCGCATACTCTCGCACATTTTCAAGAGCCTTGACTTCATCGTCGACGGAGAGTCCGTCCAATTGTTCTTGGATGTGCTTACGCGCCTCGGCATCTTTGATCTTGGCGACCATTTTGTCTTTTTCGCGCTTTAGCTTGTCGATTTCCCCTCTCAAACTATTGAGGGAATCTTTTGCTTTCTCAGCATCGCTCGCTGCTTGGGCGAGATCATTTCGATCGGTCGTAAGACTCGCCCTCAATTCCTCTTCCTGTTCCAGTAAGGTGACAGCGATGTCATCCTCGCCTTTATCGACGGCGACTTCGATTTGCAGCTTCAACTCGGCTAGTTGATTTTCTGTTTTAGAAATTCGGGCTTCCAGCTTGGCTCTGTTCTTGATGAGGCCCGCCGCCGCCGATTTTAACTGCGCGTATTTCTCGGTCATATTGTTGATTGCATTCTCGTAAGCAATCTCCGGATTTTTCTCTTCGAGTCGGCCTACGAAGATGCTCAGAAAACCCTTAAACAAATTGTAGAGTCGTGACAGAAATCCCATTTGTTAACACTCTCCATCGGGTGTACCGAGCAAGGCTCGGCTTGTTTTTACATGGTCGACGCCTGGCTGTTTGCTTTGTCAGCGCTCAGCGTAACTCGTTCGACCCTTTTGTTAATTTTAGCGTGACCGAATATCCGCTCGCTGGCTCGACCACGCACACGTGTAGGCGACCCTATCTTGAAACCATGCTGAGTTCAACGGCTACACGTGTCGATCTAAATCACTCATTTATCCTGAAAAAATCCATCGCAACCTGTCATTTGGTGTTGGCTGCGAAATGTGCTTTCGACATTTTAGCGGGCAGTCAGATGTGGGGTCAGGATCCTATCGGTGGCTTTTTTCATTCGGGACTGGAAATTTTCTATCGTCTGTTATATTGTCCGCCGCCCTGTTCAAACACGATGACGCGGAGTGAGTCTCAAATGGCAAAGTCAAAGCGTGAAAAAATTAAGTTAGAGAGTACAGCCGGTACAGGTGTCTTCTACACGACGACTAAGAATCGACGGACGGCCACCGGTAAGCTGGAAATGATGAAGTACGACAAAAAAGCACAGAAGCACGTCCTCTTTAAAGAGACGAAGCTTAAGTAGCTTCTCCGCGGGTTGCGTCTTAACCCGCCTACTGTACCTCACCGACCGATTGCCTTAGTCTGCGGACCCTGCTGCAACCAGATCGATCTATCTTGCGGCTGTGGGGAGTAAGCTATCCGCTCCCAATCAGACAAGTAACCGAGCAAACTCCGGACCGCTCAGAGTCCGTCGCCCCAATTTCACCCTGCGCAATTGCAATGCGTCCTGACCACATTTAATATGGACGAAACCGTCGCGAACGAAGGGCGTTCCGGGCGCTAGAAAGTCAAATTGTCCAGCGGCTGCTTTGACGCTTTTGAGCACCACCAACAGCTCTTGCCCGATCCCACTGTAGGCGCCCGGATCGGGCAGAGCCGCTCGCACAAAGCGTTCGATTTCAGTTGCGGATTGATGCCAATCGATCTCCCACTCATCTGCAGCCTCTAAGGGCGCCCATGTGATCTCACCCTGTTGAGGTCGAGATGCCGGGGACTGACCTTGGCTCATCCGATGGACAACATCGGCGATTTGAATAGCCGCCTTAGCCTCGAGTCTCATGGCCAGCCGACCGGTTGTATCCGTCGGTTGAATGTCATGGGTCACCTGAGCGATGATGTCGCCCTCATCCAGCTTATCCGTCAGCCAATGAACGGTGACCGCCGTGTTCTGGTCGCCGGACCGGATTGCCCATGCACATGGGTCTGGTCCCCGCCATCGTGGCAGAGCACTGGGGTGGACATTTACGCCGGGTGCCAAGTTCAGCACGGATTTTGGAATCAGTTGCGGATAGAAGCATGAGACGAGTAGGTCAGGTCGAAGCGCACTCAAACTAGAGACGACCTGAGGGTCCGCCAAATCTGGCAAATGCCAACGAGGCAGGTGCTTTACTTTTGGCAGTAACGTCCGCAGCCCGCGCCCACCCCGACGTCCATGGACGATGCCCACAAGCCCAAGATCGCGCTCTAAGAGTTCGATGGCCCCTGCCGGATCACCGAAGTACAGTAATCTCACGGGGCCTCCTGGCAGCGTGAGTAAAGTGCAATGGTCGACTCTGCGATTTTAGTCCACGTAAACCGATTCTCGACCAATTGTCGCCCGCGTTGGCCCATAGCGACAGCCGCCACTGGATCCGATAAGACCTGGCCGATGGCCTCTGCGAGAGACGGGGCGCTTAGGTCGGTCTCTAAACCGCAGTGTTCGTCTGTGAGCTCAGGGAAGTAACACGTACGGGTTGCAACCACCGGGCAGCGCAAAGCCATCGCTTCCGTCAAGGCCATGCTGAATCCCTCATGCCGACTGGGTAAGCAAAAGACCGTTGCGGCCTCATAGAGGGCATACTTCCGCTCATCGAAAATGGGTCCAGTGAAATGGACTCGATTGAGCAGACCGGCTTTTCGAATCGGAACTTCCGCCATTTGGCGCCCTCCTTGGTCTTGGCCGACCATAACCAGATGAATGTCTGGAAAGCGGCTCGCCACCTGGACAAAAGCTTGGCCGAGGAGGTCGCAGCCTTTTCCAGGATGCAATCGAGAAAGGTATAAAATAAACGGTGATTGGCCCAGATCGGGGCAGAGTTGATGGACTGCATCCGTACTGGGTTTATGGTCGAGAAGGTTTGGATCAACCCCATTGGGGATAATGTCGACTAACTGGGGCAACTCAACGCCGACGTAGAATGGGTGTGATGCACCGTCTGCTTCATGTTGATTCAATGCGTGAAGTGCCGCTGCATCCCGAATGTAAGCGCGGTAGCCCAAGATCCACATACCCATCAATTTCTTCACTCTTTTTTCTCTGAGCGCGCCATCATGAAGGCTGCCGTGGGGCGCGAACACATAGGGGATGCCCATGGCTTTACAGACCCTCGAGGCCATCATCGAGACCACGGGCCAAACGCCATGGAGATGAACGATATCAGCGCCCGTCAAAGCATGCTGGAATTGAGTTCGGGTTAAGGCTGAAATAAATGCTCTCGGCTGAATACTAAACCGGATGATGTCAGGACCTAGATGCTCTGTGATAAACGCCTCAGTGGCCTCACAGTTGGGCTTATCTTCGCTCACGAGAACGATGTCATGACCCAGGGCTCGCTGCGCTGCAGCAAGACCAATAATGACATGTGGTGGTCCTCCGTTTCTGGGATCGAGCTGATTGTAGACATGGACGATGCGCACCGTTTATCTCATCCTGTTTATCGCAATTACACAGTGGGTCAAAACAATTCGGACACGCGCCGAGTGGGTCTCCGAACTTGGCTTTAAGACGTGGCCCTCATCATGTGTCTCACAAGTCGGGCAGCGTGGCTCTAATTTCTTTTAGGGGACCCAGTTTTTTTATCAAGAAAACAAACCTGTCTGATGGTTTTTTTGCTGTTTTTTTTCGGCGTCGAGCCCCCGTGTAAAACTGTCCTTAGACGTCACTCTTTTTGCCTCCGACGGGAGAAATAAAAATTGTCACTTGACCAGGAGCGTCGGCTGGTTACAGTTCGTCGGTTCGTTTTTGAAATCTAGTCCGATTGTCCATGGAGTAAACCTATGTCAGATGTTCGTCATCACCGTGTCTATATCATTGGGTCCGGCCCCGCCGGATATACAGCGGCCTTGTACACAGCGCGCGCTAACCTATCTCCCTACATGGCAACAGGAATTCAGCCAGGCGGGCAGCTGACCACGACCACTGATGTGGAGAATTATCCCGGGTTTCCTGACGGCGTCATGGGCCCCGACATGATGGTACTCTTCGAAAAGCAGGCCGTTCGTTTCGGGCTCGAAGTTGTCTACAAGATGGTCGACCGCGTTGATTTCTCATCGCGTCCATTTCGATTATGGGAAGATGATGGTTCGGAGCACACTGCCGATGCGGTGATCATTGCGACGGGCGCAACAGCGAAGTATCTCGGCATTCCAGGAGAGGAAGAGTATCTCGGGCGGGGCGTCAGTGCCTGTGCGACCTGCGATGGTTTTTTCTTTCGAGATGTCGACCTCATCGTCGTTGGCGGTGGTGACACAGCCATGGAAGAGGCTAACTTTTTGACGCGTTTTGCGAGCAAAGTCTACGTCGTTCATCGTCGTGAAGAACTGCGAGCCAGCAAAATTATGCAAGAGCGAGCGATGGCAAACGATAAGATTGAGTTTGTCTGGAACACCGTCGTTGAGGAAATCCACGGGGACGGAGACAAAGTCATTGCCGCAACCTTGCATAATTCGAAGACAGGTGAGCGTTATCGCCAAGACATCGGTGGTTATTTCAGCGCCATCGGTCATAAGCCCAACACCGATTTGTTCAAAGATCTGCTCGATATGGACGATGTCGGCTACTTAAAGGTCGCGTCTCCGAGCACGAATACCAATATTGAAGGCGTGTTTGCAGCGGGCGATGTGGGTGATCCAATCTACCGACAAGCCGTGACGGCAGCCGGCATGGGTTGCGCGGCTGCAATGGATGCCGAACGTTGGCTTGAAGCCCAGGATTAAACCCATCTCAAGACGGCCATCGACCCACAAACTGCGCCGTTTCACCTACGACGGTCACCCGCCGGACCTTGCTCGCGGCCGGGTGGAATCCGAGTAATTGGCGTTTGTTGTCGACATAGACTAGACTACAGGTAGGTCTCTGTATGTTTAGGTAATGCTCCGTGGGGACATTCATCTGGTCTACATTCCGCGCCCTCGTCTGGCCAGCCCTTCTTCCTCTCGGGGCAGCCTTGGCCTTTTTAGCTGTGGGCAACTCGCGTTTACCCCAGGGCCCTTGGTGGGATTTCTTGCCTCATATTTTCATGGCGACCGGTGCTCTGCTGGCTTTTCGATTTGGAAGCGGTCGTGTGTTCGCCATCACCGCGACAATTTGGTTTGGTCTGGAGAGTAACCCGTCTATCGGTGGCACCCATGGTGAACCGGTCTTGTTGTTTGTTGCGCTCGGGCTTCTCTTTGCCTCGATATTGCCCGAACGGGGGCTTCGCTCGTGGAGTTTCCTGCTCATGAGCTGTCCGGCAATTGCCACCGCCAGTTATTTAAGCTGGCCTGTCGCATGGCAGGCTCAGACGCATTCCGTACTCGCCTTAAGCCAATTGACAGGATTGCCCACCATTGCCGGTATACCCTCCATGATTTTGATCTTATATCTTGTGAGTGGTGGCGTCTTGATAGGCCGTCTGTCCAAGGCGGGTACCCCCATCGATAGCGGGCTGTTTGGCATTGGCATCTGTTGGCTGGTTGCATTTAAATGGACAGGTGATACTCAGGCCGTATTTACATTGTGCCTTGCGTTAATGGTGTTTCTGACGGCCCTTGAAACAACCCACTCACTCGCGTTTAGAGACCAGCTGACCGGTTTGCCCAGTCGGCGAGCTTTGGAGCGAACACTGGGACGTTTAGGCAGTCAATATACCTTGGCGATGGTTGATGTAGATTCGTTTAAGAAGTTTAACGATCGGTATGGCCATGACGCTGGCGATGAGGCACTCCGAATGATCGCAGGTCATCTGCGCCGTGTCAGTGGCGGTGGCCGAGCCTATCGTTACGGTGGAGAAGAGTTCACAGTCGTTTTTCCCAACCGAAGTATCGAGCATGCGTCGCAACACCTCGATGAATTACGTCAGGCTGTAGCCCAGAGTCCATTTACCCTGAGAGCCCCCGACCGACCGAGGCGAAAGCCTAAGAGACCCAATCGATCCGGTGGTCGCGGAAAAGTGAAGGTCACTGTCAGTATTGGGGCTGCCCAGCGTTCATCTAAAATGGGGTCGACAACGGCGGTTCTAAAGGCGGCCGATAAATGTTTGTACAAGGCAAAACGCGGCGGGCGAAACCGTCTAGTCACGGCCTGATGGCGGTCCTTAAAGGTGCTCAATTAGGTCGACCAGTCCGGCTGTCAACGGTCCATAATCCGGACGCGGGGGAATGTGAATGAATACGGCAACCTCCAAGTATGACTCGGTTGCGGCGGTATGACACCCTAAGAAGAAACTCTGATTGCACAAGAAACCACCGGCATGAACAGAGGCTCTCGCATCAAGACCAAATTTGGACAAGCGCTGACAGGCTTCAGGAATATCGAGTTTGGTCTGATACGCTGTCGGCGCATTTGCAACGATGGGCCGCAGAGATGGCATATCCCCATCATTGTCTGGCCGCATGCAATGCTCGATATTGAGGGCAACAGATTCGATATCGATGGTCAACCGATGGGGCGCGAACCCGAGGCCTAGCCAGACCCGAGGCCGCGTCGTATGAAATGCATCCAGGAGGCATGTGCGTGTCCGTTCAAAACTGACGGGCAGTATCTGAACCGCAACGTCCTTGGCGTCCGCCGCGACCCTACGAGCCAGTTCATCCGTGGGATTGACATCTAGATGAAGACCTCCTGACGAGATAAATGGCTCAAATCCAGTAATCAGACGCATCTCATGATCCCTTCCAAACCAATGGGTTGGCTTCAAGGCGCATGTTGACCTGGTCAACAGATAATGTCTAGGACGGGCCGAATGCAGTTGAGACTGTAACCTCACAGCGCGTCAATCGGTCAAAAGAATGATTGTCTCAGACCGAGGACGCGTATACAAGTCCATCACAGGTACTGGCAGCTCTATGGCACATAAAGGGGCTTAGATATGAGCAATGCACAGGTGTCAACTCGCGGAGCAAATGTTCCGAGTTCGCCCATTAGAAAACTCGCGGGGCTGGCTAGAGATGCAGTTCGCCGGGGCGTCAATGTACATTTCATGAACATTGGCCAGCCTGATATTCCGACCCCTAAGGCGATGATCGACGCGTATCGACAGTACGATGAAACTGTCCTCGCCTATGCCCCCAGCGACGGTTTTTTAGCATATCGGGATAAGCTGGCGATTTATTATAACGGACTCCCTGCAACGCCGGCTGTGAATGCGGACGATATCGTGGTGACAGTCGGTGGCTCTGAGGCGATCTTATTCGCTCTGGCTGCCGTCACTGATCCCGGTGACCGAGTCCTCGTTTGCGAACCCTACTACACAAATTACGCAGGCTTCGTCCACATGCTCAGTCTTGAGATCGATGCCGTATCCACCTCACCCATCGATTCTTACCGTATTGACCCCAAAAAAGTCGAAGCGGCCATCACATCCGAGACGCGCGCTTTGATCATACCGAGCCCGGGCAATCCGACCGGTGTCGTCTTGTCCGAGGCTGAGCTGGATGAGCTACTGGAGATCTGTCGGCGCCACGGCTTATTTTTCATCTGCGATGAGGTCTACAGAGAATTTGTCTACGATGTGCCACTCGGCCAACGGGCCCCCTCAGTTTTGAGCCGCCCAGACCCAGACAACCTGGC
>MDTC01010847.1_pt1 | contig 16694 bp, 14 predicted proteins | sample 811181 | NCBI WGS metagenome assembly MDTC01 (sample SAMN05326644, study PRJNA326480) | marine metagenome | isolation source: seawater | place: Pacific Ocean: North | collected 2011 | reverse complement strand
GTATTAACAGACTGCCCGCCTGGACCTGAGGAGCAAAAATAATCAATTCTAACATCGTTCATATTTATATCTATATCAAATTCTTCCGCTTCAGGTAAAACCATAACTGTAGCTGCAGAAGTATGAACCCTTCCTTGTGTTTCAGTTTGTGGCACCCTTTGTACACGATGAACGCCAGACTCAAACTTTAAAATCCCATAAATATCATCATTTCCTGAAACTTCAAATATAATTTCTTTATATCCGCCAGATGTGCCAGGATTTGCATCTACCAAACTGACATTCCACTTTTTTCCTTCACAAAACTTTGTATACATTCTAAAAAGATCTCCAGCAAAAATACTAGCCTCATCCCCACCGGTTCCAGCTCTTAGTTCAATAACAACATTTTTAGAATCATCAGGATCGTTTGGAATTAGTAAAAATCTAATATCTTCCTTTAGTTTTTCTATTTTTTGTTTTGATTCACTTAATTGCTCTTGAGCCATCTCAATCATTTCCTCATCTTTTTCATTTTTACATATTTCTTCCGCCTCTTCAATGTTAAGCAGTAACCTGTCGAAATGTTTTTTCTTTTCAACAATTAGTCCTAAATCTTTATACTCTTTATTTAGTTTTATGTAACGCTTTCTATCACTAATAATGTCAGGCTGAATTATCAAATCTGAAACTTCATTAAACCTTTGTTCAACAATATTTAATTTATCTATCATTATAAATTAGTTGAAAGCAAAAATAAGATATTTTTATTCAAGGCAACTTCAATAGCAGTAGGTCTCATTAGCTGTAATAATTGAAAGTTTTTTGACATTACTCTTTTCTACTCTTCCAATGATTTTTGCATCAACTCCAAAAGATTTTGAAATATTAATAACATCCTCTGCAATATTTTTATTGAGATACAATTCCATTCTATGGCCCATATTAAAAACTTTATACATTTCTTTAAAAGATGTATTTGACTCTTTTTGAATTAAATCAAAAAGAGGAGGAATTGGAAAAAGGTTATCCTTAATTACATGTAAATTTTCCACAAAATGTAAAATTTTTGTCTGGGCACCTCCGCTACAATGAATTATTCCGTGGATATCAACATTAGTGAATTTATCTAAAATCTTTTTAATTACTGGAGCATAAGTTCTTGTTGGAGACAAGACTAATTTTCCTGCATCAACATCTAAATTTTCTATTGGTTGAGTAATTTGCATTGAACCAGAATATATAAGTTCGTTTGGAATATTGGGATCAAAGCTTTCCGGGTATTTTTTCATTAATGATTTATGAAAAACATCGTGCCTTGCAGAAGTTAGGCCATTACTTCCCATTCCTCCATTATAAGAGTTTTCATAATTTGATTTACCATAAGATGACAATCCAACAATAACATCACCTGCTTTTATATTAGAATTATCAATAACATCGTCTCTTTTCATTCTTGCAACTACAGTTGAATCTACAATAATTGTTCTAACTAAATCTCCTACATCAGCTGTTTCACCACCCGTTGATGTAATATTAACTCCGAATTCTTTCATTTCTTCAATAATCTCTTCGGTTCCTTCAATTATTGTTTTAATTACTTCACCACTAATTACGTTCTTATTTCGACCAATTGTTGATGATAAAAGAATATTATCCGTTACACCCACGCACAATAAATCATCCAAATTCATTACCAACGCATCTTGTGCTATTCCTTTCCAAACCGATACGTCACCAGTTTCTTTCCAGTATAAATAAGCTAGTGAGGATTTTGTACCAGCTCCATCTGCATGCATTACAATACAATATTCTGGATCATTAGTTATTATGTCAGGTATGATTTTACAAAAGGCCTTGGGATATAGTCCTTTATCTATATTTTTAATTGCTTTATGAACATCAGTTTTTTCAGACGAAACACCCCTTTTTATATATCGATTTTCGAAACTTTTATCCATAAATGATCAAAGATAACCTTAAAGTAATTATTTATAAAATAAAAGTGAACTCTTAATTTATTAATTAATCAATTTTAATATTCAAAAATTATGAAATTAAAACTTTTATTATCCAAAAAATATTTAATTAATAAATGTTAATAACTCTGGATTTCTTTTGTCCATAAATGATATAAAAAAACACTACTATTTTTAAATTTAATTGATATTAAAAACAAAAATTATGAGTAGATCAAAATTAGAATATATATGGTTAGATGGCTATAAGCCAACCCAAAACATGAGAAGTAAGACTAAGGTTTTGGAAAACTTTAGTGGCAATTTAGAGGATTGTCCCATATGGTCCTTTGACGGTTCTTCTACTAAACAAGCTGAAGGAGGTTCCTCAGATTGTTTGCTTAAACCCGTAGCAATTTACCCTGATCCTGATAGAATTAATGGATTTCTAGTAATGACCGAAGTTTTAAATGCTGACGGATCTCCACATGATTCAAATGGAAGAGCAACTATTGATGATGATGATAATGATTTTTGGTTTGGTTTTGAACAAGAATACTTTTTATTTGATAGAATAACACAATTACCTCTAGGATTTCCTATCGGTGGATATCCTGGTCCTCAAGGGATGTACTATTGTTCGGTTGGTGGAAAAAATACTCACGGAAGAGATTTTGTCGAAGAACATGCTAATCAATGTATAGATGCTGGATTAAACTTTGAAGGAATTAATCAAGAAGTTGCTAGTGGACAATGGGAATTTCAGTTATTTTCTAAAGGTGCAAAAAAAGCTGGAGATGAAATCTGGGTTGCTAGATACCTTCTAGACCGACTGACAGAAAAGTATGGTTACTATATTGAATACCATCCAAAACCCATTAAAGGAGATTGGAATGGAAGTGGTATGCATGCTAACTTTTCAAATACATTACTTAGGACTTGTGGTTCAAAAGCAACATACGAAGCAGTTTGCGAAGCTTTTAGGCCTGTTGTTGATGAACACATTGAGGTATATGGACAATACAATGAACAAAGGTTAACAGGTGAACATGAAACTCAATCAATTCATGAGTTTAGCTATGGAGTTTCAGACAGAGGCGCCTCAATTAGAATTCCAATTATTACTGTTGAAAAAGGTTGGAAAGGTTGGCTCGAAGATAGACGTCCAGCCTCTAACGGAGATCCATATAAAATTGCTGGAAGAATAATAAAGACAGTGAAATCAGCAAAAATTTAATTCCTTTTTTTTAATTAAATGTTTGAGCACCTTGGTAACAAGGTGCTTTTTTATATCACAATATTTAAAATATAAACCACGTAAAGACTAAAAATAATCAAACCTTCAAATCTACCTAGTACAAGTTTTTTTGGAAAAAACATTAAAGGAAGAATTATTACTGCAAAAAATAACATTACATAGATATCAAAGTTTACAATATTTAAGTTTGTAACATTAAGGGGTGTTAAAATGGATGTTATACCAAGTACTGCAAAAACGTTAAATATGTTTGAACCTATTAGATTTCCAATAGAAATATTCTTTTCTTTTTTTAATAATGCTACAAGTGAGGTTGCTAACTCAGGTATGCTAGTTCCTACAGAAACAACAGTAATTCCAATAATTCTTTCACTTACACCAAAATAATTTGCGATGTCAATTGCGCTTAGTACAAACCATTCAGAACCGAAGTACAGTAAAACGCCTCCTAAAATCAATAAAAAAATTGATAAGGATAAAGAATCAACCTCTTTGACTTCCAAATCAATATTTTCCTCATCATGTGATTGATGTTTAATTAATATAATTATAGAAATACACAACAGAGAAAATAATATTATACCCTCATATCTTTCTATAACGAGATCTAATATAAATACCCAAAATAAAATAGCTGACAGCATCATAACCGGCCAATCGAGTTTGTATATGTCTTTGGATATTTTTATTGGAGATATTAAGATTATTATACCTAAGACCAATCCTATATTAGCAATGTTTGATCCTAAAACATTTGAAATTGCTAAGTCTGATGAACCTAAGAAGGCAGATTTAATACTGACAATTAGCTCCGGAGCTGATGTTGCAAAAGATACAACGGTCATACCAATTAAAATTTTTGCAATATTAAATTTGAGAGATATTGAAACCGCAGATTTTAGAAGTAAGTTTCCACCCAAAATTAATAGTGCCAATCCTAAAAACAAAACTAAAAATGTGTTTGGTCCCATATTTTTTTAAAGTTTGTAAAGATAGCATATGAATTGTATATTGAAAGTATATGAAACACTTATTTAAAGTTATTGCAATAATTAATAAAATAATCTTACCGAGTTTAACAAAAAAAAGAGTTAACCCTATTCGCGCATCAAAATTACAGCTTCTACTATTGGGCTGGAGATATTTCGTGACTAAAAATAGTTTAGACTAAAGCTCCTCAAATGTTTGAGTTAAGCCAATATCTGAAATTCTAGAATTCAAGGACTTTTTAGAACCGTCAGTAACAAAACCTACTAGTTTAAGGTTTTCTTTATCATACGCAGCAGGTAATTCATATGTAAGCGTTTTTTCAAAAATACTCCCTGCCTTGGAAGAATCATTAGGAATGTTATCACCCAAAGGACTTGTAAATGAATATCTTAAAACATCTTCATGTTTAAAATCAACCAAAGGATCGGCAGATCCATAACCAAAATCACCATAGTTCCTTTGATCAAGCAAAAGATCATCTTCTAACAAAAAGAGTCCATAGAGCATGTCAGTTCCAGTTTCAGAAAATTTAGCTTGAAATTTTACAGTTAAAGTAGATCCAGAAATTGATGATTCCAATGCAACTCCGGCTTTTGCTTTTGTAGAAAAAAGACTGGTCACTGCTGCATCTGTCTCATTCCATTTTGTAGTTCTGTTTAACCTTGCGTGCGGGTATGAACTAACACCAAAGGCATTTGTCATTTCAGAAATTTTTGAATACTGTAATGCATCTCCATAATGTGCTGCAACTACATTTAGCTGTGATGTTGTTTTCTTTAATTGTTCTAATTTGTATGTTACTCTTGTACAATACCCACACCAAGCACCTGTAAAATCTTCAATCAAAACATTAAACTTAAAATCTTTAAGTTCAGTAGCAGTTGCCAAGAAGCTTTCAGTATTACTTGTTAGTTCTTTGTATGTAGCATTAACAGAGTATTCACCAGGCTCACCGGGCTTAAATTTATTTCCACTAATTTCAGTTCCATTCACAAAGAATTTGCAAGATGAAGTAATTATGTTGTTTTGATCGCTTAAAACTTGAAATGTGATTTCTTGACCAACAGCAAGACTAGCTTCAGAAATGGATAACGTGATTGATTTTACAACTGGATCGGCATCGGGCGTATCATCACCAACTCCCTCATAATCAGCTTCACAAGAAACAAATATAAATGGAACGAAAAATAAAAAAAGAACCCCTAAATATTTTTTCACTCCACTAATTTAAAAATTTTAATTTAGTTTTATACAAAATTATGCATATTGAATTATAAATTTATATTTCTTATCATATTAAGTTTTAATATTTGTTTGTCACAGGACAGACTACCAATTATGAATGTGAAAACTTTAAATGGTAAAACAGTTAATACTAAATCCACTTACAACAAAAAAGGACTAACAGTTTATAGTTTTTGGGCTACATGGTGTGTGCCATGCATTAATGAACTGGATGATATTCACAAAGAAATTGATAAATGGAATAAAGCAAATGTAAAGATAGTGGCTATTTCTACAGACGATTCAAGAACCAAAAGAAGGGTTAGGCCTATGGTTAGTGGAAAAAATTGGGATTTTGAAATACTAATGGATGAAAATCAAGACCTCAAAAGAGCGCTAAATATTACAGGAATTCCACACACTATTGTAACAAAAGGATCCAGAATTATTTACAGAAGAGTTGGTTACAAACCAGGCGAAGAAAATGATTTGTATGAATTTATACTAAAATCACAATAATTTTCTTTTTTAATGAGAAAAAAATATACACACTTAATTCTCATAACATTATTTAGCAGTAATGCTTTATTTTCACAATTTTTTGATAACATAACCTCCTCTTTCGAATCTTATTCAGCCTATTACTCAGATGACTCCAAAACTGGTGATTTTATGTTTGAAGATAGATTTAGATCCAACAATTATTTAAATTTAAAATCTAATATTGGAAAATATTGGAATTTTGAATTACAGATTGAATCTTATTTACCATCCTCATTATTAAATTATTCTCCAAATTTTAAAGAAACAAACATATCAACTTTCAAGGCCGAATATTTGAAAAAAAATATAAACTTTAAAATTGGAAACTTTTATGAGCAATTTGGGAGTGGTATGACACTCAGATCTTGGGAAGACAAGGATTTAGGAATAAATAATTCCATATTGGGGCTTAACCTAAAATATAATCTCAGTGATAATATTAATCTCACCACACTAATTGGAGCTCAAAAGAAAGGATTTAAGTACTCAGATGGATTTGTAGTTGGGTTTGACTCTGAATTTGATTTCTCAAAAATTACTAAAAATAACGCAACGTTTTTGATGGGTCTAAGTTATGTAGGTAGAAACGATCAAAAAACAAAAAGTGATTTTTATGATGAAATGACAAATCTGATTTCATTACGCTTTGATTATTCTTCATCTGCGTTTTACTCAAATTTTGAATATGTAAACAAATCAAAAAATCCTATTGTAGTTTTTGGTTCACTTTCTGATACTTTTATAAAAGACGGCTCTGCTTTTCTTATCAATTCAGGTTTTTTTAATAATGGATTCGGATTGGATTTAACTTTTAGAAGATTAGAAAATATGTCCTTATTTTCTGAAAGAGAAGCATTTGGTAATGTTTACAATGAAAGCATAATCAATTATTTGCCAGCCTTAACAAAACAACATGATTATTCTTTAGCTAATTTATATGTTTACTCTGCTCAACCAAATGTCTCATTTCAAAGCAATAGTTTAACTAAGGCAGGAGAAATTGGTACTCAAATTGATCTTTACTACAGCATTAAAAAAGGAGGCTTTTTTGGAGGAAAATACGGAACCAATCTTGCTTTAAATGCATCAATATGGAACAATCTTGATGGTAATTACAACTTTAATAATCAATCATACGAGACAGATTTACTAAGTTTTGGAGATAAATACTTTTCAGAACACAGTATTGAAGTTAGAAAAAAATGGACCGAAAGATTTGAAAATATTTTTTTATATGTAAATCAGTATTATAATAAGAAATTGATTGAAGAGACAATTGGAAAAGTAAGTTCTGATATTTTTATTTTAGAGAACACCTATAAAATTAGTGATGGCAAATCATTAAGACTTGAGCTTCAACATCTTTCAACTAAAGATGATACAAAAAACTGGTCTGCAATTGGACTAGAATATAATATTAGTTCTGCAGTTTCTATATATTTAACAGATACATACAATTACCAAAACCCAGATGATAGTAAAAAAATTCATTATTATAATTTTGGTGGAAGTTATGTAAAGGGTGCAAATCGTTATGCAATAAATTATGGAAGACAACGAGGAGGTTTAGTTTGCACAGGTGGGATTTGCAGATATGTACCAGAGAGTACAGGATTTAGCTTTAGCGTGACAACTTCACTATTTTAATCAATTACACCTAAATCCTTTCCAACTTTTTCAAATGCACTTAGAGCTTTTTCAATATGTTCTTTAGTATGAGATGCCGAAAGCTGTACACGAATTCTTGCTTGTCCCTTTGGTACAACTGGATAGAAAAAACCAATAACATAAATTCCTAATTTTAAAAGTTCAGATGACATTTTCTGTGATAAATTAGCGTCGTAAAGCATTATTGGTACTATTGGATGATCTCCAGGTTTAATTTCAAAACCCATTTTTTGAATTTCTTTTCTAAAATATTGAGTATTACTTTTTAATTTATTTAAATAAGATTTATCATTCTCTAAAATATCTAAAACACCAATTGTTGCTCCAACTATTGATGGTGCAAGAGTGTTAGAAAATAAATAAGGTCTTGATTTTTGCCTAAGTATTTCAATAACTTCTTTTGGTCCGCTGGTAAAGCCACCAGACGCACCACCTAAAGCTTTACCAAGTGTACCTGTTATGATATCAATTTTATTCATTACGTTTAGGGCTTCATGTACTCCTTTTCCGTTAGGCCCAATAAATCCAGTGGAGTGACATTCGTCTGACATTACAATTGCATCATATTTTTCAGCTAAATCACAAATTTTATCTAACTGTGCGATTGTACCGTCCATAGAAAAAACACCGTCAGTAACTATTATTCTATTTCTTGATGACTGAGAATCTTTCAATTTATTTTCTAAATCATTCATGTCATTATGCAAATACCTGAATCTCTGAGCTTTACAAAGTCTAATACCATCAATTAATGATGCGTGATTTAATTGATCACTAATTATCGCATCATTTTCATCAAAAAGAGGCTCAAAAAGACCACCATTTGCATCAAATGCTGCAGCATATAAAATAGTATCTTCCATTCCTAAAAAAGAGGAAATTCTTTTTTCGAGAGTTTTATGAATATCTTGGGTTCCACAAATAAATCTGACAGATGCCAAGCCAAAACCATGAGATTCTAATGCCTCTTTAGATTTTTCTATCACTTTTGGATGAGATGCCAAGCCCAAATAATTATTAGCGCAAAAATTTAAAACTTCATTGTTAATATTTACCCTAATTTTTGATGCTTGTTTTGATTCAATAATTCTTTCTTTTTTGAATAAACCAGATTTTTTAATTTCATCAAGTTCTATTGTAAGTCTTTTCTGAATAGATTTGTACATTAGTTAAAATTATTAAGTAAAAATAATCTATTATTTTTAAAATTAAATGGATAGAATTTTAATAACTGGAGCTTTAGGGCAATTAGGAAATGCTTTTATTGATCACTTTGAAAATAAGAATGTTTTCATTCTTGCCACAGACATTAAATCACTTGATAGAAAATTAACATGTAAATATGAAAAAGCAAATGTGCTTGAAAAAGAAAGACTAGAACATCTTATTAAAAAATATAATATAAACGTTATTTATCATCTTGTAGCTGTTCTTTCTGCCTCAGGTGAAAAAAACCCAATTAAATCTTGGGAAATTAACATGAATAGTTTTCAAAATATTATTGAGGTTTCTTTAAATAACTCAATAAAACAAATTTTTTGGCCAAGCTCTATAGCTGTTTTTGGTACTGAATCTCAACTTGATATGGTTCCTCAAAATCCAAAACTGAATCCATCTACAATGTATGGGATAACAAAATTAGCTGGAGAAAAACTCATGAGTTATTATAATAAAAAAAACGATCTAGACATAAGGTCATTAAGATATCCAGGAATAGTTTCTGTTGATACTCCGCCTGGCGGGGGGACAACTGATTATATTATAGAAATGATTAATGCTGCGAAGAAAGGAAAAGATTATTCATGTTTTTTATCAGAAAATACTGAGCTACCCATGATTCATATTTCAGATGCTGTTGAAAGTGCTTTACAACTTATGTCAGTACCTAAGGATGTTCTGAAAATTGAATATCCATATAACATAACAAGCTTTAGCATCACTCCAAAAGTTTTGGAAAAAGAGATTGTTTCCAACGGATTTTCACTAAATGTAACTTACAATCCTGATTACAGACAAAAAATTGCTGAGTCGTGGCCAAGAAAAATTGATGATAGTCAATCCAAAATAGATTGGAAATGGACCCCCAAGTTTGATTTAGAAAAAACTATTTACCAAGCTCTTTTTAACTAATTTTTTATGTTTTTAAGAAACCTTATTTATCTTTTTCTGATCTCAATTTTTTTTGTTTCCTACAATAAAAAAATTGAAAAACCAAATGTTATAATCATAATAACGGATGATCAAGGTCATGGTGATATTGGATTTAATGGAAATAACGTTATTTCTACTCCAAATATTGATAAATTGGCTAAAGAGAGTGTAAGATTCAATAGTTTTTATGTCTCACCAGTTTGTGCTCCAACTAGATCAAGTTTATTAACTGGAAGATACTCACTAAGAACTGGTGTCAGAGACACCTATAATGGAGGGGCAATTATGTCTAGTAGTGAAGTTACAATTGCTGAGGTTTTAGCAAATAACAATTATGAAACTGGAATTTTTGGAAAGTGGCATTTAGGAGATAATTACCCCTCAAGACCTTCGGATCAGGGTTTTTCTGAGTCGCTAGTTCATTTGTCAGGTGGTATCGGACAAGTGGGTGACATTACAAACAGATTTCCCGTTGATTCTGCCTATTTTGACCCAGTATTATGGCTAAATAATAAAAAAACAAAATTTGATGGTTATTGTTCTGATATTTTTACCAATGAGGCTTTAAAATTTATTGAGAAAAATCAAGACAGAAACTTTTTTTGTTATCTATCATTTAATGCACCCCACACACCACTGCAATTACCAGAAAAATACAACGATTTTTATAAAAATGTAGATTCAAAAATTTTATTAGAATCAGAACCAAAAAAGATGACTAAAAGAGATGTCAATGATGCAAAAAAAATATATGGAATGATTACTAATATTGACGATAACATTGGAAAATTAGTTAATAAACTTGAAAAGCTTGGAATATCAAAAAATACAATTCTAGTATTTATGACTGACAATGGTCCTCAACAAATTAGATACAATTCTGGACTTAAAGGACTAAAAAGTGATGTTTATGAGGGTGGAATTAAGGTCCCCTTCTATCTAAGGTACCCTAAAGTTTTTAAAAAAAGTTATGATTTTAACCCAATTTCTGCTCACATTGATGTGTTACCAACAATTGCAAAATTATGTGGAGTTGAACTTTCAAACAAATTAAAAATTGATGGAATTGATTTGTTCAAAAAAACTAAAAGTAGTAAAATAAACAATAGGTCTTTATTTTCATATTGGACTAGAAAAAACCCTGAATTATACAATAACATTTCTCTGCACAAAGGCAACTATAAATTAATTGGAAGAACTTATTATAACGCTCCAATTTCGGATTTTGAATTATATGAAATAAAAAAAGATCCATATGAAACTAAAAACATTGTTATAGGTCATGAAAAAACTGCATTAAATTTAAAAAGAGAAATGGATAGTTTTTATAACATATTAGTTAATTCAAAAAATATTATTGATCCACCTAGAATATTTTTAGGAACAAAATATGAAAACCCAACCATTTTAAATAGAAATGATGCGTCTGGTCAAAGAGGAATTTGGGCACAAAATGAAATTTTTGGATACTGGAAAGTAAAATTTGAAGAAGGGATATATAATTTTAAATTTAAGTTTAATGAAAGTGAATATTTTGAAGGTAAAATGCTTCTTGAGTTAGAAAAAAAAACCTTTAATAAAAATACAAAAGTTGATGATAGTGGATATATTTCGATGAACGGGATCAAAATAAAGGAAGGGAAATACGATTTAATACCAACATTTATTTCAAGGGGTAAAAATATTTTTCCCTTTTGGATAGAGATTACAAGAATTTAGATAATATCAGGCATATTTTTCTAATGCAACAGCACATCCACCAAACAAAAGAGTTGGGAATATCATGTCAGCATCCCAATCTAAATGAAATCTAGATTTAGCAAAAATTGCAAAAACAAATCCTATTACTGATCCTACAATAAAAATTAATATTCTTTTCACTTTCCTAATATAGTGATAATTAAATTTTTAGAATAACTTTACTTAAATGAAAAAATTAATTTTCATATTTTTTATTTTAATATTAATTGTTTCCTGTTCAAGTGAAGAAGACGTTGTGGTTGAAGAAAATAACATTGATCTATTTTCAAATCAAGCCAGAGTTGTAGGTTATTTTCCCTATTGGAGGTTTGCAATTAAAGATAAGATTGAATTTTGTAAAATAACTCATCTCAACATTGCATTTGCAAACCCTGATTCAAATGGAAATTTAATTTTAAATACAGATACTAATGGGCCTAGTTTAGCAGATGTTATAAACACTGCAAAATCTCAAAATATCAATATTAAAACTTACATTTCTGTTGCCGGTGGTGCCCTTTCTGAGGAAACTAAAAATATTTGGAAAGATTTTCTTGCAAATGGTGAGAAAAGAACCATACTAATTGATAAAATTATCCAATTTGTTTTGAACAATAAGCTTGATGGAGTAGATGTAGATTTGGAATGGGATGCAGTAACTGCAGGTTATAGTAACTTTGTTTTAGAACTAAAACAAGAGCTCAGTGTGAATGGAAAAGGTATGACGGCTGCCTTTCCCTCAGAAACTAAATATTCATTAATAACTGATGAAGCATTGAATGCCTTTGATTTTATAAATATCATGGCCTATGATTATACAGGCCCATGGAATCCTAACTCACCAGGCCAGCATAGTTCTTATAATCATGCCCAAAGTGGATTAAATTTTTGGAAAAATAACGTTGGAGTTTCTGGTCATAAGTTAACACTTGGAGTTCCATTCTATGGATATGATTTTGTAAATTCCACAAATGCAAATTCATTCACTTATGGATCTATGGTTGAACTAAATAACTCCAATTCAGAAATTGATAATCTTGGAAATAAGTATTATAATGGTAGACCCACAATCACAAGAAAGGTAAAGCTTGCAGCTCAAAATCTTAGTGGTATCATGATATGGGAGTTAGGTCAAGATTCGTTTACAGATTACTCTCTACTAAAAACAATTCACAAAACATACCATGACTTAGGAGTTAAAACTACTGGGCTCTGTACTAATTAAAAATACCTTTTTTTAATAGTATACTATCAACATATTTTTGATTATAATTTGGGTTTTTTTTTGCTGGAACAGGAGCCTTTTTAATTTTTCTCCATTTTTCTAATTCATTAAATAATTCTTTTGTTTTCTTTTTATTAACTGTACTTAAATTTTTTGCTTCTGAATCATCTAAATCAAGATTATAAAGTTCTAAACCATCATCTTCAAAATAATGATGAAGTTTCCAATTTTCATTAATAATAACAGATCCTGGCCTTGTTCTAAATAGTGGATCCCTTCCATCATCTTTTCTAATATTATATGCCTCTAAGTAAATCGGAAAATGAAAAAACAAAGATCGTTTATCAATTTTTTTTTCCTCAAACAATGGATTTAAGTCAACGCCATCAAGTTTTAAATTGTCATTTTTATGTTGAACAATGTTTTTAATTGTTGGAAAAAAATCAATATTACTAACTCTTTCAAATGATTTTTTTTCTGGTTCTATTTTTCCTTTCCAAGAAAATATTAATGGAACTTTTATCCCCCCTTCATAATAAGAACCCTTTCCTGCTTTTAGTGGAAATTGATTAGATATTGCTCTAATTCCCCCATTATCAGATGTGAAAATAATTAAGGTATTTTCTAACAAACCTAATTTTTTTATTTTATTTAAAACTTTTCCAACATTTTCATCCAAAGATTGAATCATTGCTGAATAATCAGCTCTATTGTGATATTTATCTACAGGTTTTTTTGAATACTTTAATTTGTATTCTTTCTTAGACTGTATGGGAGTATGTACCGAATGAAATGATAAGTGTAAGAAAAATTTATTGTTTACATTATTATTTATAAACTTTAGTGCTTCATCACCTAATCTATCTGTTAAATACTCCCCATCTAAGCCATCTTTTAATTTTGGATTTTTGTAGGGCGAAAAATAACCTCCTACGGGACTCCCCTTCTCCCATCCACCAATATTTATATCAAATCCATTTTGTTCAGGATAAAAACCTTTTGATCCTAAATGCCATTTCCCAATGTGTGCATTAACATAACCTTCTTGTTTTAACATTTCTGGAATTAAAAAAAAGTCTAAATCTAAATTTTCTTTATTTTTTATTGGAATCAGTTTCCTTGTTTTTTTATTTCCACGTGCAGAGGGACTTACAGTATAAATTCCATGATCAGTATGATATCTTCCAGTCATCATGGTTGCTCTGCTTGGTGCACAATTTGCAGAAGATGCATAACCATTAAAAAAAGTAATACCACTTTTTGAAAGTTCATCAATATTAGGCGTTTCATAATAATTTGAGCCCATGTAGGAAGGGTCTGTCCAACCCAGATCATCAGCTACAATCAAAATAATATTAGGGCTTTCAATTTTTTCCAAAGTTGTCGTGTGACAAGAAGAAAAAATAAATACTGAACAAATAATGATAAATTTAATTTTAAAACGACTCATCAGTTTATTTGTACATACAAGAGAAAATATTATAAGGCTTATACTGAAAACGGATGAATGAAAATAGATTTAAAAAATTTAAACCTATTTCTCAGTCTGAGTTTCCTCAAGTTGATCAAATACTCCACCAAGATCAAAATACTCTAAATCAGCAGTAATTTTTCCATCCTCATTAAACTCTAAAACTGAGTAATACTTTGTAACTGTTTTTTTTCCAGATTTGTGGGTACCTAAAATTGTACAATATGTTCTAACTGAACCATTTGGAATAAAGTCTTCGCTTACACCAGGGTAAAACTGTCTATCTACAAATTTAAATTCATCAAACTCTGCCATCCATTGTTTCATACCTGCTCTAAATTCATCTTTGGAAAGAGAATCAGTAGTACTTGCAGGTGACCAAATAAGATCTTCAGAGTGCAAATCCATCATACCATCCAAATCCTTGGCAATAAAAAGGTTGAAACTTTCGTTTGCTATAACTTTGTTTTTGTCGAACATTGCTAATCCCTTGTCAAAATCTGAATTTGAAGTGATCGGGTGATCACAACTTAAAAATAAAGCAATAAATGTTAAAATATATAATAAGTTTTTCATAGTTGTATTTTTAACAAACTTAATCAAAAATTAAGTTCCATTAATTTAATTAAAGCTTCTATTGAACGTATAGAATAAATAGTAACAATAGAATTATTTTTTTCATTTAGAATACCTATGGTTTAGTTAAAGTCAATTTCGCTAACCATCTCCCCATCTACATATTCAGTTTCAAGAAATAGAGAGCCATTTTCTTCCCATTTTCTCCACCATCCATTAAGTTTACCATCTTTATAACTTGAGGCAAAAGCTAGCTGCCCGTTGTCATAAAAACTTATTGCTAATCCTGTATATTTTTCTCCTTTATACAAATAAACTTCCCCCTCTTCAAGTTCGCTGTAGAGCACTCTATTTTCTGTTTCAAGAAATTTGAAATAATCAAATGAATCTGTTTTAACTTTTGTTAAAAAACCATCAAAAGCATATCCAGATGTTATGTTTTTATTGAAAGAAGTTTCATAATTCATACTTACTAATTCAACCCAATTTCCATCAATTTGTTTTTTCTCACCTGTTATTGGATCTGTATCGGTTACTGTTAATTCACCTTGATTTTCCTTGGCAAGATAAACTAAAGAGCCATAGGTTAATCCTCCTACTTTATTTCCATCAAATGAATTATTGTCTCTAACATTTAAACCACTCTTTGCATTTACAAAGTAAACCCCAGAGAGGTCATCAATAGCGCCATATCTTGAAAATTTATATGATTTCTCTTGATTTTGGTCGTAGTTTATACTTAAATATAAATAATTACCACCACTATCTGGTTCTTTTACGTCTTCATTTTTAGACAAATTTCCCCCATCATAAGATATATTAGAAGGAGATAACTCAAAATAAAACTCTTTTGATTTAGGTAAACCATTGTAATAAAAAATTTCTGTTTTTTCACTTATAACAGGTCTGTATGATACTTCATACATTTCTGCACAATCTGAATTACCCCAATCAAAATCTATAGCATCGATTCTTCGTCTATTGCTTTTTGAAGTATAATTTTCTAAAGTAGGACAGCATTTACATTGCTCAGAAAAAGTATAATTAACTGCTTGCAAAAACTCATACTTTAATGTAATGTTTCCGTTTTCATCAAAAAACGTTTCAGTGGTCTTTCTATTTTTAAGGATTCTGCCGTTGTTTAATTTAATCTCCAAGATTTCATCGTTATTAAACAACTCTGCAAGATTACCACTTTTAAAATAGGCTTTTTCTTTAACATTTCCTGATGAATCATAATTGTAAATTGTATTCCCAACTTCCTCTTGTATTAAACTTCCATTTAAATAAACTTCTTTAATTAAATCTTCATCAGACCCATTTTTATTACCATATTTTTTGTAAAGAGGGAAATAATATATTTTGTATAGGTAAGGAGATGACTCATTTTTGTGCGAAAAGCGATATAAATATTCTCCATAGCTTTCAGATACCTTTATCCTTGATAAAATATCAACATAAGTTAATTGTTCTTCATTTGGGGACTGAAATTCATTTATTTTGTTCTTGATTAAATGAGCAAAAGCTATAGTTTCTAATTGTTTGACAGAACATCCGTTGGGATTTAAATTTCTGTCGATTAAATCATAGCTTAATGTATCTGGGCATTGGTCTAGATTATCATTCACACCATCTTGATCAGAATCTCTTTGTGATACCTGCCCAAAAGTCACAAGTGGAATAAACAGTAATAGTAGAATTAGTTTTTTCATCTAATCTTTTTTTAAATTAATTGTTCCATTGTATCCAACTGGAATTTTAAGCAATTCATCTGAAATTTTACCAAAATACTGATATGTTATACCAAATGAGGAAACTCCAGCATAGCTGCCACCACTAAATGTTTTTATATCGTATTCTGTACCATCAAAAGACCAATTCAAATTCTTTGTTGAATCTAATTTACATCCG
>MDTC01074602.1_pt1 | contig 16696 bp, 4 predicted proteins | sample 811181 | NCBI WGS metagenome assembly MDTC01 (sample SAMN05326644, study PRJNA326480) | marine metagenome | isolation source: seawater | place: Pacific Ocean: North | collected 2011 | reverse complement strand
AAGATATTTCCAAATATAACCATCACCACTAGTACCAGCAGCTCTTGGTTCTAAGTCTGTAAATAATGGTTCGTCCAGAGATGGTCTACCATTTGGGTTTTCTGGGTCAATACCATTATTTAAGCAAATATATACTCTAAATTCACTATTTACGACATAATAGTTTGATGCATAAAGACTTGTCTTGTTAGATGGTTTAGACAAGTTATTGCGATTTACATCATGACGATACATATCATAAATCGTCGCAGATGCCCATTGAACCTTTCTTACAACAGGTCTAATGTCATCTGCAGAGATTTTTTTCAATGCAATCATCGTATCCCAATAAGTATTGGAATCATCGAAGCAGTCTCTTGGGGACGGAGGGGTCGTGTCCCAAGAAGCAGCAACCTCAGTGGCATTAGGGAGACCAATAAAGGTATAGTAAGACCTATTAGCATCCCTAATCTTTTCAATGAAGTTTCTTGCGTTATTTACCCTCAGCAAGTCAGTTATAATTGCTGCCATTTTTTAAAAGTGACTTTTTCTATGATCTATTTATGGGGAAATATAACCAAGATATTTAATTGGATTCTTTCTCCTCAATAGTGGATTAGTTCCAATACCTGCCTGAAGTCCATTATTTTGGATATTCCAGATTTGATTCTTGATTCTAACTGGAAGACCAACCTTACCCCAGGTATAGTAACCATAGAATGCTGTAGTTGCTAGACCAACAACATTATTTGAACCTGAACTCTGAAGAGCAACAACAACAGACGTAACTGTTGTACCAAATCCAACAGTAGTTCCAAGTCCATTTATTCCTGCTGGAATTACGGACTGTTTGGTATAGTAATCAATGCATTCGTATGTCATATCCGCATGTAATGTGGATATTCCAATGACCGATCCATCTGCACTCAATGAAGTTTGTGCGGCACTAACAAAATTAGATTGAGTAACATTGAACAAGTCTCCTGTAGTGATTCCAGGAAGAGTTACATTTACACCACGTCTTATTTCAGAATCCATGGGAATGTATAGATCAAGAACCACACCAAGACTTGTTCCAGCACCAATTACGGTTGTTCCTACCCCAACAACTAAACCATAATCCCCCTCGTAAGATACAAATGGACATTCTTCAATTGCTCTCTTTGGTGGTGCAACAAGAGCAGGTGGAGGATTAATACTTGCAACTGTAAATTTAATTGGAGCTGCAAGTGCCCACTTTCTAGAAGTTGTCGCTAGACCAACATTATCATAAGTATCAACAAATAATGTATCACCTACTAGATAATTGCTACCACCTTCAATAATACTGACAGAAGCAACATTAAAGTTAAGCGTACTTAACTCAATATCAGCAACTGCACCTACGCCAATACCAGTTTCACTCTTGAGTTTTGCACCTCTGAAGAAGTTGGTATTTGTATCAACTGATGGGAATCCAGATCCTTGTTGAAGAACTGTCATGGATGACAGAGGACCGTAATAATAGTTTGTACCACCTGCACTAACTGTTGCAGAAGTTACTGAACCTCCAGCACCAATAGTTACTCCTCCAATTGCTTGTGTTCCATCTCCATATGGTTTTGCAATAGTAACTTCTGGGGCAGCAGTATATCCATAACCTGGATTTACTACCTGAAGTCCAGTAATTGTTCCTCCAGCACCAATAACCACCGATAATCTTGCAGGTTCTAATCTATCCTGAGATACGATTTCAATTACAGATCTATCTTGAGCACCAATACCTTCAAATGGGTTGTCAAATAGAGGTCTTAAGTCATTAACGTATACTGCGCTATCAGCAATACCAATATTACTAATAATATTTGTATTTGGATTAATTACTGGTTCATAATAAACTCTATCCTTACCGATATAATTATTATCGATAATCTTATCTACTGTTTGTTTTGTCCAAGATAGTGGTCTTTCAAACAGTTCATTTAATGTGACACCTTGACCAGCATAGTTATTAGTAATAACTTTATCTGCTGCTTTAATGTCCATAACAAGACGATTCTCTTGTGTAAAGGTGGTATCAGTATTACTATAAAGTTGTACCTCATCACCAACTTCAACCGAAGGAAGAACGTCTACAGTACGAACGTCAATTGTTTGAGTACCAGTGTACATAAAGATTTTTGCAGTATCTCCTGTAGTGGTAAATCCTGTTATACCGCCTTTTGGTGGTTCAGTAAATCTAATGGTGCTACCACCATTGAACTGATAACCTTCTCCAGGGGTCTGCAGAATATCGTTAACAAACACAAGAAGGTTAGACTCAAGATTAATTCCAGAGTTAGATCTTGCAAAGAATGAGATACTATCTCCGTTTACCGATAGAGGGAATAATCTTCTTTGACCATTAAAGAATGGGTCGATTTCATCAAGAACAATAAACTCACCAACGTTCCATCCAGCGAATTTAGATTGGAATACTTCATCAATAGTCAATTGGAATTCACTGTATGTCGCAAGTCCAACAAAGGTGTGTGGGAATTGCTTACCCTGTGGAGAAGGTCCAGCGAATACGGTAATTGTTGTAGAAGTGTATGAGGTAATGCCAACGTTTTGATCTGCAATATTAGTGTCTATATTTGGTCTAGGATATGCCAATATAGCACTGTAATCATCACTTGCACATCTGAACAGGAGCGATCTGTTCGCAATAGTAACAGTGTTTGCTGTCGTCAGTGTGTGAATACCTATGGTAAGAACAGACTCACCTGATACTGGGTCATAAGTCGCATCTGTTACTGCATAAGTATTCACACCATCAGATACTGGTTCTACTGCATTAGATGTTCTTGTTGCAAATGTTTGAATACCAGTTGTTCCGCCAATAGCAACTGTTAATCTCTCTCCAGATCCATATCCATATCCAAAGTTATTAATTTCAAAGTTTAAAATGGTCGAATCTTTACTTGGAACAAGATCAATAGTAGCTCCTGTACCAAACCCACTATTTACGTCACTGTAAATTAATGGAATATTATAGAGACTTGTTGGTTCATCAAATACAACATCAAGAGGTCTTCTCAGTGTTCCACACCTCTTATACGTATGTGTATATGGCGAAGGACCAGAATTAATGATGAATGAGTAGTCATCAATAATTTTAACAATTCCAGTTCCATTTGTTGCTGGGTCTTGACCAGATGGAGAATTGTTAATTGGTCTAGGAGCAAGAATAATCTCCTCAACAATACCACCAGAAGTATAGAAAGACTCGGCAGTACTTACGCCAACATTGATTTCAAATTCATCAATACTATTGATTCTGGTGACTTGTGTTCCGCAATATGTTGGGTCACTTACTCTTGGATGAGTAAGAATTCCAACTCCACCATCGTAAGAACATGTGAATGCCAAACCAGTAAGTGCAACATCAGTACCAACTTTTAACTTATGTCCAAATGTTAGAGTTCCACCTTCAAGATAAGAGTGTGGAATAGTAGAAATTCCCGCATTAAATGTAAGTTGATACCAGTTTGGTGCAGAAGTTACACTAAAGGTGTCTCCAAGAGGAGAGTTTTGTGCATTTCCTGGGAAGATATTTGTTGTAATACCAGTTTGAACAACACCACCTGATACATATGCATGAGAAATCGAAGATACACCAACATTAACAGTAAAGGAAGTTGTTGTTCCGACACTATTAACATTAAAGAAATACCCCTGAGATCCATCTGGGAACTTAGTTGTTGTAAGACCAGCAGTTACCTGCCCAGCATCATTCTCAATATAAGTATGAGGAATAGTAGATACACCAACATTTAACTCAAATTTATCAGATGCAGTTACAGCAGTAACTGTAAATGTATTTCCTTGAGTGCCATCTGGGAAAATAGTTGTTGTGATTCCAGAACCACCAGGACAACTAAATTCTAAATTATCTAATCTAATATCACTTCCAATTCCTATAATGCCAGTAATAGGATCAGAAGTAGTAACTGTAGACAGACCAGTAACATTGTCATACTGGAACTGCGTAATAGTAAATGTTTGTCCATAACCTGTAGGACCTCCAATGGGACAACTAAAGATGAGTTCTCTCATCTTGAAATCATCAGATGCACTAAGACCGTGATCTGCAGTAGTAAATACTGTTGCTAATCCAGTAGTATTGTCATACTGGAAATCATAAACTGCAAGAGTATTGCCATATCCAACACAAGAAAGTGCTAATCCAGCAAGACTGAAGCTTCTTCCGATAGCTGTCATCGGAACAATCTTCATTGGTTCTAATGTTGTAATTGTAGCGAGACCAGTAGTATTATCATATGTAAAGTCAGATACAGTAAATGTAGATACACCTGTAGTGACTGTCATGATGCCAGTTGTGGTATCATAAAGAGCATTAGTTACATCAACTGCAGGATAGTAATCGCAGGTAAATGCAGCACCAACAACCTGAACCTCATCCCCAAGAGAAAGGTTATGTGGGGTAGATGTTGTAACTGTCGTTATTCCAGTAATTGAACTGTATCCAATATTTGCAACTTCTCTAGGAGCATAAAATACCTGAGAATTTGTAATTGCAACACCAATAACATGTCCGTCAAGAACAGTTGCAACACCGACTGGGGTAATATTTGCTGCACCCTGGCTTGCAGTCTGAATACCCACAGATACAGTTTGTAAACCAGATCTGTAACCAGAACCACTATTACCAATCGAGATATTTGAGATAGTTCCTGCAGTAGATACAACTGCGGTTCCTCCCGCAGATACTAATGGTTGGAATCCATATCCAGCTCTAGAAGCAACACTAACAATTACACCACCTTTAGGTACTTTGTTTACATTAATATCATTATGAAGTTCTGGATCAGTTACTTCACCATTAAATCCTAATAATAACTGCCCTCCACCTGCTTCTAACTTGTAGTCTCCTTCAATATTAGTAAGAACGTTACCAAGTCTTTGGGGACCTTGGAAAATGTCATCAATAAGAACAATAGTATTTTGTGCAGACACATTATCAATATCATTACCCTGATACTTCAAGTAGAAAGAAGTTGTAATTCCGTTGAATTGGTCAGAGATATCATCATAAACATAGTTGTTGTCATATGCAGGAATGAATACTGATGTAAATCCTTGATTCAATGCAGATCTTAAGAAGATTCTTCCACTAAATCTAGAACTTGTTGTTAATCCAGAGTAATCGACTTCACCAGCATTTTGTGCTGTAGTACCAAATCCAACAGGAAGATTACCCCAAGGTCCTTCAATAAAGTGAAGATCATTATTAACTACACTATAATTACCAACTTGCTTTACAATGTTAGATCCAGAAGAATGAGATGTTGAGATGGTTCCCATCCATCCTCTTCTAACTGTCAACTCATTGGTATCCCCATCTACAGCAGCAACAAGAACAACCTCATCATTTATCTTGAGAAGATCTCCACCAAATATAGTTGTAATTCCAGATACGCTTATAACGGTACTACCAACACCCACATTTGCAGATAATCCAGTAGTATATGCAGTTCCAACCATTGGAGATTGAATTGTGCCATTAACTGTGATTAAAAGTCTATTGTTTGGATTTCTTGCTCTAAATAAGTGCTGAGTTCCAATACCAACTCCAGTTATTCCAACACCAATAGGATTAAACAAGAGAGCATTTGTTGCAGAAATCGCAACTCTTACCTTTTGATTATCTTGCTTAATAATTGTAAATTGAGATGGTAGCAAACTGGTAGTTCCGATTCCAGGACCAAAGTCAGTCTCAGCAATTCTAATTGCATTTGACCTATCATTATTTGGTGGAATATAGTCCACTAATTCTCCACTAACAAAGTAATGATTTGCTATGTTTATAGTTCCTTCACCAGGACTAATTAATGTAGAATCGCTTCCATCAAATTCAATTTCAAAAATTGGTTTACCTTCAGTAAATAATTCAAAATCTCTCTTTACGCCATTAAATTGATCACTAAAGTCATCAATAGCAAGAACTCTATTGCCAATAAATTCTTGATATTTTGCCAAGAATGGTAAGTTAAATAGAATTTCGTTAGATACTAAATCACCACTAACATCAATACTCTTTTCTCTACCAATATCAAAGTCTCTTACAGTGTTAAGATCAACAACATTTGTCAAATCAGAGATCGCAATTAATGCATTCAGATCTTGAGAAGTAGATATACCACTAATTGTTGGATCATAAGAATCAATTACTAACTCACTAAACTTCTTGAATCCTGCTGTATGGTTAAGATTACTAACCATGGGATTCCATTTTTCAAAACTAATTGGGGATCTTACAGCATAAGAGAAGAATTGATAATAGTCATTATCATGAACTCTTTGGAAGAATCTATTGAGTTTACCAGTATCCTTTAACCATCCCTTCTTAGTGATACTATTAGATGCAATAACATACTTGGAATTAATTCCATCCACAGATGAAATGAGACCTTTATTTTGAGAAGATTGACCAATAATTAAGTCATCAACTTCAAAAGGAATCTTTGATCTTACTCTTAAGTATTCATTTCTAAAGTCATATGACTGAACTACACCAGTATTTGCATCTTGTGCAACAATAATCTCACCAGTTCTAAATGAATCCTTCTCAAGTTCAATGTCAAATGATGGGAAATATGATTCTGGCGTAACAGTTCCAAAAGAATCAAAACTATCAAAGTTTCCAGGAACTTCTCCAACCTTCAATACACTCGCCATATTGTAAGTAATCGTCGGATTGTCTCCACCAAGATCTGGATCTACTTCAGTGAGAACAAATAGTTCATAACCAAAGTCAGCAGAATTATATCCTGTTCCTTGAACACTACTATCAATATTAGTGTTCTCAACAATAACCTTATCACCAACTTCAAAAGGATAATCTGCTACAGAATTGAATGTAACAGCAAATCCTATAGTAACATCTAGTGTTCCTGCATCAAAAGTAATTGAATCAATTCTTACACCATTTGGATTATTGATGGGTAGAATTCTTGGAGTAACATTATACAAACCTGTTGTATTTCTAATAACAGTTACTTCAGTGTCTCCAATATCATAACGAAGTGACGCTTCAGTGTTAACTCTACCTGTGAATCCGTCAAGAACAATTAATTGTGGTGGAATAAAATAGTTAACACCAGGATTAATAATTTTAATCTCTTTGAATTTAGATAGAGGTTCAATCTTGTACGTATATGGGAACTGTGCAATTGGTCTTAATGTTTTGTCTGGTGGATAATCAAACCCAATGTCAGTCAAGACTACAGTATCTGCCTTTCCGATAGTCGTACTTGCAGGAAGGAAAATTGCATTTGTACCACCAATACTAACAATTTGAGAGACATTGGGAAGAGCAGTATAATTTCTTCCAATAGAATCTAGAGTGACTTCAGCAACAGGTCCAAGTGCAGTCAAAGAGGTTGTTGTATATGTAATTGTTGCCTCATTATCTGGATAAAGATCTCTCTCTGGAGTATTTCTTAGAGTATAATTAAATGTTGTCGAACCAATTCCTGTTGCATTTGCAGTAACATTAAACTTACTATTAACGATCGACAATTTATTAGAATTTTTAATATTAAACTTATCGCTAATAATCTCTAATTTTGCTGCAGACGCTCCATTGTATCTAATAGGTTGTAAGTTATAGTACAAATTATTTGGTGTGTTATCATCAATGATTAACTCCAGTTTTGCACCAGGGTCACCAATAGTTCCAGAAGTTTTTACATTGAATGCACCAACATTTTCTTTAGCAGTGAAGAATTCATCACTAAATTCTGAGTCAGAATATAAGAAGAAGTTAAATGCAGGAAGTGAATTTGCAATTAAAGTTTGATCAGAAAGATCAAAAATAACAGTAGAATTTCTTACACCTATAATCTCTGGATTGATTGGACTAAGTTGTCCAGGAGATTGAGTTTGAATGTCTATAATCTGAACATCCTTCTCTGAAGAGATTACATCATAGTAGAACTCAGACAAAGATATTGTATTGTCATCTAACTTGATGACATAATACATACTAGAGTTTGTCAACCCCTGAGGAGCAGATGCAGAGTTGAAGATAACTTTTTCGCCATTTTTAAATCCATGATTTTGTATACTAATGGTATTTCTCTCAACGTTAACCTGAGAATCAATAAAGTTTCTTGGATCAACAACCATTCGACGATTTACATCATCATATGCAATTCTGAATGTAGTTTGTATGCCAGATATAACATTTACAGTGACTAAATCCTGATCAGCAAGACCATGTGCTGTTTTTGTTGTAATAGTTGCTGTCTTTTTATAAGCGTCACCAACAATGGTAAGATCTTTATTTGTAGTGAAACTATGAATTTCTCCACTTCCATAAGTGCTTAAATCATATAGTTTTAATGGATCAGAACCAACTCCGACAAATCCACCCGTACTACCAATACCAACTTTTTGAGTAGAGATTCCAATAAAATCAGAATCATATGCTGCAACGTAAAGTTGATCATCAGTTTCTAATGGGAATGTTGTGCTTGCAATACTTACACTTACTCCAGTTCCCCCAGCACCAACAGAATATGTAATTAGATCATTAGTACTAAATCCATGTCCTGGTAAGTAGAACGTATTTAATCTTGGTCTAATTATTTGAGGTTGAGTAACGCCAGGATTGCTAATATACAACAATCCACTCTTATCATCAGTTTTTACAACAGCAGTCCCCTGAGTACTGTAGTAAGAACTTCTAAGAACTCCATTCTCAATTTGAGCACCCCAAACATAGATTGTTGGAGAATCATTCAGAATTAAATTCTCAGTTCCGAGAGTTCCAATTTTAAGATTATGTTGTCCAGCATTTGTAAATGCTTGGAATGAAAATCTCTGCCATTTTGAGGTTAATGTTACTTCACTGTGGTGATAGGTAAGTCCATCATCCAAAATAATGAAGATCTTTTCTCCACCAAGATTACCTCTTAAGAATACTGATACTACATAATCATCAGCAGACAAACCAACACTAGAATATTGCAGTCCAAATCCATCTCCAGTTCCAGTTGTTGATGCAAAAGATACTTTTGCTGCTTCTAAAGATCCATCTGGAGAACTTGCATTGTAGTATTCTACGGTTCCAGTTCCTACACCAACTGTGTAGTAATTCCAATTGGTAGAAATTCCTTGAGGTACTGGATCAGAATATAAAAGTAAATTCTCTGAAGGAATAGTTACAGATTCACTAGGATCAAAGTAATACGTTCTATCTAACTCATATTCAGTTGATGTTGAGAATCCAGTTTTGACAGTAAACTTCCTAGTTTGTTCTACCAAAGAACTACCACTAGTGTGTATTCCAGAGGTGTTGTTAATTTGTCTCTGTACCCTAACTCTAGAATCTTGAGGATATACATTAAGAATTTTTACCAATTCATTATCAATTTCATAAAAATCATCTTCCCTCAAAGTTGGATAAGTTAGGTTGCCAGTTACATTGAAATACGTTACAATTCCAGTTCCAGAAGAATTGCCTACAGTATTTGATAGAGTCAATGTATTTGTGGATACACCTATTGGATAACTGCTACCAAACTGAGTAGAAAGGATATTCAAATTTTGAATGGAAATAATATCCCCATCGCCAAATCCATGTGCAGTGCTACCAAATCCAACATATCTACCATCACTAATAGATGGTGCAAATTCGACACTTTGTAAAATTGATTCTTTATATTCAATTTTACTTACATTCTTACCAGAGAGTTTGGATATCCTTGCATAAGCACCAGAACCTCCTGTGTCTTTATTATCGAAGTAGATATTATCAGACAATGAATAATTATCACCAGGAGATACAATATTCAGTTTTGTAACCTGACCTGGAGAAGAAGTTTCTACTTCCGTAAATCCTTCTGCAAAATCATCTGGTTGTAAGAATCCCTGATACTTCGTATAAGTATTCAAAAGATTAAGATGACCAGTATATCTAATCCAACCAGATTCATTTATATTAACGAATAATACATTTGAGAACTGATCAAAATTATAATCAATTGGTTTAGATTTATATCTATCTCCAATTACATAAGGAAATATTGGTTTCCTATATCCATTAAGTGGTCCACTTGATTCTGGAGTTGAGTTTATTGTTGTAAAATATGCATAAACACCATTTGGGAATTCTGGTGTTTTGCAATATCTACCATTATGGATATCTAAGTCACCGTTACCAACAAATCTATGGTCCTCAACAAACATTCCTGCAGGGAAAATTGCAGTAGAAGGTCTACCTGAGGGCAGAATAAGTTCATAACCACTTTCTAATCTCTTTATAGCACCACCTTCTTTATCAGCATATCCATATGGTCCATAAATTGGATTACCATCATATGCCCAACCTACGATAGGTGAATGATATAAAGTTGCATTTGTGTCATTATCAATATCATCTCTATAGATTGTGTTGCCATTTATGTCTAAAGAAGTAGACAATACCTTTCTTCTAAACTCCCTACCAGGATATCCATGAGTATATTGAAGTCCTTTCTCAGAAGTTAAAGCACTTGTAATTATACCGTCATCAGGATTTATTTTTTCTGCCTGAATAATTCGCTCAACATTATTAATAGTCCAATTTGTTATCTTGGCATTAAATTGTGCTCCAGAACCTGTTGATACTACGTTCAATGTTGTATCAACTTGCTTGTATCCAAATCCACCATCAATAATTACAACTTCTACTAGTACACCATTAACTACAACTGGACTTAAAATTGCACCCGTTCCACTTCCAATAACATTAATAATTGGAGGAGAATTATACTTAGAACCTCCATTATTAACAATAACACCAATAAGTACCCCAGCAGCAGAAACAATTGGTGTTAATTGAGCACCCGAACCACTCTCAAGGGTGATCTGTGGTTGTCTGTTATAGTTTAGAACACCAGAATCTCCATAATTTGATCCACCCTCTTTTACAGAAACTGAGAATATCTCTCCAGTAAATACTGGTTGAATTTTTGCGAAAAAGTCTTGACCAGATGTTGTTGTTATACCAATAGGTGCCTCAAGAGCGACTGTAATTGGTCTGTAGGTAATATTATGAATTCCTGTTCCACCATCAACAAAATCAACAAATCGTCTGTTGATATAATTGTAATCAGCAGGAAGAGTGCTTCCAACTCCAACAGGAGTAGTTGCTGCTACTCTAAAATGATCTTCATCAACAACACTAATATAATATTCTTTTGAAGAACTTAAACCAACAGGAAGAACTCCATCAGAAGAAATTCTTACAATTTCCTTATTAGTATAACCATGATTACTAAGTTCAATGGTATTATTAAAAAGATTTATATTATTCTCGGTGAAGAATGTTGTCTTGTTGGTGTAACCAGATCCACCTGATACGACTTCAATAGAACTAATTACATTCTTTTTATTAAATGCTGATATTTTTTGAAGACCATCTCCATAAGAAGTAAATGATATTGTATTAATACCACTAATAGCATCATCTGCATTATTATGTAATTTTATTGTAGTTGGATCTACTACATTTACAAAGTAAAATGAGTCATCTACTAGACCACCAATTTCGGTCTGACTCTGAGAAGAATATACGACCTGCTCATAATCACGGAATTTATGATATGTACCAAATCCAATAGTATTATCACTGATATTTAAGTTTTGATATAGACTTCCTGCGTTAAAAGTTACCGAATGCGTAATTTTTGACAGATTGCATTTCGCCTCTGCAGAGTCACCATTACCACCAGAAATAGTGACCTTTGGTTCCTCAGAGTAATCAAATCCCTTATCAATAATATCAATTCTACTGAGAGATCCTCTAACATTACAAACTGCCTTTACACCTGTACCAAAAGTAGTATTTCCAACTCCAGTATTGTCATCTATAACAATAATTGGTGGATTCACTACATCATAGTTGTTATCTCCAGGAGCAGAAACTTCAATTCCCTCGATTTCACCATAATATAAAGTATCTGAAGATTTATAATTTAATATCTCAACTCCATTAATAAACATTCCAGTATTGCCTGGAAGAGTTATTGAAGATTCTATAGATTCAATAGGTTTTGGTGCAGAAAACTTCCTAATAACATCTTGAGATCTAATAGTTCTTGATTGGAATTTAAGAAGTTCAAATTTATTATTAAATACAGTTCCAAATACCTTTACAAAAATTCCACTTCTAATATTGGATCTGGAAGTTGCTAGTCGTATTGTAGCAGCATTTACTTTATAAACAAAATATTGACCTTCTTGAATATCTAAACCAATATTATTATTGTAATTGTAATAAATTGCATCACCAGTTGAGAATGCATTTGCACCAATTACAAGATCAAATCCATCAAACTGCCCACTAAAAGTGACAGCAAGATTTTCTACAACAATAGGAGTGTTGTAGTAGTCAGGTAATGATGATGCAACAACGTAAGTATCATCCTCATTAATATAAACATTTTGAACATTTGCTGATATAATGTTCAGTTCTGGATTGTTTACTGATTCTGTTTTCGATACACCCTTTCTAATACTATACTTAACAGTGGAGGTATTAATTACGCTAGTTAAGTTAATATCAAATTCATATTTGTCTTGTACTGCAATAACAAAAACGTCATAAACATTTCCATCACTTCCAATGACACTTCCAATGTCACCAAGGGTCATAATGTGTGGATCAAATGTTCTAACTCTATACTGAGCAGCACCATTTAATTTTAATGCAATCTGAGTAATCTCATCAATTTCATACTCTGGGGTAGAGTTAATAATCCAACTAGTAGTTCTTTGGTGGTCACTATCAGCACCAAGAGAAACAATTTCAATTTGATCTCCTGGTTGATAGTAAAAAGATTTTTCCCTATCAAACTCTAAATCACCAAGTACCCCTGTAACTTTTACTCTTATTTCCTCATCGCCAGCAATACCATATGCATAGTCTGGTGTTGTAATGTCAGCATTGAGAGGTAATGCTACAGGTGCTTCCAATCCGAAGAATTGAGTGGCACTTCTGCTCTCATAGTCAAACTCATAACTAATACCATTATCAACACAAACTAAAGTTCCAGAATCCTGGAAACTTAATGTTGAGTCAACATCAAGGTAAGTTTGTGCAACTCCAACTGGATTAGTTACTCTAGTTTTTGGATGAACCGAGAATAAAAATGTCTCAAGTTCTGGATTGTAATCTAAACTAAGTCTGTAATAAAGATTACCATCTCTAAATAACTTTTCTACATCTGTAATTGTACCTGCTGCCTTTTGGATATTATCTGTAGCATCTTGATACAAAGTTCTATTGACCAGTAATTCTGGATCTCCAGTTACTGCTTCAACCACCAAATCTCTTGTAATTCGATAATCAGCATCCGATGGTTGAATTAAGAAATCTCTTGGTTTAATAACATCAACCTGAACACCATAAAGAAGTTTAAATAAAACTTCAAAAGAACTATTTGCGCCTTTTGCTGAGTAAAAATCTTTTAATCTCGATAATGCAACAGATTCGTTAATTCCTTCGTAGAAATCAACATCATCAAATCCTGGAGCATACTGTTGCTTATATTTTTTAAATAATTCAACTAAAAAGTAACTATTAATATTTGATACTACAGAACCACTTGTGTGAATACCTGCAGTAGTAACTTCAAAAGTTGGTGGTCTGGATTCTGAGGAAAAATATGAAGTTATACCTGAAAAAGATCTATTACAATTAATAAAACTAGTGTCAGTTTTAGATTCATAATGAATCAACTCATCTCCAATCTGAAGAAGACCATTCTTATCAGGAAATCCATAAGTGCTACTAACATCAACAGTATTTGTTGAAAAACCAACTTTAGATGTAGTATTCGTAGAGAATACTAAATCAGTTAAACTATCCAGATCAGTATACTGATCAATATTATTAATAATATCTAGAGGACCACCAGGAGCCTCCATAGACTCATAGTAGTTCTCTAAAAAATTAACAAATTCTGGGTATGCTTCTCTAACAAACTGGGGAAGCTGATCTTGAACCAGATTTTGGATGTTTACTCTTTTTTGCATGTCTTTATAACCTTACGTATTCCCCGTTTAAGTAGCTAGATGTTACTATGTATTGAGATCCAGAGAGATCAATTCCAGAGGTAATTGTGTCGGATACCATCTTGACCGAAGAACTTGTTGTATCAAGTTGTAAGTAAAGATCTTGAAGACCAATAATATCATTTGACTTTGGAATCACAGATACTTCCATAATGTTGTCCCCAAACTTGACTTTAGATGTATTGGTAAAATTAAGAGCACTTAATTTAATCTCACCTCTTACATAATCAATAGATCCAACATTTTGCCTTACAATGATTGGTTGGTTCTTTGCATTTAGTTTGAACATAAACACATTACCAGTAGAACCATCAGCATTAGGAGTATCGCTAAAATAGACTGTTCCAGTTATACCTTCAATTTGAACTCCACTTGTTTTGAAATTGTATCCACTTTGATTCTTGATATGAATCTGATTACCAAAACAAATTTCGTATTCACTGAATACACCAGTGACTATTTTATTATCGCGTCTAATATTGATGGTAGTGATATTAGACGTGATTGCAGATGAAGTATCATCAATCAGTTTGAGGAACTTACTATATCTAAACCTAGAACCATACCTATTTAACTCATCAGAACTAGCGTACTTTTCAATATTTTTTGTAACCTGATCTCTTACAAAGTCTGCATTACCTTGATTTTGATTATAGTATACGTTTGTGTTATATTCGATGTAAAGATACTTAAGATCAATAAATTCAGGAATAATTCCTGCTACAGCATACTTTCTCAATAATGTTTTAATGTTATCCTTTACGATAGCAGGTAAATAAGATCCATTTTGAGGTTTTACTGTAATAAAGACTTTTCCATACTTTGGAGGAGTCAATTCTTCTCCACCAAAGACAGATACCGATTCTGCTTCTGGATAGATAAGAGGAATCAATGCCTCATAGTCACCAGCAGTTACTGCTCTATTTTGAGATGCGTATACCCTAGGTGCTAACTTCTTAATTGACTGCACAGACTCAATAGGAGCGCCGTATGCGCTCGCTTCCATCGTCTCTACGAGGGGTGAAGTTACTTTTAGGGGTGATCCATTATTATCGAAGAATCTACCCGTAAAATTGAATTTATTAATGCCATTTGCACGCTCACCGTTAGTAACAACATAGTTAACTACGATGTAATTGTTATTTTGCAGTTTACTGCCAAAACTACCATCACCAAATATCAACTCATACCTAGAATCGGAGATTTCATTCAAGAAAAATACATCATCTGTTGATTTTACATTAGTTAAGTTGTCTGCAAGTTTATATGTTCTTCTAATATTGCTGTTTCTACTTTCTCTAACCTCAACCCTAATAAGTTTAGTGTCAATTCTGGGGTTTTGGAGAATAAATCTTTGATTTTTATTATTACTATCAACGGTAAAGGTGTTTTGAACATAAGCACCTTCAAAGACCTCAACATTAGTAAAAACTGCTTGTTGAGATGATACAGGAACGGTGATATCTTCGGGTACGGAGTAAATATAGTTAGTTCCCCCAAAGTTCACCGCAGAGGTCGCTACAATGCCCTTCCTGAGGGTCACAGACACGGGAGAGGTGGCAAATGAAGTCAGGTCCAGGAAGAAACTAATAACGCCTCTTGACGCTGTTACCGACCTTGGGATGTATCCTAGGTTGCGTGCTAGTGATACAACATTTTCTCTTAAAGTCGCACCATCAAGGAAGACCTCATTGGTCAACATGTTCGCATTATACGAACTAATGTAGGTATTGTACGCTAAAGTATCTAAAAGTATTGAAAAGTTAGACCCTTCAAAATCATAGTCAGTAAAACTACCATCTGCTCGTAGATAGCTCTTTATCGACTCTTTAATTTCTGCAAAGTCTAAACTTGCTACGTTTACTAATGACATTTATCTTGTTGGCAGTAATACAAACTGTAATTGTTGGGGTTGTGCATCAATACCAATGATAAAATATTTTACTGTAATATCCATTTGACCCTCATCGTAGTTCGGGGTCACAATAACTTCATTTAAATCAACTCTTGGTTCATTGTTTTTAATAACTGCTACGATTTCATCCTTTAGTGCTCTAGCAGTAAAGAAGTCGATGTTCTCAAACAACAAACGATTAACACCACACCCCAAACTGGGATTAAAGAACCTTTCCCCCTGTGTAGTTAAGACCAAATTTTGGACAGAGCGTGATATTGCATACTCATTTCTTAAAGAAAGTAAGTCTCTTGTCAAAGGACTACGCTTTAACGTGAGACTTACATCTTTAAAACCTTGACTGACACGCTCTAAGGGCATGATATTTAGGAAAAGTGTACTTTTTCAGTTATTTAGTACACTTCTTATACAATTATTCGTGCCAACGCTCAACAAAATCATCAAATCCACCTGAACCACCACAAGGACGCTCTAAACGGTCCTCTGGAATCTGATAAAGTTCCTCTTTTCGCTTCGCACGGCGTCTTTTTGCAGCCATATCAAGGTATTTGTCGCTATCAACCTCTGTAATTAGAGTCATTCCCTCTTCAATAAAGAATTCTCCCTTATCGACCTTGTGATAATTGCCCATTTTTTGCTCCTTAGGTTAAAATTGGAACTTTTAGAGGGGTTACTATCCCTGGTTTTCTTCGTTTT
>MDTC01073955.1_pt1 | contig 16696 bp, 13 predicted proteins | sample 811181 | NCBI WGS metagenome assembly MDTC01 (sample SAMN05326644, study PRJNA326480) | marine metagenome | isolation source: seawater | place: Pacific Ocean: North | collected 2011 | reverse complement strand
GGTCCTCGGTCGCCAAGGCTCCCTGCGGGCCGGCCGGGGAGCGAGCGCGCACGGCTGCGCTGTTCACCGGTGAGGTGCGGGTTCTGGGGGTCGTTCACAGTTCCGAGCATCGGAGGCCCTGCAAGCCGTGGAGGACGCCCTGCGGGCCTCACAGGCCGTTCAGGAGCAACTCACCGTGGTGCTGGCCGGGCTCACCGAGGAGCTAATGTGGAACCGGGGGTGGCCGTCGACCACGCTGGGCGAGGTGGCGGACATCCGACAGGGCTTCCAAGTCCCGCTCGGCGAGCAGACCCACGTTCTCGGCCACGGTGCCTACAGGTACCTGCGGGTCACAGACTACCTCGACCCGGGTGTTCCTCCGAGGTTCACCGACACCGCTCCGAAGCATCACCTGCTAAACGCCGAGGACGTAGTGGTGGTGCGGTACGGCTACCGAGCGGGGGCTGTCCTCCGGGGCCTTGGCGGCATCCCCTCCAACAACCTCACCCGAGTTCGGCCGAAGCCTGGCCAACTCCACCAGGGCTTCCTCTTTCACCTGCTGGGCTCACCCTCCACGCAGCACGCCCTTCGGTTGGCCCGAACCGCGACGGCGATCAGCCAGATCAACCACAAGGCCCTCGCTCGCCTCCGAGTGCCCTTTCCCCCGAGGGAAGACCAGCGGGAGATCGCGGAGAGACTCGACGCCGTTGAGCACAACAAGCACGCGGAAGCCGCAGCGTCACGCCGCCTTCGGTTTTTGAAACGGGGCCTCGTCCAACACTGGAGCCCGACGCAACCAGTTTCCTGACCGATGCGCCGTCCGATCCTGCGGCCCCGTGCGTCTACACAGGACTCCCCATGCCTCGCAGGCCCACCTCAGCTACCTTCTGTGTCCACGAGCCGACGGACATCACGCCCGTGCCCGACAGGATCCGGAGACCACTTGAGCAAGCTCACCCTCCCCGAACTCGAACGACACCTCTGGGGTGCCGCCGACATCCTCCGGGGCTCCATCGATAGCTCCGACTACAAGCACTACATCTTCGGCCTGCTCTTCTACAAGCGGCTCAACGACGTGTGGCTGGAGGAGTACGAGGACCGCCTCGACGAATACGACGACGACGAGCTGGCCCGCGACCCCGAGGAGCACCGCTTCCACATCCCCGAGGGCACCTTCTGGGCCGATGTCCGCAAGCACAGCACCGACATCGGCACCGAGCTGAACACCGCCTTCCGGGCCATCGAGGACGCCAACCCCAGGCTCAAGGGCGTGTTCCAGGACGTGGACTTCGCCAACCGGCAGCGGTTCCCCGACCACTTGCTCGACGCCCTGCTCCAGCACTTCGAGAAGCACCGGATGCGGAAGGCCGACGTGCCCTCCACCATGCTCGGGGACGCCTACGAGTACCTCATCGCCCAGTTCGCCGACGACGCGGGCAAGAAGGGCGGCGAGTTCTACACGCCGAAGCAGGTCGTGAAGCTGATGGTCGAGATCCTCCAGCCCGAGGAGGGCATGACCGTCTACGACCCCACCTGCGGCTCGGGCGGCATGTTGCTGGAGGCCACCCACTTCATGGAGCGGAACGGGCTCAACCCGAGGTCGCTCACGCTGTACGGGCAGGAGCGGAACCTCAACACCTGGGCCATCTGCAAGATGTCGCTGTTCCTGCACGACATCGACGACGCCTTCATCGAGCGGGGCGACACCCTGCTCGACCCGAAGCACCTGGCCAGCGACAAGACGGTGAAGCGGTTCGACCTGGTGCTGGCGAACCCGCCCTTCTCGCTCAAGGCATGGGGACAGGAGGTCTGGAAGAAGGGCGACCCCTACTCCCGCGACACCTACGGCTGCCCCCCCAAGTCCTACGGCGACCTGGCCTTCGTCCAGCACATGGTGGCGTCGCTGAAGTCAGATGGCCGCATGGCGGTGGTGCTTCCACACGGAGTGCTGTTCCGGGGCGGAGCCGAAGGAAAGATCCGCAAGGGCCTGCTTGAGGACGACCTCATCGAGGCTGTGGTGGGCCTTGGTCAGAACCTGTTCTACGGCACGGGCATCCCCGCGGCGGTGCTGTTCTTGAATCGGGACAAGCGCCCAGACAGGAAGGGCAAGGTCCTCATCGTCAACGGCGAGAAGCACTTCGAGCCCGGCACCCAGCAGAACACGCTGTCGGAGGAGAACGTCGGCAAGCTCGCCCATGCTGTCCAAGCCTACGCCGACGAGGAGCTGTTCTGCCAGGTGGTCGACCTCGATGAGATCAAGAACAACGACTTCAACCTCAACCTCACCCGCTACGTGCAAACGGACCCACCACCGCCGCCCATCGACGTGAAGGCCGAGGTGGAGAAGCTTCAGGCGCTGATGGCGAAGCGAGACGAGGCCGAAGACCGCATGGTCGGGTTCCTGAAGGAGCTTGGATATGTCGAGTAGGCTCCCAGATGGTTGGAAACACCGATGCATCGGGGATGTCCTCACCGAACACCAGGATAGGTGTGGAGACCTGGAGCTAGAAGCCCTGTCCCTGACGAAGGGCCAAGGCATGGTCAAGGCCAGCGAACGGTTCGGGAGAGCACTGCACGGCAAGGACGTGTCCCGCTATCGGCATGTCCGTCGCGGAGAAGTCGTTCTCGACCCGATGTTGTTGTGGGACGGGGCCATCGCTCGCCTATGGCGGTTCGACGAAGGCTTCGTCAGCCCGGACTACCGCGTCTATCGGCCCAACGCGAAAATCCACCATGGCTTCCTGGACCACTTGTTGGACGGTCACCACATGCGGTTGGCCTACAAGAACAACGCGAGAGGGACCAACAAGCGCCGCAATCGGATCGCACGTTCTGACTTCCTTGCTATCGAGTTCCCCAGTCCACCCCTCCCGGAGCAGGAGCGGATCGCCGCCATCCTCTCCTCCGTGGACGAGGCCATCCAGGCGACCCAGGCGGTCATCCAGCAGACCCGGCGGGTGAAGGAAGGGCTGCTCCAGGACCTGCTGACCCAAGGCATTGGGCACACGCGCTTCAAGAAGACGGAGATTGGGGAGATTCCAGCATCTTGGCAGGTGGTGGCTCTCGGCCAGGTCGCAGAGGTTCGGTCCGGGGTCGCCAAGAACTCGAACAAGAAGCTGGTCGACCCCATCGAAGTCCCCTACCTCCGAGTCGCCAATGTCCAGGACGGCTACCTCGATCTCAGCGAGATCAGGACGATCACTATCGAGAGGGCACGACTGGAGAAGTACGCTCTGAAAGCCGGTGATGTCCTGATGAACGAGGGCGGGGACATCGACAAGTTGGGGCGGGGTGATGTCTGGCAGGGACAGATCGATCCCTGCGTCCATCAGAACCATGTCTTCTCGGTTCGATGCGGCGCACAACTGACGCCCCACTACTTGAGCTACCTCGCTGAAAGTCCTTTCGGGAAGGCATACTTCCTGAAAAAGGGGAAGCAGACGACGAACCTGGCGTCGATCAACAAGACGCAGCTCCGAGCGTTCCCGGTCCTGTTGCCGCCCGTCGGGGAACAGGCTGAGATCATCAAGCACCTCGACGCAGTCAGGGGGGTGATCGACCAGGGCGTCGTCGAGGTGGAGCAACTCCAGCAGGTGAAGGCCGGGCTGCTCCAAGACCTCCTCACCGGGACAGTCCGGGTGTCACCATGACAGCGAGCCGACCGCAGAGGCCCCGCCCCAAGAAGTCAGTTCACCTGGAACGCCTGGAGCGAGAGATCTCCACGCTGAATGATGTCTACTGGGGCTCGCTAGCTGGCAGCCACTGCCTCACCCACCACCGACCTCCGAAAGCAAAGACGGCAGCAGACTTCCTTCCTGAGGGTCTTGCCAGCCGCCTCGACCTCTCCGTGGACGAGCTTGACCAGCGGGTGTCCTCCCTGGCCTCTCGGTTCCGAAGACTGATGCTAGTGGACGCGGTTGCGGTCTATGAGGCTTTCCTCCTGGACAGGCTCAAGCCGGTTCTTGGAGCAGCGACAGCGAAGAAGTGCGTTGATGCCTCATACAAGGGCCGGGTGAGGGTGATCTACAAGGCCCTGGCAATCCCGGCCGCCAATCGAGGCACCCGCCACAGCCTTGACATCGTGCATCTCCGGGCAGCCTGTGAGGTGCGGAACTGCCTCGTGCACGGAGGCGGCATGATCGATGGCCGGGCCGTTCAGAAGCTGCGCGGCTTCTACGGTCACGGGACCCTCACCGTAGGCCAGCAGCTCCCCCTCGGGGAGGCCGAGTTGTGGCTCATGCTTGGGGCACTCCGAGCACACGCACGAGACCTAGACCTGACGTTGCGAACCCTCTCTCGGCGTAGAAGACCATGACCACCCCCAACGAGCTGACCCTCGTGGAGAAGCCCATCCTCCAGTTCATGGACGGGATGGGCTACCGCGTCATCAGCCCCGAGGAGCACCCGAGCCTCCGCTCCCGCGAGAACGAGGTCTTGTTCAAGCCCCTCGTCGTGAAGGCCCTAGGTGACCTGAACGGCCTGGACGACTCGACGGCGCTCGCCATCTACAACGAACTGGCCGGGCTCTCCGACAACGAGCGGTGGGTGGACATCCTGCGAGGAAACTACTCCCGCAAATTGCCCGGGGAGGAGACCCACCGGACCATCCGCCTCGTCGACTTCGACAACCCTAAGAACAACGACTGGGCCGTCACAAGCCAGCTCCGCGTCCAGGGCGAGGTCGTGCACATCCCGGATGTGGTCGTCTACCTCAACGGCATCCCCGTGGTGGTCATCGAGGCCAAGAGCCCGGTGAACCCGAGCCAGAACACCTTCGACGCCATCGACCAGATTCGAGGCCAGGAGAAGCGGATTCCGCGTCTCTACGCGGCCAACCTCTTCAACATCGCCACCAACGACATCACCTTCCTCTACGGGGCAACAGGGGCTCCCGCCGAGTTCTGGAGCCGATGGCGTGATCCGTGGCCTCGGTCGCCCGACGAGTTCTCCGATGAGACCGAGAAGGGCCTGTACAGCCTGCTGGAGCCGTCCCGGCTGCTGGACATCCTGGCCCACTTCATCGTGTTCGAGACCCGCGACGGCCAGACCATCAAGAAGGTCTGCCGCTTCCAGCAGTTCCGGGCCGTCAACAAGATGGTCCAGCGGGTCATCGACGGGGAGCACCAGGCCGGGCTCGTGTGGCACACCCAGGGCTCGGGCAAGAGCCTGACGATGGTGTTCGCTGCCCTGAAGCTGAAGTTCCACCGGGGCATCGAGAGCGACCGTCTCCAGAACCCCAACCTGCTCGTCATCACTGATCGCATCGACCTGCATGACCAGATCAGCGCCACCTTCGTCGCCTGTGGTCTTCCGAACCCGGTGGACGCCGACAGCATCGGCAAGCTCCAGCGGACCATCGTGCCCGGCGTCTCGGGGCGGACCGTGCTGTCCACCATCTTCAAGTTCCACTGGGAGGACGAGCGGCTGAAGTCCGATGTCTATGCCCAACGCATGGCCGCCCTCCGCGAGCTGGAGGTCGAGGGATCCGAGAACTGGATCCTGATGGTAGACGAGTGCCACCGCACCCAAGAGAAGGACCTCGGGGCGTACCTCCGGGCCATCTTGCCCAAGGCCGTCCGCTTCGGCTTCACCGGCACCCCGGTGAAGAAGAACGACCACGACACCTTCGCCAACTTCGGGGCCAAGGGCGAGCGATACCTCGACAAGTACGGCATCGACGATGCGGTCGCAGACGGGGCCACCGTGCCTATCTACTACCAGGGCCGGATGACCAACTGGCACCTGCACGACAAGGAGCTGGATGTCGTCTTCGACCAGTGGTTCAGCGACGAACCCGAGGAGAAGGTCGAGGAGCTGAAGCGTCGGGGCGTCACCAAGGGAGACCTCGCTCGGTTCGAGCCCCGCATCAAGCTCATCGCCCTCGACCTCTGGACCCACTTCCGCAAGCACGTCCATCCGGACGGCTTCAAGGCCCAGATCGTCGCCATCGACCGGCTCGCCTGCGTGGCCTACAAGAAGGCGCTCGACGAGGTCATCACCAACACGCTCATCAAGGGCGAGAAGCTCCCGGAGGACGAGGCCCGAGCCAGGGCAGCGGCCATGTCGAAGTGCGTGTACAGCCCTGGTCAGCATGACCAGGAACAACATCCCGAGCTGGTGGAGTTCCAGCTCGACGAGCAGGCCACCAAGGATGCCATCGCGGACTTCACCGATCCCGAGACGGACCTGAAGTTCCTGATCGTCTGCAACAAGCTTCTCACGGGCTTCGACGCCCCCATCGAGCAGGCGATGTACCTGGACAACCCGCTCACGGACCACAACCTCCTCCAGGCCATCGCCCGGACGAACCGCCGGTTCGGGACAGCGAAGGACCACGGGCTCATCGTCGACTACATCGGCGTCTCCAAGAAGCTCACCGAGGCGCTGTCCGCCTACCGTCGGGAAGACGTGGCCACCGCCATGCGGGACCAGGACGAGCTGGCCGACCACCTCAAGGTCGCTCATCGCGAAGTCATGGACCTCATCAAGCAGGTCGAGCGGACCGGCGAGCCCAAGGCCGACGTGAAGGCCGTCATCGCCCACCTGGGCACCGAGGACCGCTGGTACATCTTCCGGTCCAAGGCCGACGCCTTCCTCAAGGCGTACCAGGCCCTCACCCCCGACCCGAGGGTGCTGCCCTACCAGGCCGACCTCAAGTTCATCGGGGCTTGCATCCCCTACGGCAAGCTGCACTTCGAGAACGTCGAGGAGACCGACTGGAAGAAGTACAGCCAGAAGGTGCGGGAGATGCTCGACGAGCACCTGGAGGTCACGGGCCTCAAGACGGTGTGCAAGCTGCGGAGCCTGACGAACCCCGCGTTCTGGGACGACTTCGAGAACCCCCAGGACATCAAGGAAGCGGCGGTCCGCAAGCTCTCCGAGCTGAAGAAGGAGACCTCGGAGCGGGCTGCCAAGAACCCCGCTCGGTACGAGAAGTTCTCCGACCGGATCAAGGAGCTGATCGACAAGTTCAACGCCGGACTCCTGGAGGCCCAGGAGACCCTCGACATGGCCAAGAAGGTGGCCGAGGGGGTGGCGACGGAAGACCAGGCTCACCGGGGCACCGGGCTCAACGAGAGGGCGTTCTCGATCCACGCCATCCTAGAGAAGTTCAAGCCGGCGGAGCCCCCCGTCGCTGCCGAGGGCGAGGGCGAGTACAACGCTGGCGGCGAGACGCCGGAGCCGAAGCTCTCGGCCATGCAGGAGGTGGCCAAGGCCATCGACGAGCTGTATGCCTCGGACGAGTCCGCTCCGCCCCACTGGCAGGACAAGGCGCAGATGAAGAAGGGCCTGCGGAGTGCCGTGCGGAAGCTCGTGAGGACCCTCGACCTCCCCGGCTGGAAGAAGGACATCCCCACAGAAGTGGAGCACTACGCGGTGCTCCACTACTCGAAGCCGTAGGAGACCTCGATGGCACACGGCAGATCGATCCGCATCTACCTGGCCGATGGCTCGGCTTCGGGAATCCGACACGCCGAGGTCGTGAACTGGACCGGACAGGCCATCGTCTGCCCCAGGGCACGGATCGGCGAGCTGTCGTCCTGGTTGGAGAGCCAGCGGCCTGGCGTCTACATGCTCATCGGCGATGATCCCGAAGGAACACGGCCGCTCGCCTACATCGGGGAGGCGGAGAACGTCCTCACACGACTCAAGACGCACACGAAGGACGACACGAAGGAGTTCTTCGACCAGGTGGTGTTCTTCACCTCGAAGGACGAGAACCTCACCAAGTCCCATGTGAAGTACCTGGAAGCCCGGATGGTCACCATCGCTCTGCAGGTCGACCGGGTGACCCTGAAGAACGGGAACGCCCCCAACCTGCCGGCCCTCCCAAGAGCTGACCGGGACGCCATGGAAGAGTTCCTCGGCCCAGCTCGCCTTCTCCTCGCCGCTCTCGGCTTCAACGCCCTCCAGCCCATCACGAAGAAGGTCGGCGTCGAGACCGACGAGGTCGGCCCGTCAGGCCCCCTGTCGGGGACGACGCTGTTCTTCCGGGTCAAGAAGCGGGGGATCAACGCCACCGGAGCCTCCACCGACGAAGGGTTCGTCGTAATGGAGGGCTCCATCGGCGACGCCGAGGTGCGTTCCTCGCTCAGCAAGGGCTGGAGAGCACTCCGGGAAGACCACATCGCGGATGGAAGCATCGTTCAGGAGGGGGACGCCATCCGCTTCACCCGGGACGTGCTGTTCTCCTCACCGAGTGCAGCGGCTGCCGTCGTGGCCGGCGGGGTGTGGAACGGACGGGCGGGCTGGAAGGACGAGCACGGCACCACCCTCGGTGATCTCGAAGACGCTCTCGTCGGCGACCACGGGGAGGACGCCTGATGCACTCCCTCCAGGTCGGCGACACCACCATCCCCTACGAGGTCAGGTACAGCACGAAGGCGTCCAAGAAGCGCATCGTGGTGACCCCAGAGGGCGTCGAGGTCGTTGCCCCTGCCGGGACCCCTCTGGAGGGCCAGGACGGCGTGTACGCCTTCGTGGACGCCAAGAGACGGTGGATGTTCGACGCCACCCGGGAGATCAGCGACCAGCACCGGAAGCTGCTCACGCAGAAGTACGCCTCGGGGGCCAAGCTCCAGTACAAGGGGCGGTGGCTGATGCTCGATGTCCAGGCCGGCGACGTGGGCCAGGTCGAGATCATCTGCCGGTCGAAGTTCCATGTCCTCGTGCCGCTCGGACTGGAGGGCGTCGAGAAGCTGGAAGCCATCAGGGCCGCGTTCAACGGCTGGCTTCGCGACCGTGCGCTGCGTGACCTCCTGCGGTTCGGTCACCGGCACGAGGAACGACTTGGGGTTGAGGTCGCGGGCTACCGTCTGTCGGAGGCGAAGAGCCGATGGGGCTCTCTCGGGCGGGACAGGGTGGTCCGGGTCCACTGGAGGCTCGTCCAGGCCCCGGCTGCGGCCATGGAGTACGTCGTCGCCCACGAGGTGGCCCACCTCATCCATCGAAACCATTCCCCGGAGTTCTGGCAGACTCTGGGGCGAACCCTACCGGACTGGGCGGAGCGGAAGCTCATGCTGGAGCGGTGGGAGCAGGATCACAGGGCGGTGTGATGGAGAACCATGGTCGTGCCGCACGCCCTGTCGATGTAGCGAACGGTGAACTCGACGAGGTCTTCGCCCTCTACAGGCAGAACAGCTCCACCTTGGGCTTCCTTCCGAAAGGAGCTTTCGAAGAGTTCGGCGTTGAAGGTCGCATCCTCGTCACTCATTCCAACCGAGATCTCGACGGCTACCTCGCGTACCGAGTGGCGGGAACGGACGCTGTCATCGTGCACCTTTGCGTGCGGTCAGACCGGCGTGGCTCGGGCGTCGCCTCGGCCCTCCTTGAGGAGTTGTTCCGGCAGGCGGCGGGCCTAGGTGCCGTCAGGCTGTCTTGCCGGGAGGACTATGTCGAAGCCAACAAGCTCTGGCCTCGACACGGCTTCATCTGCAACTCTGAGAAGGGTGGTCGAGGAGCTGATGGCGCTCGGCTTTACCTGTGGCGAAGGAAGCTCTCCGGGGACGAACCGCCGTTGCTTGCGGCAATTCAGGAGTCGGAGAGAGCCGGTCGAAAGACGGCCGTGGTGGACGCCAACGTCTTCTTCGACTTCGACGACCCCCAGCCTCGGGCCGACGAGAGCAAGGCACTACTTGCCGACTGGCTCGCCCCCGACGTGCTCATCGCTGCAACGGCGGAGATGAAGAACGAGCTGACCCGACAGAAGGACCAAGAACTGCGTCACCAGGGCAGGGCTCGACTCACCTCATTCCAGGTGCTGGAAGGCTCGCCCGACGATGTTTCCGAGCTGCGTCACAAGATCGAAACCGTCCTTCCGCCGGCCGTGACGGAGTCCGACAGGTCAGACCGTCGGCAACTCGCCCATGCATCCGCCACCCATGCCGACTTCTTCGTGACGCGGGATCAGGAGCTGCTCGACCACGCAGATGCCCTGGAGGCTGCCCTTGGTCTCGGGGTCCTCCGACCATCCGAACTGGTGGTCCACCTCCACGAGTGGGGAGCGAAGGAACAGTACGCCCCGGCGCGCCTCATGGGCACCCACATCCGCCGACACAAGCCCACCACGGAGGAGGAGCTGGCCCCGTTCCAGCGATTCGGACAGGCCGAGCCCAAGGCGTCCTGGGTTGCCCTGTACCGCCGGGTTTTCAGCAACCCCATCCGATACGACACGCTCCTAGTGGAGCCTCCAGGGGCAGGCCCCAAAGTCCTCATGGTCCTGGACACGGACGACGAGCAGGTGCTGGTCATCAGCGTGCTGAGGGCGTTGAGTCACCCCTTGTCGGGAACCCTTCTGCGGCGTGTGCTTTCCGAGGTCCTTGTCCGAGCCCAAGAGGAAGGACAGCACCTGGTCGTGTGCACCGACGCTGGAGATCCCCTGGTCGAAGCCGCCTTGGGGGACCTCGGGTTCATCCTGACAGACGAAGGCTTCTTGAAGGCCAGCATCCGGGACGTGGTTCCCTTGGAGGACGTGCCGGCCGCACTGGAAGGGCTGGGGTCTCCCGCACGGGAGCTGCACCAGCGGACGAGTGCCGTTGAGTTGGAGTCGCAGCTCTGGCCCATGAAGGTGCTCGGGGCCGAGATCCCTACCTTCATCGTCCCGATTCAGCCGAGGTGGGCGGCCGAGCTGTTCGACGTTCGACTCGCCGAGGGGCAGCTCTTCGGAGCCAAGCCTGAACTCGCGCTGGCGCTGGAGAACGTCTACTACTCCGCGTCCAAGATCGATATCCCTGCCGGAAGCCGGATCCTCTGGTACGTCAGCAAAGACAAGCAGGCGAAGGTCGGCGAGATCCGAGCCTGCTCGATCTGTCAGGAGACGGTGACCGGAACGCCGTCGATGTTGTTTCGCAAGTTCGCTCGGCTCGGCATCTACCGCTGGCCGGACCTCCTTCGCCGAGCCCGAGGAGACCACGACAGGACGCTGAGGGCCTATCGCTTCGCCCTGACCGAGCGGCTCCCTCGTCCGATCTCCTATGCCCGCCTTCAAGAGGTCCTGAAGGCCCATCAGGGCAATGGAAACCCCTGCGCTAGCCCATTCCGTGTGCCCGAAGAGGTCTTCGAGGACCTCTACTCCGAAGGAACAGAACTCGTGTCCGATCATGCCGCCGTCGTCGTCTCCATCAAGCCCGAGTACGTGAACGCCATCGTCGAGGGGCGGAAGAAGGTGGAACTCCGACGGAGATTCCCGTCTGTGAAGGCGGGCATGTGGCTGGTCGTCTACGCCACGCTGCCCGTCGGGGCTGTGGTCGGCATGGTCCCGATCAAGAACGTGGATCGACGGCCACCCGCCGAACTCTGGGACACCCACCATGAGGTCGTCGGCGTCGAGAAGTCGTTCTTCGATGACTACTTCGAGGGCTGCGATGAAGGTCACGCTGTCGAGCTGGGGGAGTTCCAGCCCCTGACGCCGACTAGCGTAGAGGCGATGAACGAGATTCTCCCTGGCTTCCGTCCCCCACAGTCGTACCGCTACATGGGGCCTCGGACCCTGCGCCGGCTGCTTCGGTCGGCGGGACAGAGTGGATAGCGCGGTGGCGGAGCCAGCATGATGATGAGGGTGACGGTCAAGGGTCTGCCTCCGAAGAAGGACGGTGCAAACTCGATGTGGACGAAGGCCCCGGAGGTCACTCGTCTCATCTCTCTTCGCGCAGCGGTCGCCAAGAAGCTGGGGGACCAAGCCCCGCTGAGGTCCAACATCTCGGTCAGCCTGACCGTGCGGATTCCAGAGAACGGTCGACACATCGGGGACCTCGACAACATGGTCACCGGCGTACTCGACGGGCTCCAGACGGCTCATGCCCTGACCCCATGGAACCGGGAGGCTCGCTGGAGCCATGAAGAGAACACCGAGATTAGACCCGACACATGGGCAGGCATCGTGGACGACGTGGAGGTCGACCACGTCACCGCCCGCAAGGTGGTCACTCCAGGTGAGCAGCCCTCTTACACCCTTGAGCTTCGTTGGGAGCGAGGGGGAACCGATGCCGCTTGGCTGGAAGCGGCGAAGACCCACCTTCTGAACGAGGTCATTCGGCTGCGGTCGACGCTTCGCTTCTGGCTCGCAACGCACAATGCCAACAGGACCCGATGGTTCGGAGGCTCTGCCGAGCTTCACGGCGAGGCAGCGATGGCGATCCGGAACGACTTCCTCATGAGCCTGCGACGGCTGACCGACACCGGGTCAGGGCAAGACTTCACGATTGCCCATGTCCTCCGACATCTGAAGCTTGAGGCAGAGGACGAAGTCGCCAAGGCCAGGTTCCACGAAGGGTTGAAGAAGGCCAAGGCCCTTCGATTCGCGAACCCAGACGTTGTGCATCTACGGAATCTGGCCGACAAGGTCCTCGCTCACGCCAACCCCGTCGGGCTTGAGAGGGAGGAGTCGGAGGTCGAAGGGCTCGATGCCTCGCAGTTCAACGTCGCGGTGATGGCTCGGGCGGCGAAGGCCATCACCGACATCTACTGCGGGTACGTGGAGCCCACCCTGGTCAGCGCCGACGCCTCGTACCTGGGTGACGATGTGTTCCGGAGGAAGGTTAGAAGGAAGGGACTCCCCGTACTCGACTATGCTCCTCCTGAAGTCTACTCGGGGCACGGTGACGAAGACTGGTCAAGGGCCTACGTGACGGTCGAGAAGGAGGCATGGCTCGCAGCGACCGAAGCATTGCCTAGGCCGTGGCCCCCAGGGATCATCGAGGCGGACGCTCGCGTAATGAGTCGAGAGGCAGGTTCTGACGCCCTAGAGATCGTCGAGCTTGCAGAGCGGTGGGGAATCTCCGAGGACGAGGCATTCAGTGTGCTCATGAACGGCGTCGATGCCGTCTTCGGCGCAAAGCCTAGTTCGAGTGACTGATCCGCCGCGAAAGAAGTAGCAGGAAGACCCGTCACTAAAGACCGAATCCGGGTGAACTGTGTCTCCAACACCGCGTTCACTCCGGCAGTGCCCAGTTCATCCCCATGCCCTCCAGCAGTGCCGCTACGCTCGCTTCCCCGGAGGACCAACCGCCAGCACACTCTGGACTTAGCGCAATCGTGGTCGCCGCCACTACGCCCTCGCCTCTGCGTTCTGCGACCCACTGGCCAATGCGGTGAAGGTGCTCATCGTCTAGGGCTCGCATGGACTCCTGCGTGAGCGTCGGGTCGGGGCGGTGGTTGATGTCGACATCGATATTGATGATGAGCCGTTCACCAGTACCTGGAGCCTCCAAGACCTGCGGCAGTCCTGCTGGCGGTACCTCGACGATCGCGGGCGTGGGTTCTCGCCACTCGCTCCCGACCTGCCAAGTCGACATGGTCACGCCGGTCACGAGAGGCCGGCTCAACATGAAGTGGCCCGACAAGTAGTTTCCCCAGTCGAATGCCTTGATCTCCGGAACGCGAGAGCTGTGCGGCAGTTCGAGGTAGTCCGCCAACGTTGCATTCCTGATCCGCCCGGGATCACCGTCCAGTACGTCCTCGCCCACAGCGCCCATGTCGTAGTGCTGGTCAATGTGGACGATGTGGTGTCGCTCCTCTGGTCCGAGGTGCTGGAGCCAACACCAGAGAGCCACTCGGTGGTTGTCCATCACGTACACGTCTTCATGTCGGCAGACGAAGTTGACCTCATGCCACGACGACTTGTTCCTTCCCTGGAAGGGAATGAGCCACTCCCACTGCATCAGCAACTCCTCGTCCAGTCAGTTGGCGTTGTACCCATGTTCTCGGGAGCAGAGCACCCCCTTCCAGTGGCTTTCCCTCTTGAGAACATCGTCGGGGCTGGCGTGGGTGTCGGCGATCTCCAGGATCGACCACTGCCAGTGAGCAGCGTGGCCCTCCCCCTTCTCCGCCAGGACCTTCCGCAGGTCCCGATTACCCCCGTGTCCCGTCGCCGAGTAGCTGGACCATCTGGCCCAGATGCCCCCCTCGCCAGTGGCACTGCCGACATAGAGCTGGCCCGTCGCGGTGTCGGTGATGAGGTAGATCCCAGCGACCGACGACAGGGCTCCCTTCCAGCTCGGGACCTGCTGTCGAACCACCACGTCGAGGGTGGCCTTTGAGATCACCAGGTGGTGGTAGCCGGGGAAGTCCCCCACGGACATGCGCTTCGGCAGCAGCTCGCCGACCAGGAGCTTGTCCGCCCAGCGCTCCGCATTCAGGTAGGAGGCTCGGCCGGAGCGGCGGAAGCGGACGACAAGCCGGCCGGCAAGAGGAGTCAGCTCTTGCAGCTCCTCAGTCTGGTAGCTCCAGTGGGGCGGCGACGGATCCTCTACCCAGGCTCGACCAAGACGACGGTAGGCCCCAGCGAACAGCCATCGGTTCCCGTGGAGCTTGATGAGCGAAACGATGTAGGGGCGTTCGAAGTTCTTCTTGGACTGCCAGGACTGCCAGCCCTCGAAGAAGCCGCCGAAGAACGCCTCCAGCGGACCGTTGGAGCCGCCACCGGGATGGGTGGCCAGGTGCAGCTTGCTGTTCTGGGGCCGGACCTCGGCGTGATGAAGGCCGATGATGTCGTAGAGGTTCATGAGGGAGTTCCTGGAGAGCTGCCCCGTCTTGGGCTTGGGCTACCCTACACCCCATGGACATCCGACCCAGACAGCTCCGGGCCAAGACCATCCCGCAGGCTCCGGCTCCTCCGTTCGAAGCAACCTACTCGGACTTCGTACAGCGGCACCTCGCACCGCTGTGGCCGGCCGAGGATGTGATCCGGCACCACCATCGACTCCTGATGGACTACATCCGAGAGCCCGATGCGGTCCACATCGTCAGGAAGGTCTCCGGCCAGGAGCGGGGCGAGCTGGTCACCACCCAAGACGGCACCACCCTGCTCCCCTCCGACAACGCCCCCGCCTGGTTCTGGCACTCGGTGATGTTTAACGGGATCAAGGTCGACCAGGCTCGATTCCCAGGGCTCGTCAGGCAGACGCCGACCCACCTGTTCGAGGTCTCCAGGTTCCAGACCGTGAACACCGCTGGCTGGCACGTCGCCCACATCCTCGACGCCAAGGACGGGAACACGGCTTGGCGGACTTGGAGCCGGCAAGAGGTTGTCCGTCGGTTCGTAAGGAACATCCACCCGCTCAACCTCTTCTACGTGCCGAAGACCGACTGGCAGCGGGTGGGCGGGAACCCTGAACTGATCGGCTACGTGGCCTCCGTGTACCGCGAGCTGTGGCCGGACATGTGGGCCGAGTTCACCGAGGTGGCTGGCAACCCCAGGCTCCGTCCCGACGCCAAGGAGCAGGTCCTGAGGATCGCCGCCCCTCCGAAGAAGGCAGGGTCGGCGTCACTGCAGGGTCGCGGTTCCTCGGACAAGGGTTCGTGGGACTTCGTGCTCGGGGCTGGTCGCTCGAAGCCCATCACGGCCATCCTGGCTCAGCATCCCGCCGTCGAGGCCCGCACCGCCCGACTGAAGGAGGGCCTCACCTTGGAGAGGTTCGTGGCGCTCGGCGACGCCCTCTACAACAAGACCCGGAAGTCGACGCTGGAGAAGCAGGCTCCGGGTAACCCCCGACGGCAGGCCGAAATGGCCTTCGACCTGCTCGACGAGTGGATCACGAAGACCTACTCGAAGCCATCCGGCTGGACAGGAGCCATCAGGCTCCTTCGCGAAGGTGCGGACGACGGACTCGACCGGGTGCAGGGCCTCGACATCCACGGCCTGGCCACGGCAGCCCTTCGAGTCATCGACGGCCCCTACCGTGAGGCCAACGAGCGGGGGCTCCGGTGAGGAGTCGCCGGGCGGGTCCTGGGACCAGATTGGGACCAAACCATGCCGGACCGTGCCGTCAGGTGCCGGACCATGCCCCGAAAACGCCGGTTGCACCGCGAGGCCGTTCCCCCATGCACTTTCGGTTCAACGTTTAGCTTCTCGAAAAGCAGGCATCTAACACCCCTTCGGGAATCGATGCCGGTGCAAGGGAACACTCAGGGAACGTGGGTAGTGTGTGGCCATCGAGAGGTCCGCATGCCCCGCAAGAAGAAGAACGACTTGAACCTCCCGCCAGGCGTCTCGCACGAGTGGAGGAAGTCCGGCTCGCTGCGCTTGAAGTGGCGCAACCGCATCCAACTCGACGACGGATCGATCGGGGAGGAGCAGAAGTCCACGACCGTGAGCGGACCTGCGGAAGCACGCGAGTTGGGGCAGGTCATCGGGAAGGCCCTGCGCGCGAGGACTTCGATGAAGCAGGTCTGACCATCCTCGTGCGTCGCGGAAAGTCGCGCCGTGAGAAGGCGCTCAACAGGCGCATGGCAGCCTCACCTCACCTTTTCCGTGCGCTTCAACCGCTTCTCGCTGACGGGCCCCGGACCGGTCCACTCTTTCCGGACTCGAACGACCTGACGGTGCCCGTCCGGAGCTACCGGAACCCCACGAAGTACCTCACCGAGGGCTGGGACCGGGCGATCGAGGATGGCCATGCACGTGCCACTGTCGTTCGCCCGCCAGGCAGGAAGAAGGCCGCTCCGAACCATGCCTTTCGATCGGCCTTGCAGCAGTGGCTCGAAGAGGAAGGCGTTCGCGGCAGGGTCATCGACTGGTTGGTGGGCCATGCGCCCCCCGACACACGCGGACGACACTACGTCCGCCCGAGCATGGCGTCCCAGCAGAAGGCCGTGGCGTTGATCCCGGAGATCACCTGGGAGGATATGCTGTCTCAGCCCACGCTCCGTCCCCGCTCTCGTCCCAGCCTGAACCACCGGTGGCGACCCTGGGATCCGCCCCTCAACGCTGTCCCACTTG
>MDTC01229747.1_pt1 | contig 16697 bp, 10 predicted proteins | sample 811181 | NCBI WGS metagenome assembly MDTC01 (sample SAMN05326644, study PRJNA326480) | marine metagenome | isolation source: seawater | place: Pacific Ocean: North | collected 2011 | reverse complement strand
TGCAGCGTTTGCTAAGCCCAGATGCCCAGACGGACAGTATTGGGCAAAGAAACGCTGTCGGGTCATTCCACCTTGTTCGGCAGGTAAATTCAGGACAGGGATGACTCAAACGTCAATGGGGACCTGCACCTCCTGTAAGAAGGGCTACTATAAGCCCACAGTCGGGTCGGCGAGCACGACGTGTCAGAAAGTTCAGCCGTGTCCAGCGGGTCAGACACGTGTCGGTCACACGCCCTCGAAAACCGGCATTTGTAAAGCCTGTCAGGCAGGGACATACAAGACGAAGGCCACTGCTTTTGTAAGTGCGTGTAGCCCGTGTGCGATGTGTCCCGCAGGCAAAGCCAGAACCGCCTGCAGTGGAAAATCAGCCGGCCTTTGCAAGTTTTGTCCAGCAGCGACAGTTTTGACGGCTGGACAATGTAAGCCTGTTCCTGCGTGTCCCAGGGGGCAGGTTCGAATCCGGGTGACCGCGACATCAGCCGGTCGCTGTGCCCCCTGTAAGAAAGGCTCTTATAAAGCCATAGTTGGGACGGCGAGTACGAAGTGTAAGAAAGTTCAGCCGTGTCCAGCGGGTCAGACACGTGTCGGTCATAACCCATTCAAACCGGGTGTGTGTAAGGCTTGTCAGACGGGAACATATAAGACCAAGGCCAGTGTTTTTATACGTGCATGTAGCCCATGTGCGGCCTGCCCGAAAGGGCAGACGAGGGCGGCTTGCGGTGGGCAATCAGCTGGGATCTGTAAGCCGTGTCCATCGGGTACACTTTGGACAGGTGGGCAATGTCGGACGCCCAAGGCGTGTCCCAAAGGGCAGTTCCGAAGCGGTTTGACCGCGACATCATTAGGACATTGCACCCCGTGTAAGAGGGGCTACTACAAGCCCACGGTTGGGACGGCGAGTACGAAATGTAGCAAAGTGCCGCCATGCCCAGTGGGTCAGGCGCGAGTGGGCCACACACCGTCGAAAACGGGTGTTTGCAAAGCCTGCCGGGCCAGGACTTACAAGGCCAAGCCCACTGCTTTTGTCACTGCGTGTAGACCCTGCGCCGCATGTCCGAGGGGTGAAAGGCGGATCGGTTGTGGGCCGAAGTCACCTGGCACATGCCTTAAGGTAAAGTGAACCTGCGGTGACTGTTTTCAATGTGTCGGTGCGTATCCGAAAACGCTTGTGACTTACTCTGCCGACGCTGTCGACCGCTCATAACTAAACCCTCCACCATTGCCACGGCCAGAGCGCCAACTCATGAAACGCACATCGATGTAGACATTGTCGTCTACCAGATACAAAACCATATCTCGCCCCGGCAGGTCTTGCATCCGATCATTGGCGGCAGCCTTTAAGGGCTCGAACTCCAGGGTATCTATCTCTTCGCTTGTCCCCAGGGCCCAAAGCGTCCCTGCAGGACTGGTGGACTGAGTCACGGACATCTCTTGCGCGATATTGTAGAGTATATTGCCATCGCCCCGCGTCAAAACGACGCTGTCCGTAATGACATCTTGTGCCTCCGGCGTCGTCGGGTCGGCTCCAGGCGGCTTGGTAAAAGTGATTTGAGGGCCGGTCCAAATGGTATGTGCACGGTCTGGAACACTCGAATCGGGCAACACGGCGCTGTCTGCTACTGGCACAAGAGCAGAATCACCAATCGTCGAGTCGGTGACCATCGAATCGAGCTTTAGAGGCGAGTCAGCATCTTCTGAACTTACGTCTGAAAAACCAGCATCCTGATTTGGCGTCTGAGTTGTTTGATCGAGACCTGTGGCATCGTGGTTCAGTGCATTATCGTCAACAGACGACTCGCTGCAGCCAAAAAGCAGTGCCATGATGAGGCTCAGTCGTCTCATAAATTCGTATCCTATGTCTGATGTCTCGCCCTGCCGGAGTAAGGTCCAATCGTTCCGCCCACAGATTCAGAGTCTTGATATGCTCCAACGGTGACATAAAAAACAACGGACGTGTAAACGGTCTTTGATGGCTCGGCGTCAATCCAATAAACTGTAATTTGACGAATGGCTGGACTTACTTATTTGGCTGATTTGCCATAGCCTGACCGACGGGGTATTGAATTTGAGGTGGTCTGGGGCCTGACGTTTTCCCAGCCTCGCTGATGGGGATACGCCAGGTCATGCTAGAGATGAATTGAGCTCACCGAAATATGGATTGTCTCCTCTCACAGGGAGGCTGAGGGCATTTAAAAATGAAGCATTATTTCGGAGAGGGCGGGGTACTTTTGCTGCTCATGTACCTGAGTTTTCTGGGCTGCAACGCCGACTCAGCGTCATCTCCATCGACGGCAGATGGTGGCTTGGTTGGGAACATAGATGCGTCGAGTCCACGCACCGATGCGGCCGGAATTGAGATGGATGCCCGACTGTCGATCATGGACAGTGCACTGCCCCCTGGTGACGCAGGACCCATGCCCGATGACATGGGAACGACAGCGACAGATTCAGAGCGGGCACAGCCTGATACGAATGCGAGTGATATGGGCGCTGGGGTACTTGCATGCGATGAGGCCTGCACCGGCGTTGCGCAATGCCTTGTCGAACAATGTCCAGGGTTCGGTGGCGGCCTTCGACGCATCATTTACAATCGATGCGTCAATCTATGTTCGCCCGAGCTGGCCATGCAATTGGATGGCCTTTCCTGCGAGGAGACAGTCGAGGTCGCCTCAGGCCTGATTCCACAGGTCGAGCCTGCGTGTCGCCGACCAGAGCCCGGAGACGGGATAAACGCGCTGTACATTGGGCATAGTTTCGGACGGAGCTTTGCCGCCCGGCTCCCACAATGGGCTGAGGCGATTGGGGTCGATAACCATGTGCAGAGCATCGTCTTTCGCGGGGGAGATAGCGGTGCGCCTCAAGCGCTGTGGGCGAATCAGGCGACGAGAACCGAGATCCAGGGCATCCTTGATCAAGGCCAGACCAATTTACTCATCTTGATTTGCTGCTCAGAACAATTTCGCGTGGACGGCACAGACCCTGCGATACGCCAGTGGATCGATTATGCTCTGGCTCAAAACCCCAATACCCGTATTGCATTGGCTCTACCTTGGCCTGATTTTCCTCAAGATTACCCCTCTGGTGATGAGTACGCGGCGCTCTTTAATGGCGGCTTGTTACTTTGGCATCGATTGATCAATCGCCTCCGCGTTGATTATCCTGGGGTCGATATTTTCTGCATACCTCACGGACGGGCCGCCCTAGAATTACGAACATTATACGAGGCCGATCGCTTACCCGATGTGGACGCAATGATACGAGGTGATGGCGAAGTGGGGATCTTCACTGACCAAAAAGGGCATGCCGCTAACATCCTCCTGGATGTGGGCACTTTAGTGTGGCTTGGCGCTATTTATGGTGTGGATGTGTCCAACTATCCTTTGGATCGAGAGTACGCAACAGATTTACCCGGCCTCGCAGAGCTCATCTTAAGTGAAGATGAGTACGCTCGCTGACTCCGACGCCGGTCTGATGATTCAAACCGTTTTTGGGCTTTGCGTGTGCGCTCGCTAATTGAATCGAATTGGATAACGGAACTGACATCGTTCATCGTCGGCGCTCTCTGGAATCTTTAAGTGATGGGCGACCGCGCGTGTGGCACAGGCAGCCAGGGGATGATGTTTTGGGGTCGACTCAACGCACGTTGGCCGGCCTGCCTCTGTTTCAATTTTTAGACTCACCATTAAGCTGCCCGAGTTGGTTCGATGACAGTCTTGGAACGTGTCGGAAAGCACCGCCATGGCCTTGCGGATGGACGGCTTTCTAAAACACTCCAATGGAACCCGTCGAGTCGGGCATGTTTCTGCGACTGTTTTAGGCCAAGATAGGGGCGTCTTTGAAACCGGTATGGTCCCACAGCCAGTGATATAGAGTGAAACCAAGACAATTATTTTGCGACTACAGTTCATATTGGTAATGGACACCAAGGGCGACCGAGTGTTCTTCATTTTAATGAATCTGACTCGGCACGGTTGATCCATTTAAATGGCCGACTGGGTCAAGAGTCGGGGTCTTAATGAGCTTTGTCTACGGCTGTTCCGCCGGGGCAGTCTGCTTATTATAGGGCTCGCTTAGAGTGACCAATAGGGGCGTAAAGCCGCCGGAAAATAAACGCATCTGCGTGTTCTCACGGCCCAAGATGTTTGCTGACGAGCTGATGGTCACATGCATCAACGTGAACGGTTTTTGGACCGATGATCACGTTGATGACCTCACCGATGGTTTCGTTGAAGGCCACTTGTGAAAATGCTTTGAGTACCTGCAATGGGCCGACCTTTAGACGCGAGGCGTAATTGGTGTATCCACGGACATCTTTGAACTGATCCATGGCCAACATGAGGTATTTATTCTCGACCAGCCCCGTTGGAATTGGGCGCGGCTTGACCAAGGGATTCTCGACGAACTCAGCCACATCTCGCTTGAGTCTCTCATGGTACGAGCCGTCTTCGATGAGGGAATCGAGAGACCGCTGATGGAGATGCTGACCATCTGCTAGCTGCTCTAATTGTCGCTGCATTTCTTCGAGTCCATCTTCGTGACTATGGAGTAGCACAAGGTCGTATGTTGCGTGCCTATGGAAGGTCTGTAAGACGTGCTGAATAATTGTATCCCGCGATGAGAATAAACCCACTGGATCCATCATCGTGGTTGGATAGGCAATCAAGCGCCGGATGTTATGGAAGACCCACGGGACACCCTGACTTCGGTAGAATTCTTTGGTATCTGCGCCCAAGCTAAAGGAGAGTTGATCCCGTGATGCAACCAGCAGCTGCGACATGCTTGGTACGCTCTCGCAGTGGCCGAGCTGCTTGAGTCGTTCCAATCTTTGACGCACTTTTGACGGTTGAACAACCGCCGCAAACATCCGATAAATCTCTATGACTTTATGCCAGTTTTGGCGAGTTCCACCGATCACATCCAAGAGTAAGGCCCATCTTGAGCGACCTAGCCAGGTCGGGGGTGTATTGCCTTGGATGGTATTCATGTCGGTCAGCATAGCCACCAATGTAACAGCAGATCTAGATGGGGGCCAGACACCTTTGAGGTGAGAGCGATACACACCTCTGAGGCGAGAGCGATACGGCGGTTAGGGTAAGGCACTGGCCATGCCAACGCCGCTGTCTATGATCGTCTAAAAAACACAAACTCGAGGAGGCCGTTGCGCCCAAGAAGCTGAACGCCCATTATGGTCTTCGAACCATGTGGGTTCTGTGACGACCACGGCGGTCGGAAGGGAGAAATAGAGTTGAAGAAAATCATGATTTTTATGGCGTTGGCCGGCGTGTCATTATTCGGATGTGGCGGCGACGACAGTGATGGTGATTCAGGAGGCGGTGGCGCTGCGCCCTGTACGACCAGCAGTGATTGTCCCAGCGGACATGCCTGCATTCAGGTTGGACCCGCGCCAGCTGGCTGTGTACCCACCTGTTCTGTGTCAGGGTCCGATTGTTCTGGGTCTGCGGAGTGTGCAGGGGTTGGTCTCTTAGAGGTAAACGTCTGTCAGCCAGAGCCTGACCCAATGAATCCGCCGTCACCCGAAGAACAGCCTAAGATTCCATGTCAGGTCGATGCCGATTGCGCGGCGGCGCACCCCAATGCCATTTGTGCGGAATGGCGAGGTGCCAGAGATTGTACGATTCCATGTATGAATGAACAGGCCTGTGACCCGCCCTCGTTCGCCGGAATTACGCTGGATTTCTCGACCTGCACCGATGATGAGCGAACGGACAAAATGCGCACGGCTTGTCTGCCACGAGAAGAATGTTTCAACAATCCCCTGAATTGTATCAGTGGATTTCCAGGTGGTGGTGATTTACCCGGGCCTGGTGATATTCCAGGCGGTGGCGACCTGCCAGGCGTTCCTTAGGCAACCGGTCGAAGGCGGGCACACGGGGCCTTTTGGTTTTGACCCGTGTGGTCCAGCGTCCATGCACTTGCGATTCTCAGGGGGGCAGCGCGCAATCAGGCAATAGACTCAATCGCGTACTCAACGCAATTCCAGGGTCGCGCGATTGTCCTTGCTGTAAACGTGACTTCCTTTCTATTCTTGCCTCTCGCAGGCGGATACTTATCCAAATTTTGAACATCACCATCACGCTGAGGTTGCCGATGCTGCCACTCGTCCGAATCAATCTGAAGACCACCGTTTTATGCGCATTGATCGTGTTTTTCACGGGGTGTAATGAATCGTCTACGAACACCCCCGATGGAATGCCAATGATGCCGCCTGCGGATCCCTGTGATGGACAGGCTGACGGGACTGTGATCAGTACAGGCGCCACAGATGAGTGCGCGTATGACTCGGTTTGTTCCGAATCAGGTGTGAAGAGTCGACAAGACCAGATTTGTGTCGGTGGGGTCACGACTGAAATGGCCGTCACAGAGGCGTGTAATCGAGAGACCGACGATATCATTTTGAGCGAAGGTGAATTTGGGAGCTGCGACTATGCAGACCCGTGCGCTGAATTGGCCATTCAGACTCGAACAGACCGCGTCTGTGAAAACGGGGCGGCCACAGATAGGGTGGTCTCGGCTGACTGTGAGCGAGAGACTGACGGGCTGGTTTTAAGTGAAGGCGCGTTTGATGCGTGCGATTACGCAGACCCATGCGCTGAATCGGCCATTCAGACGCGAACCGACCGCGTGTGTGAAGATGGGGCGGCCACTGTCAGGGCGGTCTCGGCCGATTGTCAACGAGAGACGGATGGGCTGGTCTTAAGTGAAGGCGCGTTTGATGCCTGCGATTACGCAGGCCCATGCGCTGAATCGGCCACTCAGACTCGAACGGACCGCGTGTGTGAAAATGGGGCATCCACAGATAGGGTGGTCTCCGCGGACTGTCAGCGAGAGACCGATGGCGTTGTCTTGGCTGGCGGTGTTTTCGGTGCGTGTGTCTTTGCCGATGAGTGCACTGAGACGGGCACTCAATTGCGGACTGACCGGGTCTGCTCCGAAGGTGTTGCCACGGACATCGAGGTCAGCGGTCAGTGCACGCGAGAAACGGACGGAATCGTGCTCGCCGAAGGGCCCTTTGGGGCCTGTGCCTATGGCGATGATTGCATCGAGACCGGCACACAAGTCCGGACCGACCGAGTCTGTGTCGACGGCGTTGCAACAGACACAGACATCAGTGGTGCATGTACCCGTGAGACAGATGGCATTGTGCTCAATGAAGGTGATTTTGCCGAGTGCGCCTTTGCCGATGATTGCATCGAGACCGGCACGCACCTGCGGACCGACCGGGTCTGCTCCGAAGGTATTGCCACAGACATCGAGGTCAGCGGTCAGTGTACGCGAGAAACAGACGGCATTGTGCTCGCCGAAGGTGATTTTGGCCCGTGCGCCTTTGCCCATGATTGCATCGAGACGGGCACGCACCTGCGGACTGACCGTGTCTGCTCCGAAGGTGTTGTCACAGACATCGAGGTCAGCGCTCAGTGTACGCGAGAAACAGATGGCATTGTGCTCGTCGAAGGTGATTTCGGCCCGTGCGCCTTTGCCGATGATTGCATCGAGACGGGCACGCACCTGCGGACTGATCGTGTCTGTTCCGAAGGTGTTGCCATCGACACCGACGTCAGCGATCAGTGTACGCGAGAAACAGACGGTGTCGTACTCGCCGAAGGTGATTTTGGCGCCTGCGCCTTTGCCGATGATTGCATTGAGACCGGCACGCAATTACGGACCGATCGCGTGTGTACCGATGGTGTTGCTACGGACACCGAGGTCAGTGATCAGTGTTCGCGAGAAACCGATGGTGTTGTGCTGGCCGAAGGTGATTTTGGGGCCTGCGTCTTTGGTGATGATTGCATCGAGACCGGTACACACCTCCGGACCGACCGAGTGTGTGTCGACGGTGTTGCCACAGACACAGAAATCAGTGCTGTATGTGCCCGAGAGACAGACGGTGTGGTCCTCAGTGCCGGTGTTTTTGGACCGTGCGAGTATGAGAGTCAGTGTGATGTTCAAGGTACGAAAGCCCGCAACGAGACTGTCTGTCAACAGGGGACGGAGACGCTCAGCGTCGTCAATTCAGGTGCTGGATGCGAACGTCCAGAGCTGAGGGGCTCGGTTCAATGTGGCCTTGAGTGCGTCGATGTCTCATCCAATGTGTTTCATTGTGGCGCGTGCGATGGTGCCTGCGGTCAAAACAGTGAGTGCGATGGTGGACAATGTCGATGTCAGGGCAATCGCACCGGGCCTGAATGTAATTCGTGTCTGCCCAACTTTGCCGGTGATGATTGTGAGCGATGCGCCGAACGGTTTGCTGGCCCTCAATGTGATGAGTGCATCGCGGGTTTTGCGGGGGTCAATTGTGACGAAATTCCCCAACTTGACTACGAGATGTATACGCGTCAAGCCGGTGTCGAGTTTACACCTATCCCGGCGCCCATGCCCTTGCCCGATGCGCGCTGTGCTGACAAGCCTAACCAAATTGTCTTCGATGGCATACAGGCGGATGTCAATTGCTTGATTCCGGACGATACGTGCGCACGGCTGACCAATGGGGCACAGCTTGTCTGTGCGGGCGGGATGACGGTCTCCGGCATCGTTTGGATGACCTCGACGACCACGGACGTCAATACGCTGCTGGTGGCTGATTATGTCGAGGTGATGGGGACCGGTGAATTTCATCTGACGGGCGACAGTCAAGACGATCCATTCGCGCAGAGAGCTGAAATTTTCTTACGCCACGAGTACTGCGGGAAACCGGAAGATGGCTTTGATGCAGATTTTGAGGCAGCCAGTAGTGATGAATGTGTGCGCAAGGGAAAGTTCATGTCCATGGCAGGACAGGTCAAGATCGCGGGCCAACCAAAGACTACATGGTCGCTGCTCACCCGCGATTCGCGCGACACTCATGCCATTGAAGCCAATCTCATTGTGGTGGATGACTGCGCCGGGTGGATGCCTGGTGACGCCCTATCCATTGCGCCGACGGGTGGTGACCAAGAGACCTATCAAGGGGTTCACAATTGGTGCAATGGCGAGGGGTGTATCGCTAAGGAAAACTCAAAGACGGAACAAAGACAGATTGAGCGCGTATCCGACAATGGGGATGGGACCTGCGACGTGATTCTGACGGACGCTTTGGCCATGAACCATCGTGGAAACCCTGTAGGCGTTGCGTCGCCCATGCTCCGAATTCAAGCCGAAGTGGTCAATCAATCACGCAGTGTCATGATCACAGGTGGCTACCAAACGGATCTGCAAGCTCCGAACACTCGAGTGGCAACCCGGTATGATTACTCAAATGCGGGGACACCCACTCATACTTATGGCCCGAATACCGACCAAGCCCCTTGCCGTGTCTGTAAGCAGCCCGATGACCCCAGTGCCGGCCAGCATGAGTTGTGTACCGACGAGACTGCCTGCCAGGTCTACGATGCAGAAGGGGAGTCCGTGCAGTTATGCGGACGTGATTGTAGTCCAATCGGCATGCAGGGCATTACAACTGTCCAAATGCACGGCGGAGTGATGCAAGTCTCACATGCGGCTGTTGAGAAGTGCGGTCGACGAGAGTTGGCGGAGTATTGCCTGCACTTCCACCATGTCGGTGATGTCAAAGACATGGTGCGAACGGGTGAGGCCAGCCACGAATCCTACTTTGTTGGAAATGCCGTCAAAGAGGGCATCAATAAGGGCATTACCATCCATGGGACCCACAATGCTTTGGTGCAGAACAATGTGATCGCGGACCAGAAAGGACCGGGTATCTACATCGAAGATGGCAATGAATTGTTCAATGTGGTTGAAGAAAACGTCGTGCTCTGCACAGAGGTCCAGTCTAACAATCTCTTGTGCAAACTGAAGAATGCGGCCAACCGACCAGAGACCACAGATTCTGATTGGAATGAGGTCTCGGGGATCTATTTTCTCGCGGCCATGAATCACACCATCGGCAATCGTGTCTTTGGCTACGACAATGCCATGTATGTGAATCGAAATACCTCTGGTCAAACCGGTCTCGGTATGGCTCGAGGCAAGCTGTGTACCTCGGCATCACCCTTTGGCTATACAGTCGGCAATGTCTTCCACAACAACGCGGGTTTTGGGTGGTATGCCAATACAGCGTTTCCAATGGATTTGGTCAATTTAGGCGGTATTGAATTGACGACCACGGCTGACAATATGATGGGGACGGTAACCGACTGGACCAAGTGCCTGCCATTCTCGTTGACGGGCGAGGACCATAGTTCCAACATCAAGATCCAGCGACACACCGAGTATTTCAATGACTTCTCGGCTGGTGTCTACAGCGTTGGCGATGTGACCTTAGAGAATTACACGAGCTATGGTGGCAATAAGGGGCTGTATTGGAAGACGTACCGACGCGGGCTCAATTCCGATCCACTCTGTGTCAACTGCGTCTTCGCTCGGACCAGTATTGAGGGCCCTGGCGGCAGTGCCTTAGTCGAATTCCAAGACAGCGACTTTTACCGACGCCATGAAGCGTATCAAGTCAATCATCATTGCTCGCTGGATGGCGGCACAGGCGGTTTGTGCGCCTCCCATTACGATTTTAGGAGCAGTCGGTTCTACGAATGGTCCCAGGCGGACGGAGACTATGTTGCGGGCGGCCCGTTCTTCTATTCGGGGGTTTATCCGACGACAACCTTGATCTACACGCCGGACAACCAGGTGCTGACTCACGTGACCCAGAATGTGGCTTTCGACATCGATGGCGAACCACGTTGCCAGGATTCAACACCCTACGCCGGGGAGGGATGGTATGGCTGCGATAACACGGGACTCGATGACGAAGGCGATGCCTTGGAGCTGCGCATCGTCCGGATCTACTCACCGGATCGGGGCCAACTGACGGTCACCAACCATTCTGAAGGTGGGCTGGACTATGTCATCCCATGGACCAATTATGGTCCGCAGAGCGGCGGGGCCAGTGCCTATGGTGTGCTGCCCAATTGTCAGGGCGATAACTGTCCAAACTACATGCGCGTCTCGGGCTATGTATTCTCGGTTCCGGCCAACGCCGACATCAGTCTGAGTTTTGCGACCGTGCTCGCTGAAAACGATGTTCTGTCGGACCTATTCGCCCTTGAGTATTCTGATGCTCAAATGCGGCCACAAACGTCGTTGACGATTCGTGCTGTCACAGGCACAGGGCTCATGGACAGTGACCAGCCGTGTACGTTCCGATCTGACCACGGTCGCGCTTTTATCACCCCGTTTGGGCCAATACACGGGGCTGCGGGCGCTTGGTATAATGAATGCGGTCACGGCTGGCCGCTTAAATACACCATGCAGGATCTCATCGACCGCTCATATCAAGGCGATGATGCGGGCAATCACGGCGGTGGCAATCATAATGGGGGTGACAACGGCGGCGATCAACCTGAGGTCGACCTGACAGCTGAGCCGCCAACTCCATCGCCGTGGAGTCAACGCGCCCACCCAGAACCGGAGCGGGTCATCAGCCTGTATACGTCAATTCCAGGTCATGCCGATTCATTTAGTAATGATGGGACTTGTCGGGGTCAGTCTAATTGTTCTTGGCCCACTTGGGGCAGCCAGGAGGGTGTGTGTGAGTCATGCAACATCACCTGGTTTCCGGGTTGGTCTCCACAGCGCTCATTCGTCTTTGATTACCAGCTTGCGGACGACGCTGGCCAGTTACCATCGGACCGCATCCTTAAAGTTGAACTGGAACCTAATTGGTACAGTTTATTTGAGTTCCCTCCGACCGAGACCCTTGATTTGACCGACTACGACGTTCTTCATTTTGAAGTGTGGTCTCCCGGTGTCACCAACTTAGGGGTGAAAGCACGGGACTATGGACCGAACGGAGTTTGGGACGCAGCACTCGATGACATTGAGCGCACCAAGTTCGTCGCATTCGACGATAATTTAATCCCCAATCAGTGGAGTGTCATCGAGATTAACTTGGACGAGCTCTTTGCGCCGGACGCGCCAAGAAACTTAGGTCAGATGTTAATTGTTGACGTGGGGCCTAACCTGGCGGGTATGCCCATGTACTTCAGCAATCTCTATTTCTATCGACGGCAGTGAAGCACAGTCGGGTCTCGGGCGATGCTCTGAGGCTTAGATCGCCCACGAGACGCGGTGCGTGCGCGCCCGTGTTCCTCGGGTCTCCATCTCATAAAGCATCTCACATGGTCCACTGGGCCTTTGCGCTGAGTTCATGCCAAGATCGAACTCGATGACGGCAGCTGACCCCAGACGTGGTTCCAGTCGTTCGAGACTGTGTTTAGGACAAACTGAATGTAGCCTCGCGCTTTCAACCCATCCAAACCCGGTCGTTGCCACCGCCGCCGGGTAGGACTTGAACGGGGTCTTTTGTTATGACTTGGACGCCGAAGCTATCCCTGTCAGCGCCCAACATGATTTCCATGACCGATGCACCCAGGCGGATGTCAGCCAGGTCAGCCCGCGCCGGTTTAAATAGGTCATAGGACCCGCTCATGATGATGAGTGTCTTCATTGTAAAATCCCCCCGGACTTAGCATTAAATATGTGTGTTCTGTTCCGTCCTTGTACCCGACGGCGGACGATGGAGGTCTTACACAAATAAATCATGCAACCATCAATCTTGAATGCTTAATCAGTCTTTTTCACGTCACCAAATCAGTCCTGGATGGCCAAAATAAAAAGCGCACTTGTCTAAGCAATGATTGAAATTTAGCGTGTTGGTGCAGTGTGGTTTTCTACACGTCTACAGTGCACGTTATCACTCCGCTACAGCCCCCATCGTTTCGCTATCCTGTTAAAGATAAGAAAGCAGAGCGTCCTTATCTTTATCCAAGAGTCGATTGGTTTATTCGACAATTCAGTCAGTGTCTTAATCAGAAAGGGCGCCTTATGTTGGTCAGGTACTTTATGGGTCTCACGATTCTGAGCTTTGGCTGTCTGAGTGATGGTGGTACATCGGACGAGCCTGCCACGGGCTGTCGTGCAGACGGTGGTGTGTGTGCACGAGATCAAGTGTGCCAACCGAATGCGCCTGGTGAATCCCATTGCGCCGATGGACCTGAGGCCAGTGACGGGTCAACAGTCGAAATCGATGCAGACTCTGTCCTTGGCGGCGATTCAAGTGCAGATGCCGGTGGAGCGGGTGGTACAGGGGGGTCAGGCGGAGCTGGCGGGGCCGGCGGAGCAGGCGGAGCAGGCAGAATTGAGACTGACTGCCCCATTCCAATGGTGGGCGTTGAGTCAATCAATGTCAGGCCTTTGGATATCATTACGCTCGATGGAGGTCCTTCGACGGCCGACGATGACATTGTCTCCTACCACTGGACTGTTCTCGACAGACCTGAGGGCTCAGTCTCCATGTTGCTTGAGTCATTCAGCAACCGTTTGCGTCCATCCGAGGGCGGCCCGGTCGATGACCCTGCAACGCCTAGTTCATCTTTCTTTTTGGATTTAGCGGGGGATTATGTGTTTGGCCTTCGGGTGACCACGGTAAGCGGTATTTCAGCGCCAAGCGAGCAATGTCCAGACCCTGTGGCCACCGTTGTTGTCATGGCTAGAGATGATACGGGTATCGCCGTTGAAATGATTTGGGACACGCCGTCCGATGGGGACCAGACCGATTCTGAAGGGTCCGATGTTGACCTTCACTTCAGACATCCACAAGGCCAAGACTGGTTTAGAGAGGCAGGCCCTTTTGATTGCCACTTTGCTAACCCAACCCCTGATTGGGGCGCTGTCGGTCAGCTCGACGACAACCCCTCCTTGGATATTGACGACACAAATGGCGCTGGACCCGAGCGCATCACCCTGGATAACCCGGAGCTGACCGAACCATTCGGCAGCGGCTATCGAGTGGCCGTTCATTATTACAGCGGCGAGGGCCGTTTCGGCGCAGCACCCTATGGCCCCAGCACGGCGACCGTGAGAGTCTACCTCTCGGGGGTGCTGGCCTCAGAGACACGCCGCGAACTAGACGAGACCAATGCTTTTTGGGAGACCGTCGACATTTCATGGAGTGCCGATGAGCCAGAGATTGTCGATGTCGATGCGTTGTCCCGTCGCGAACCTTAAAAGCCGATGATTTGGTCTTCAACACCGTCGACACTCAACGTGCCTCGGATGTCGTCCAATGGGCATTCGTAAGTGGATTTAAGTGCGTCGAGTACTCAAGCGCATCCGATGGCTGCAGGGAGGCTTCAGAACACAAAACTCATGTGCTGATCGTCGCCTTTGTCCCATGGGTCTTAATCAGCTGCCAATCTAGATTGAATCGGGCCAAGTACTTTCTGAGCCGGTCTGCGTCGTTTGGTTTTGCTTTGCGTCGTCTCGATACAGCAAACAAAATGCGCCCTGCCTCGCTTAGGCTCTGTGCTTTCAGACAGACTTGGATCACATCCATCAGTTGCGAGCGGTCAAAGCGATCTAATTCAGATGCGCCAACCGCATTAAGAATGATGTTCCATTGACTGTTTGAATCATCACGTTCTGGGATACGCCAGCTCCGCTCAAGGCGGGTGATCTCGGCATCCACTGTCTTCTGGTCTATGCGCCCACCCGGTGCCATTGTGGCCATCCGTGTCATAGCGGCATTTAAGTCTCTAAAATTACCAGTCCAACGCGCCGAGCTCGACCGACCAAAGCGGACAAAACGGTCCCGTGCTTCTCGGTTCATGGTGATTCGTTTGCCGTATTTTCGGTCCCACTGTTCCAATTCGTAATCAATGTTTGGTTCCAAATCTTCAAGGCGGTCTTTAAGGCCCGGCAGCTCAATGGTCCATAAATTGATTCGTGCAAGTAAGTCGTCTCGAAATCGCCCCTCTTGCACCTGAATCCACAGATCTCGATTGGTCCCTGCCAGCAATTGGAAGTCACTGGATGTCGGCGCATCACTGCCGACGGGCATGAATACCTTCTCTTCGATGGCGCGAAGCAGCATGGCTTGCTCATCTAAGCCAAGCTCACCAATTTCATCGAGAAATAAAACGCCTCCATCAGCTGCTTTTAGCAGCCCCGGTCGTGCGCTGGTCGCGCCGGTATAGGCCCCCTTGACGTGTCCAAAGAGCGCGCTCATGGCGGAATCACCCCTGAGAGTGGCACAGTTGACCTCGACAAAAGCGCCTTGGACCGATTGACGGTCGCTTTTAAGGGCATAAATCTGACTGGCCAATTGGGATTTACCCGCGCCTGTCGGCCCCGTAATCAACATGGGTTCCCTCGAGCGTGTGGCCACCAGCTCAACGTGCTCAATGAGCTCGTTAAAACTCTTATTGCGGGTCTCGATCCCTGATTTCAGCACATCTAGACTCATCCGCTTATCCCGTTCGAATCGGCGCGCGATGACATCATAGCGACTCAAATCTAAGTCGATTATGCGTTGGCTACCCGATTTGTCGGCGTTGTCTTCCGCCGGCGGTGAAGTCTGAAGAAGAAACCCTGGGATATGGCGCGACTCAGCCAATAGAAACCAGCAGATCTTAAAGACGTGCGTCCCAGTGGTGATGTGAATGAGATAGTCGTGTGTCTCCGGAGTAAATACATAACCACGCGCCCATTCATAGAGGGTCGAATAGACCGATTCAAAATCCCATGGGTCTGAGAGGTCAACTGTCTGCGTATTGACGACTGTCTCAGGCGACACGGTTTGGATATCCTTGGCAATGCGCTCTGCAAGGGGCTCTTCTCCGACCGGATAGAGCAATTCAAATCGCTCTATGGGTCGTTCAGCCGATTGGCAAACAGCGACAGATGGCCGCCACCGTGTCCACCGAGTGGCGCGTTTACCCTGGTCTAAGGTCACACCTAAACACCCGATCACGACGCGTTTCTTCATTACGGACTCACTGGTCTACTTAATTAGATTTATAATATAATATAATCTTTGATAAATTAAGCTAACATTTTCCATATCAGCGCAAAGGGTGCTGGTGCTGGACTGGTTCTTTAAGGTTATGTATTTATTCGTTTTTTAAGGTTTTAATCCGGGTTTTTAAAACTTGGCACCTGCTTTGCTATCTCTTGTTTGCATCGGTCGTTAGCCAATACGACGACAGTTTAAGGAGGCATTGGAGACACAGCGTACTGAGTGCTTAGAGGGTTGGGATGAATCAAACTCAACGGGCATGAGACGCTGCCATAAAAATTGTAATAGACGCCGAGCGTGCTGGGCGTCCTAGAGCGAAGTCCCTTTCTCGTCGGGACTCGAAATGGGTGTGCTTTATTTCTTGGGCCGCCCACCATTCTTAGGAGGTGGATAGACGACCTTCGGAGATCTAATGATGTGTTCACTCGCGTCAGGGTCAAGTGGCTTAAAGGCTACCCGATTTCAGTGAAGGAGTCCGAGAGGGATGTGGTTGTCCTGACACGGAAAGTTAGCCGGCGGGCGAGAGGCGCAGCACCACCTGCGATATTCGGCCCTAAGGACACATGGATTTGTGCGTTTATCGAGTGACGAGGAAAAGCCTTTGGCCGACACAACAAAGGTCCAGAAAGGGCGGTAGCCCAAAACGTAACGTTCGTATGATTGGATGTGCCTAAACCTAGCAGGCGAAAGCTGGCAGGTGTCCGAAAGGGAGGCATTGGACACTGTACTGGCAGTGAAATGTGTCTCGAGCACGGCGAGGGAGTTTAGCTGACTCACCGGACCAAACTCAGAACAATCTGCGAACTGAAAGCGTGTTGTTGCGTGACACTTAAACAGGTCGACAACAATGGCAAAGTCGGTGAAGGCCTATTACCTGGTCGTGCACGTA
>MDTC01175721.1_pt1 | contig 16698 bp, 16 predicted proteins | sample 811181 | NCBI WGS metagenome assembly MDTC01 (sample SAMN05326644, study PRJNA326480) | marine metagenome | isolation source: seawater | place: Pacific Ocean: North | collected 2011 | reverse complement strand
TTTCCACTTTGTCTGACAATTATAAGAAGTATATGTCTCTGCAACTTCTCCACGTAAAAGTTCCAATATAACAAAACCTTCAACTCTTTTTAGTTTATCGCCTCTTAGTCGCCAATCATTCTCAAAGGAGAATAGATGCATATTTAGAACTTTGAATTTATCCACAACAACAAACATTTTGTATACTCAACACTATTTTATTCACTTTATGATATTGATAATCATTCTCATAGTAATGTAAAGAAGTATCCAAAAAAAATTTATATTTGATTTTAAAGGGTGTACCCGAATTTCGTATATTATTTACTTTTGCCTGACGAATATTAGCAAAATATAAGTGCATGAAACTACACGAAAATAAAAAAAAGACGCAATCCCGAAGGATTGCGCCTGTTATAAGCTATTGTTTTATAGAAGATTTTTGGTTGCGGGAGTAGGATTTCAACCTACGACCTTCAGGTTATGAGCCTGACGAGCTACCGGGCTGCTCCATCCCACCACAACAATAAATATAATTCTTGGAAACAGTTTTTTTTTGGAAATTCTCCATAAAATATCCAACTAAGCGCCACTAGTTCATCGGCAAACGTCAGGCACTTGGCAACAGTGACATTAGAATTATCCTCAATACAGAACGCGCGATGATGTAATGACCTATGTCCCACGTTTAGGCAACGGCCTTAGCAACGCCCAAAAGACAGCACGCACATCTTCGGGACTTGTGATGTAATATTTGGAACCGGTTGAAAAAATTTATTGACTCAGACTGCGATGCGGCGCAATCGTGAGAGTGTCTGGAGCGAAGCTAAGATTAGAAGTCTTTAGCGTATCCGGACCGGTTTGTGCGACGCCTGTTCGTGAGAAACAAAGTCGCGATTGTGCCCCTGATCATCTCAGGGCCCGGCATATTGAAAGCGGCGAACCGGCGCCGATTTGGGAGGAAAAAATGAAAAAAACTCTGATGACTGCAAGCATCATCGCAGTTATGGCCAGTAGCGCCATGGCTCAAGAAATTGGCGCGACGTTTTCGCGTTTTGACGATAACTGGCTGACCGTTTTGCGTAACGGCATGGTGGAATATGCATCAACAATCGACGGTTTGTCCTATCAGCAGGTCGACGCATCCGATGATTTGGCAAAACAAATTGACCAAGTAAAGAACTTCGTCGCTCAAGGAGTTGACGCAATCATTGTAAACATCGTTGACACCTCCGCCGGTGCAGCCGTTTCGGCAGCAGCAGGCGACACTCCACTGGTTTATGTAAACCGTGAACCGGACAACGTGAATATGCTACCTACAACCCAAGCATTCGTTGCGTCAAACGAAATCGAATCCGGCACACTGTCCGCATTTGAAGTCTGTAAAAACCTGCGTGCCGCGGGTAAAGGCAACGGTGCCCAAGGCTATCTGATGAACGGTCAGTTGACAAACCAGGCGGCTGTTCAGCGTTCCAAAGACGTTTACGATGTGATCGGCATGGACATGTGTAACTTCATGGAAATCATCGATGAGCAGACTGCAAACTGGTCGCGTGACGAAGCGCAGGACTTGATGACAAGCTGGATGTCGTCGGGTGAGCCTTTTGACTTTGTCTTGGCGAACAACGACGAAATGGCCATCGGGGCGATTCAGGCGATGAAAGCAGCTGGTATGGACATGGCGGACGTGCAGGTTGGCGGTGTTGACGCATCGCAGGACGCTTTGCTTGTTATGGCTGCAGACGACTATGACGTCACTGTCTTCCAGGACTCGGTTGGTCAGGGGACTGGCTCGATCGATGCTGCGATCAAACTCGCAAATGGGGAAGCCGTGGACAGCAAAGTCTATATCCCATTCGTTCTGGTTACCCCGGAAAACATGGGAGACTTCTTAGACAAGAACTAATCTTGACAAACTAAACATCGGGCGGCGCGAGCCAGTGTCGCCCATCCTTTTTCCGCCAATTCTGGGAGGCGCACATGGCTGACACAGGCCACGGCACCGGCGGGCTGACCTTCGATAAATCCAAAAGGTCTTGGCCTAACGAGCTGAACATTGTTTTGGCTCTAGTTGTCATCATCGTTATTTTTGAAATCATCGGACAAGTCGCCCCATACATGAACGGGCAGAGCTTTTTGTTCGACACAAGAGAACGTTTCGACAGTATTTTTAACGAAGCTCGACTTAAAATCATGATCTTGCAGGTTGCCACGATCGGCATCATTGCACTCGGCGTTACTCAGGTAATCATTACAGGAGGCATCGATCTTTCGTCCGGACCGCTTGTGGCAGCAACGGCAATGATCGCGATGAGCTTTGCACAAGTTGCCGAGGTTAATGGCTTCCCGAATCCGAAAGCTTTGTTTGGCCCATGGGCTATGGACCTTCCGGTGTTGATATCAGTGGTCATAGGCCTGATATTCGGGGCTATGATTGGGATTATAAACGGCACATTTATAGCCTATTTTCGAATTCCACCTTTTATTGCGACTCTTGGCATGTTTCTGGTCTGTCGTGGCATCGCGCTGTGGTGGTCAGGCGGGAACCCGATTTCATTCCCAACCGAAGGCTATGCATGGATTGGATCTGGCATGATGCCTGTCGTGTGGTTTATCATTCTGGCAATCCTGTTCCAGTGCATTATGAGCTTCACGGTTTATGGCAAGCACACCTACGCAATCGGCTCGAATGAAGAGGCTGCCCGGATGTCCGGGATCAACGTGAAGCGCCACAAGGTTTTGGTGTATATGATCGCATCCATGCTGGCCGCATTCGCTGGCATCGTGCTGAGTTCAAAATCGGTGACGGCACAGGCTGGCATGGGCGAGTTTTACGAACTTTTTGCGATAGCAATGGCAGTGATTGGCGGGGTTAGTCTACAAGGCGGTCGTGGCTCGATCTTTGGCACGGTCCTTGGCGCGATGGTGCTTGGCGTTATTCAAACTGGGTTCATCTACATTAAACTCGACGGGTCCTATCAGCTTATGGCGATGGGTGGAATTATCATTGCAGCGGTGATCCTGGACCAATATCGCCAACGGGTTAAGGCTTAGGAGGCACAGATATGAGCGAAGACATAGTTCTAAAAACAGAAGACTTGACCAAACACTACGGCGGTGTACATGCGCTTGAGGGGGCGAACTTTGAACTCCACAAGGGTGAACACGTCGCCATTATGGGCGACAACGGCGCAGGCAAATCAACTTTCGTTCGACAGATCACAGGCGTTGAGCAACCTACGCGAGGTTTGGTCCAGTTGTATGGCGAGGACGTTCACTTTTCGGGGCCGCTCGACGCGCGGGAAGCTGGCATCGAGACAGTGTTCCAAACCCTTGCTCTGGCCGATGACCTTAATGTGCCGGACAACCTGTTTCTTGGGCGTGAAATGACGTTCTTCAACTGGTTGGGGCCGCTACGCTTACTTGACTACAAGGGGATGCGTCAGGCGACCATTAATGGTCTGAACAAAACAGCCGTGAAGATCCCAAACATCCACAACACGATCCGAAACATGTCGGGCGGTCAGCGTCAGTGCGTGGCTATTGCGCGAACGGCAACGTTCCACTCGCGTTTGACAATCATGGACGAACCAACTGCGGCTTTGGGTGTTCAGGAAACGGCACAGGTGGAAAACATCATTCGTCAGTTGAAAGAACAGGGCGAGCCTCTGATCCTTGTGAGCCACAACATGCGCCAGGTCTTTGATTTAGTAGATCGTATCATCGTTTTCCGACGCGGTCGCATTTGCGCGAACCTTGATAATAAAAGTGGCAACTATACTGGCGAAGATGTTGTGTCCTACATCACGGGCGCAAAAACCGGTGAAGAGTACATGGAAGCTGCCCTATGACACTCTGGCGGGTGGACCGACCGGCCACTATTAATACTTTAAAACTAACCGCTTTTGATGGCGGAACAGCAACGATTTGGGAGACCATATAATTACTACCCGATTTGCAATTTTGGGCGCCGGACGCATCGGGCTTGTGCATGCACAAGCATTGAAGGCGGTTGCTGGCGCTGAACTGGTCGCCGTCGCTGAGCCATTCGAAGCCGCCGCCAAAGCTGCTCAGGCGAAATTTGGGGGCGATCTGCGCAGCATTGATGAAATTGCCGCATCAGATGATGTGGATGCAGTTGTGATCTGTACTCCTACCGATACCCACGCCGATTTGATCGAGCAATTCGCGCGGGCAGGCAAAGCGATCTTCTGTGAAAAACCCGTCGATCTTGATGTTGCACGTGTGCGGGAATGCCTTGGAACGGTGCGTGAAACCGATGCTACGTTGATGGTCGGATTCAACCGTCGCTTCGACCCTGACTTCATAGCGCTGAAGGCGGCTATTGATGCCGGACAGATCGGCGATGTCGAGATGATTACCATCACTTCGCGCGATCCGGATGCGCCGCCCTACGACTATATCACCCGCTCGGGTGGCATTTTCCGTGATATGACCATTCACGACTGTGACACTGCCCGCTGGCTTCTGGGTGAGGAAATCGAAAGCGTCATGGCCTCCGCTTCGGTTCTGACAGATCCGAAGATCGGTGAGTTGGGGGATTTTGACAGCGCCAATGTGATCCTGTGCACCGCGTCGGGCAAGCAGTGCGTGATCACCAACTCGCGCCGTGCTGCCTATGGTTACGATCAGAGAATCGAGGTTCTGGGGTCCAAGGGTATGGTGAGTGCTCAGAACACACAGGAAGCCAATATCGAGATTGCGGGGCGGGGCGGTTTTCAGACCCCGCCTTTGATAAATTTCTTCATGACTCGATACACAGCCGCCTATGCCAATGAAATCGAAGCGTTTGTAAAGGCGCTGTCGGAAAATGCGACGCCTCCTATCACGGGCGAGGACGGGTTGCGTGCGCTGGAACTGGCGGACGCAGCACTAAAATCGGTTGAAACCGGGCAAGCGGTTAAATTGGCATAAAGGAGGATTGTATGACCGGATATTTTTCAGAGACAGACTGCAATATTGACGACTTCAAGGCGCTGATTGCAGAAGCACTTGATCTGGCGACATTGAGTTTCGCGGACACTGTCGAAAAGAATATTCCGATCTACAGCGCCGCGACGGTTTCCAGTGCCCTGGCAAAACAGGACACCCGCCGCCAGGTCATGGCAGAATGGGCGGATGTTTTGGGGAACTGTTCGGGCGTTGTTGTCCTGAAGGGGGCGATGTCTGATTTAGAAGCTGTCGACGAGGCGACCAAAGCCTTTGAGCACATGATCGAAGAAGAGCGCGCAGCAAACAGTGGCGGGGATCATTTCGGCGAACGTGGCGCGAATGACCGTGTCTGGAATTCGATTCAGAAACTGTGCCTGCACGACCCGAAGCTTTTCGCGCGTTACTTCGCCAGCCCAGCGATAGCCGCCGTCAGTGAAGCCTGGCTTGGTCCGTGGTATCAAATGACTGCACAGGTCAATCTGGTGCGACCGGGGGGAAAAGCGCAGACGTGCCACCGAGATTATCACTTGGGCTTCATGACGCAAAAGCAGGCAGAGAGCTTTCCCGCACATTCGCACATGCTCTCTGCGTCTTTGACTTTGCAAGGGGCAGTTGCCCATTGTGACATCCCAATCGAAAGCGGGCCAACCAAGCTTCTACCGAACTCTCAGCGCTATGGGGCGGGGTATGTAGCAACTCTGTTGCCCGAGTTTCGAGATTTTTTTGAATCGAACAATGTTCAGTTGCCCTTGGAAAAAGGCGATGTGGTAATTTTCAATCCGGCGCTATTCCATGCAGCTGGGGAAAACTGTTCCGAAGGCATTCAACGCATGGTGAACTTATTGCAGGTTTCCTCACCTATGGGCCGCTCGCTTGAGCGGATCGACCGGACGGCGATGGCGCGTGCGATATATCCTGCCATACGCGAACTGGAGCTGTCAGGAGCGGAACGAGCGGCAGCAATTGCCACTGTCGCCGAGGGCTATCCATTCCCAACCAATCTGGACACTGACCCGCCGATTGGAGGGCTTGCGTCGGAAAGTCAGGCTGAATTATTGACGCGTGCTTTGGACGAGAATATGAACGAGGCAGAGTTCGAGGCCGCTTTAGAAGAAAACCGAAGCAAACGTCTTCCCTGATAGGAGTGTAAATGTCCGATCTGCTGCGCAAGCCCACTGCTAAAACCGGCAAAGTTCATGATGTGACTGTCGCAAGTGCCAAGGGGCCATTGTCTCTGAAGTGGGGCTACGTGGGTTTCGGTTTATACAAACTAAGGGCAGGTGACACTGCCGCAGAAGCCACCGTAGACCGCGAGGTTATCTTGGTAATAGTCGAAGGCAAAGCCGCAATCAAAGCCGCCGGTAAGGACTGGGGTATTCTGGGCGACCGGATGAACGTCTTTGAAAAGTCGCCGCCGCATTGTCTGTATGTCCCCAACGACCAGGAGTGGTCGCTGATTGCGGAAACCGACTGCACCGTTGCCGTTTGTACCGCGCCGGGCAAAGGGGGGCATGAAGCCCGCCAGATCGGGCCGGACAAAATCACGCTTACGCAGCGGGGCAAGGGCAACAACACCCGCTATGTCAACAACATTGCCATGGAAGCGGAAGACTTTTGTGACAGCCTTTTGGTCACCGAGGTTTTCACCCCTGATGGAAACTGGTCGTCCTATCCCAGCCACCGTCATGACGAGGATGACTATCCCAACATGACCTATCTGGAAGAGACCTATTACCATCGCCTTAACCCGAGCAACGGATTTGGTATCCAACGAGTTTACCACGAAGATGGCTCGATCGATGAAACCCTCACTGTGACTGACGGCGATCTGGTTCTAGTGCCCAAAGGCCACCATCCCTGCGGTGCGCCTTACGGCTTCGAGATGTATTACCTTAACGTCATGGCTGGCCCCCTGCGCAAGTGGCGGTTTAAAGCCGACCCTGCTGTGCAGTGGATTATGGATAGGGATTCCAAATGAAAGACTTCGCACATTACGCGTGTCTGAACGGAAAAACGGTCTTTGTAACCGGCGGTGCTTCAGGCATCGGAGCCGGGATCATAAAGGCTTTCGCAGCCCAAGATGCGAAAGTTGGCTTTATAAATCCTGATCGGGAAAGCTCTGAGAACCTGCCGCAAAGTCTTGAGGGCCAGCATGCCTATGCGCAGTGTGACCTGCGAGACATCAATGCTCTGAAATCAGCCTTTTCCAAACTATCCGAAAAGCTCGTTTCGGCTCTGGTTCTGGTGAACAACGCAGCACGCGATGAACGCCACGACTGACGCGAGGTGACTTCTGAATACTGGGACGAACCTATGACAACCAACCTGTGACATATGTTTTTCGCAATTCAGGCGGTCGCCCCCAGGATGATTTACGCAGGAGGTGATCCATCATCGACATGGGATCGAATTCATGATGGGAAGCAGGGGGCGGGTTTCCGATATACACAACCGTTAAGGCCGGTATTCATGGCTTAACCCGAACGATAAGTCGGGATTTGGGAGACCATCGCATCAGAGTGAATACGGTTGTTCCCGGCTGGATTATGGCAGAACGTCAGAAAGAATTGTGGGCCACACCCGAAGCATTGGCCAAGCAAGTGGATCGTCAGTGTTTGCCCGACCCGATTGACCCAGTCTATGTGGCCCGAATGGTTCTGTTTTTGGCATCCTACGACGCAGCCATGTGCAGCGCGAACTATTTCATGGTCGAGGGCGGTTCTATTTAGCCCAGAAAGCACAGTTATGAAACAAGACTATTTTCTTGCTCGATTTGCGGCACAACACCCGGAACAGGACACACGCCCGAACTGGTGCCGCCCGAAAATCAATCCTAAAGTGTTCCGCAAACTGACGCAAAAGTCAGATGCTTTTGCGCTGCGGGACACTTTACTTTGGAGGGGTTAGTGGCTCTTACAGCTTGGATTGCGTTGGCATGAATGCGGGCATCGCACAGCATTCAAAACAGCTTGGATGAAATAATATGGTCTATTATATCGCCCGCATTTGGGTGCTCATCTATCTGGCTGTTATTCTAACGGTAATTTGGACTGGATCAATCCTGCCACTGATGGTCATTGGCCTGCCGCGATTCTATGGCGAGTGGCATCATGTGATGACTGGACTTTTGCAGCACTTAGGGCTCGCCGAAAATGTTGCCGATCACCGCTTGAACACGCGCACAGTCCCGATGAAATCGGTATCCCGTTTCATTTACCTGAATATGAACTATCATCTGGAGCATCACCTGTTCACAATGGTGCCCTACTGCCATCTGTCGCAAGTATATGAGTTAATAAAAAATGATGTGCCAGCACCTGATCCGTGTATTTTGGAATCCTTTTGGCGGCTTTTACCGGTTATGCGGTTTCAGCTTCGAAACAAAGACGCTGTGATTGTCTCCGAGTTACCCAAGGGCGCAACTCCCTACCGAGAGGAAGTTGAAAAATTGCGCCCTCATGCTGTGTAATACGTTACCGAAACATTGGCGGTCGGGCATCCATCCACTGACCACCAGCCTTTGAAGACGCAACGGCCGTGTGAACAGCAGCCATTGAACGGACACCCGCTTCAGCATTCGGCAAACCGTCGCGGTGTTCTCCAAGGATGGCGTCTGCCAGCTCGCAATAAATATTTGCAATTGCCATCGGGAAGCCTTCGGGGTGAGCAATGGCCACGCGGCTTAGGCGCTCGGCTTCATAGTGCAATCCGGCTTCGCCTTTTTCGATCACCTGTGTACGGCCTCCAAGAGGCGTATAGATCAACTGGTTCGGCTGCTCTGCAAACCACCTCAGCCCGCCGGACTCGCCAAAGATCTGAATTTCAAACCCGTGCTGTCGGCCAATGGCCACCGACGACGTCCACAGACGCCCAACCGTACCGCGACCCATGCGGAAATTGACCATCGCATCATCTTCCAGCTCTCGCGAATAAATCGTTGATGCAAAATCAGCTGAGAGGGTTTCAACCTCGTCGTCACAGATAAAGCTGGCCATGTGCATCGCGTGAATTCCGCAATCAGCGAACTGGCCGGACACGCCCGCCATTGCCGGATCATAGCGCCAACGTACACGCGGATTGTCTGCGTCGCTAGCGTCGCCATGGTGGCCATGACTGAAGTTTGTCACGACCAAACGAACTTTACCCAATTCGCCCGCTCGCACCATCGCGCGGGCGTGGCGAACCATCGGGTAAGCGGTATACCCATAATTAACTGCACAGATTTTCCTGGTTTTCTCGGCCACTCGAACGATTTCTTCGCCCTCTTCTACGGTCAGCGTCATTGGCTTTTCGCAAAGTACGTTAAAACCGGCCTCGAGGAAGGCTTTGGTGATTTCGAAATGTGTGGCGTTAGGCGTGGCAACAGTGACCAGATCAATACGGTCGTCGCGATCTTTTTCGCCAGTTAGCATCTCTTGCCAATCGCCGTATGCGCGGTCTTTTGCAGCGCCCAAGCGCTGCGCAAATTCACGCCCCACTTCGGGGCGGTGGTCCAACGCTCCTGCGGTGAACTCGAACAAGCCATCAGCCTGAGCGCCCAAGCGATGCGCCGGTCCGATCTGACTACCTTCTCCTCCGCCAATCATACCCCATTTTAGTTTCGCCATAACTTTGTTCCTTATTTGAAGCCAATGCTTTGCAGATATTCACGGTTCTTCCGCGCATCACCAAGTGGGTCAGGGTCTAGGGTCGGGTCACAATCTTGTTCAATTGTACACCAACCTTCATATCCAGCTTCTAACAGCAAGTTGCGAACGGCTTGAAAATCCACCTCTCCCTCGGAAAGATTGCAGAAGATACCCTGACCGCACGCATCATAAAAACCGGTGCGGTTTGCGATTGCTTCGGCTTTGATTTTTGCATCAGTGGATTTGAAATGAACATAGGTAATGCGATCCATGTGTCGCTTCATAAAGGTCACCGGATCAAACCCAGCATAGGTGCAGTGACCGGTGTCGAGGCAAAGTTTCACGATCTCGGGATCAACCTCGGACAGGATGCGCTCGACCTCCGGTTCAAAATCCATGAAGCCGCCTGCATGGGGGTGCAGTTCAGGGATCAATCCGTACTCTTCGGCGCCCATGCGCGCGATTGTCACCAATCGGTCACGGTACGCTTTCCACTCAACATCATCCATTTGCTCAGCTTCCGAGGCGCGCCCAGCTGTGGGCGCACGGCGAGGCGAAATCGAGTCGATCAAAATAAAGTGTTTGGCACCATGCGCTTTGAGCGCTTTACAGGTGCGAATAGCGCCGTCCATGACCTCATCCCATTTATTGGGATCGTGGAACGGGCGGAAGACTACGCCACCGATCAGCTCCAGACCGAATTCAACTAGGGCTTCGCTAAGCTCGGCCGGATCTTCAGGCATAAAGCCGACAGGGCCAAGCTCAATGCCCTTATAGCCCGCATCCGTGCAGTCACTCAGGACACTACGCCATGTGGGATTCCGTGGATCCTCAGCAAATTCAACTCCCCATGAGCAGGGGGCATTTCCGATTCTGATGGTCATTTAATTCTCCTTAGACCTGACGCACCTGCGTCCATTGCCCTGATTTTGAGGACGTCAAAGCCGCATCTACAACCTCGGCCACGGCCAGCCCGTCGCGAAAAGTTGGCCAGACGGGTTGGCCAGTTTCGATGGCCGTTAGAAAATCTTTTGCTTCGATGATGACCGTATCCTGATAGCCAGTGCCGTGACCGGGACCCAAGCAAAACGGCTCGTAGTCTGGGTGTCCCGGACCGGCCAATATCTTGCGGAAACCGCGAGTCGTTTCAGGACCTTCCGATTGATAAAGCCAAATCGCATTCTGATCCTCTTGATCAAAACGGATAGCCCCCTTGGTTCCGTAAATGTCATAAGCGTAGCCCATTTTACGACCAGTCGCTATTCGGCTAGAATAAATGTGACCGGAAACGCCATTAGCAAAGCGGCACATGATCTGGGCGTGGTCATCATTTGTAACATCGCCCCCCGGTCTCGTGCGATGCACAGTTTCAACCTCCGCCATGACCTTTTCAATGGGTCCCAAAAGGGCAAGCGCTGCATTGATCGGATGAGGTGAGAGATCGCCCATGTTTCCATTGGCGACACCATCGCAACGCCAATTATAAGGTTCGCTGGGGTCGGCAAAAAAATCTTCTTCATGCATGCCACGGAACCATGTGATGTCGCCGATAACTCCGTTGCTAATCAGCATTCTTGCGAATTGACTTGCAGGGGTGCGGATGTAGTTAAAGCCCATCATGTTTGCGACACCTGCCGCTTCGGCAGCTTCCACCATTGCCCGTGCATCTTCCAGAGATTCAGCTATCGGCTTTTCACAAAGAACCGGCTTACCCAGTTTCAAAGCAGCCTCAGAGATCGCACGATGTGTATCCTGAGGAGATGCAACTATAACCGCCTCAACTCGTTCATCAGCAACGAGCGCTTGCCAATCCAGAGCGGCACGAGCGAAACCATACATGCTGCGGTAGCGCTCTGCACTTTCCGGCGACGTGGCCGCAATCATTTCAAGTCTCGGACGAAGTTTGGTGTTGAATATGGCACCTACAGACGACATCGCAACCGAATGGGCCTTACCCATATATCCACCACCAACGATCCCTATTCCAATTTGTGTCATGAGATTTGAAATCCGCCCTGAAATTTGTTGCAACCGATTGCAAAAACTGTAGACTGAGCCGGCATTCATCGCAAGTGACATTTGGTTTTTATCATAAACCCAAACCGCACAACAGGAGATTTCGCGTGAGCACTGAGACGGTTCGTCTGACGACGGCTCAAGCAATTATTAAGTGGTTGTCCAATCAGTTTATCGAAATTGACGGGCAAGAATATCGCCTTTGTGGCGGAGGCTTTGGAATCTTTGGGCATGGTAACGTGACATGCTTGGGTGAAGCTCTGAACAACCATCGTGAAGAGCTTCCGCTGTATCGCGGACAGAATGAACAAAGCATGGGGTTTGCCGCATCGGGCTATGCCAAACAGTGGCTTCGCCAGCGTTTCATGTTTTGCACAGCCAGTGCAGGCCCGGGCACGGCGAATCTTTTAACAGCGGCGGGTCTGGCGCACGCCAACCGCTTGCCGATGCTGATGCTCTGCGGGGATACATTCCTGACACGTTTGCCGGATCCAGTTCTTCAACAGATGGAAAACTTCTATGATCCGACCTTTGGCTTGAACGACGCGTTCAAACCCGTAACTCGCTATTGGGATCGCATTACCCACGCTGCTCAGGTGATCCAGTCGCTACCTGCGGCAATCGCTACGATGTTGGACCCAGGTGATTGCGGGCCGGCCTTCCTCGGGCTCCCGCAGGATGTTCAGGGCTGGACTTACGGCTACCCCGAGGTTTTCTTTGAGAAGAAAGTGCATCGCATCCGCCGCCAGTCTCCGGACGCAGCTGAAATTTCTGACGCTGTGGCGCTTCTCAAATCCGCTGAGCGCCCGATGATCATCGCTGGTGGCGGCGTTCAGTATTCGCGTGCAGTCGAGGAACTGGCCTCGTTCGCAGAAGTTCACCAAATTCCTGTAGTGGAAACCATCGCAGGTCGGGCGAACATGCTGAACGATCATCTGCTGAACATTGGCCCGATTGGTGTGACTGGTTCAGACAGTGCCAACGCGATTGCTGAAAAAGCTGATGTGATCGTCGCAGTCGGCACCCGCCTTCAGGACTTTACCACGGGATCTTGGACAGCCTTTGGGATGGAAGCCAAGTTCATCTCGATCAACGCCGCCCGTCACGACGCTGGCAAACACATTTCGCTGCCTGTGGTTGGTGACGCGAAGCTGTCGCTGAAAGCATTAAGCGATGCTGCGTCTGGCTACTCCACGCCAGGCGATTGGGTGTCCTTTGCTCAGGCTGAGCGAAGAAAGTGGGACGCCTATGTCGCGCAAAACTCTTCTTATGGCGACAACCGTCCAAACTCTTACGCACAGGCAATTGGCGTAGTGAACGCCCTTTGCGACAAGCGTGACCGAATTGTCGCGGCTGCGGGCGGGCTTCCAGCCGAGATCACCGCAAACTGGCGCACGTTGGATATCGGCACCGTCGATGTGGAATTCGGCTTTTCCTGCATGGGTTACGAAATCGCGGGCGCTTGGGGCGCGCGGATTGCCCAAAGCCAGCGTGAGCCCGAGCGAGACACCATCACTTTCTGCGGTGACGGGTCATATCTGATGCTGAACTCGGACATCTATTCCAGCGTTCTAAGCAACAAAAAGATTATCGCACTGGTGCTAGATAACGGCGGCTTTGCGGTCATTAACAAACTGCAAAACAACACGGGCAACGAAAGCTTTAACAACTTGCTTGCCGACTGCCCCACCATTTCCGAGGCATTCAGGGTGGATTTCGAGGCACATTCAGCATCGATGGGGGCGATTGCGGAAACAGTCTCTAATCCAGACGATTTGGCCGAGGCGTTCAAGCGTGCGCAAGCTGCCGACAAGACCTATGTGATTGTCATGAAGGTTGATCCTTATGACGGCTGGACCACCGAAGGCCACGCCTGGTGGGAGGTGGGCACACCGCATATCACCGACAGCGACAATGTCAGAGACGCCCATTTGGATTGGGAATCTTCGCGCAGTAAGCAGCGCAGGGGCGTCTGATGTCGGGCTTGATCGGCGCAATAAAAGGCAATCGTTTCGCAGTCTTCGGGCGGGCAGGCATGGATATGTTTGCCGATCCGGTGGGCACGAAAAGCGAGGTGGCAGAAATATTCCGCGCTGATCTGGGTGGGTCCTCGGCCAATATTTGCGCCGGGTTGCGCAAGCTGGGCAGCCATTCCGCGCTGGTTACTTCCGTATCGGACGATGCCGTTGGGCGGTTTTGTGTAAACCGTTTGAAACACTATGGGGTCGACACGCGCTATGTGCGACCGGTCACAGGAGAGTGCCGCACATCTCTGGCAGTTTATGAGAGTTGCATTGAAGATTTCCAGAACGTTATTTACCGGAATAATGCTGCAGATTTTCAGGTGACGTCCGCTCAGATGGACGAGATTGACTATACCGACTTCACCGCAGTCATTTCAGCAGGAACCGTCTTTGCGGCCGAGCCGTCGCGAAGTGCGACGTTCTGTGCGTTCGAGAACGCTCGTGCAGCTGGATTGCCAGTTATTTTTGATATCGACTATCGCCCGTACAGTTGGCCCTCTGTCGAGGTTGCCTCTGACGTACTGTCCCGCGCGGGGGATGAAAGTGATCTTATTGTCGGCAACGAGGAAGAATTCGGCTTTATGGCAGGTGGCATAGAAAAGGGACTGGACAAGGCGCGTGAGCTTGCCGCCAAAGGCAAGCTCGTGATCTACAAAATGGGCCATGAGGGTTCGATTACTCTTGTCGACGGACAGGAAATTCGCGCCGGCATCTATCCGGTCGCAGCCGTAAAACCCAATGGAGCCGGCGACAGTTTCATGGCGGGGCTGCTCGCCTCAATTGCCGACGGGTACGACCTGCAAAAAGCAGTTCTTCGAGGTTCAGCATGTGCTTCAATCGTCGTCAGCCAAGCCGGATGCGCACCAGCCATGCCAACGACCGATCAACTAAACACGTTCCTTGAGGAACACCCCGGCCCGACCGAAGCCTAAAAGGAGTATACCCCCATGCATATCGCCCCTTTTGACAATCAGAACAAACCGATTATTGACGTGGATAACTCCGCAGTTCCGCTGAATTATTTCAACATCATCAAACTTAAGAAAGGTGAGGCGTTTGAGTATCAGGTGCCCGATTTTGAAACCTGCATCGTCCCCGCGACAGGCACAGTGGACGTTGAAGTCGAAGGTGTGAGCTTTGCCAAGTTAGGTAAGCGCGGCGAGGATGTCTGGGACGGTGACCCCGAAGGGGTCTATGTGCCGGTCGGTGCCAAGGTCACTCTTGTCTGTGTGTCAGATGAAACAGAAACGTTCATCGCTGGGGCTAAATACGACAAGGTTCTTGAACCCTTTGATGTGCGCGAACACGATCTTGTTCAATATGGGTCAGACGACACCAAGACACACCGTAAGATCAAGCATATTCTGGGACAGAAACATCACGACAAGGTCGGCCGCCTTCTGGTCAGCGAACTGTTCACCGTCGGGCAGGGGGGCTGGTCAGGCTTTCCGTCGCACAAGCACGACACAGACCGCTTGCCTGATGAAACCCGCCATGACGAGACCTATAATTTCCGGTTCAAACCAAACTGGGGATCAGGCCTTCAGATGCTTCAGCGCGATGACAACAAACCTGGGGATGCCTATCACATCGTCGACGGGTCGACGATCTGCATCGATAACGGCTATCATCCCTGCGCCGTTCTACCCGGTTACCAGATGTACTATTTCACGATCCTCGGTGGCCTTAGCCAGCGATCGCTAGTTCAGTATTTCCAGCCAACCCATGCCTACCAGATTGAGTTGATCCCAGGCATCAAAGACATGATTGCTAAGTTCAAATGACCCTTGCAACACTTTCTGACGTTCTACAGCCCGCACTGAAACAGGGCTATGCGGTTGGTGGCCTTGTAACCCTAGGTTGGGAGGATATGCGCGCTTATGTGGCCGCTGCTGAGGCCGAAAACGTGCCAGTCATCTTACAGGCTGGACCAAGTTGTAGAGAGCACACGCCTCTGCCTATACTCGGGAAAATGTTCCGCTATCTAGCCGAAAATGCGTCGGTTCCAGTCGTCGCTCACCTGGATCACGGTTACACGTTTGATGTATGCAAAATGGCGTTAGACAGCGGTTTTACATCGCTGATGTTTGACGGATCGCGCAAGCCACTTCACCAGAATATAGTCGAAACCGCCGCAGTTGCCGAGTTGGCTCATAAGGCAGGTATTTCTTGCGAGGGAGAAATCGGATTTGTGGGATACTCGGGCGGAGAGGGTTCGAATGGAACTGATCCAAATGAAGCCGCAAGATTTGCGCGCGAAACCAAAATAGATGCAATGGCGATTTCGGTCGGCAATGTTCATTTGCAGCAGAACAAAGAGGGGGGGTTGGACGAGGATCGCATTCGGGCGATTGACGCAGTGACCGACGTCCCACTTGTTATTCACGGTGGGTCCGGAGTGCCAGTTCAACAGCGAATGAAACTGGCCCGCAAAACATCGATCTGCAAATTTAACATCGGAACAGAATTACGCATGTCATTTGGGAACGCTTTACGAAAGGCGGTTAATAAAGATCCTGTTCGCTTTGATCGTTTATCAATCCTCAAGGAAACCATCGATCCGGTCGAAGCGGCGGCACGCATTGTTCTACGCGCGCTTGGGACGACATCGCAAAGTTGAACATGGTAATCACGGATGACAAAATACAATACGCATCATACATCCCCCAATTGTAAAATAAGATTATCCATTACAATTGAAATATGCAATTTCAATCAATTAGGTATAATATTTTTGCATATTTCCAAAACAAAAAAGCGCCCTTAGGGGCGCTTATACATTAAAATAAATCGGCATTTATGGTTGCGGGAGTAGGATTTGAACCTACGACCTTCAGGTTATGAGCCTGACGAAAACGGGCTGTAACCCGCATTTTGTGTAGCTCGAATCAATTCATTAGCAAAATATTAGCAAAATATTTTTAAATTAATTTTTTCCGTTAGCAAAATGCTCATTCTTTTGGCTTTCTGCAGATTGAACCAGTTAACCCCTAAACGAAAAATAGAAGGGTTAAAAGACTAGTATTTCTAAATTATTTTGTGGGGTAGCCTAAGAGCTTTCTTTAAAAATTCGACAAACAGCACAGATGTTTACAATA
>MDTC01209623.1_pt1 | contig 16699 bp, 14 predicted proteins | sample 811181 | NCBI WGS metagenome assembly MDTC01 (sample SAMN05326644, study PRJNA326480) | marine metagenome | isolation source: seawater | place: Pacific Ocean: North | collected 2011 | reverse complement strand
GGCTTGCGCAAGCTCACACCCAAGTGGTCCGCCACCGACCACAATCAAGTGCGATGGCGCCTCCTTTAATTCAAAGACAGTTTCGTTAGTCAGGTAAGAAACGTCGTTAATACCCTTTATAGGGGGTATTCTCGGCGATGAACCGCTCGCAATAACAAATTTTTTCGCTCGGATTCGGACGTTGCCAGCCTCTACTTCGCGAGGATCAACGAAGTGTCCTTCTTCCCGAATTACATTTACGCCCAGACCTTCATACCGCTGGGTAGAGTCATTCGGCGCGATGCTGGTTATTACATCATGTACGTGGTTGTGGACTGATTGGAACTCGATCCTAGGCGATAAACCTGCGATACCAAATCGTGATGCTTTACGTGCCGTTTGCGCAGCCTTGCCTGCAGCAATGATTGCTTTTGAGGGGATGCAGCCACAATTAAGGCAGTCTCCACCCATCTTGTTGCGCTCCAAAAGTACCACTTTTGCACCTAACTGCGACGCACCTGCCGCAACTAAAAGACCGCCTGATCCGGCACCAACAATGCAAATGTCTGGTGTTAGTAATTCAGCCATTGATTAACTTTCCGCGGTTATCAGGTTTCAATGAAAATATTTTCTACTACATGAATATTGATCGCAATGGCAGCTGAAACTGTATGTGATAATACGAAACGATTCCAATAGGGTTTAGTCATCTCCTAGCATCTTAGTAGTTATTTCAAAGACATTGCGAGATATCTCTTTGGTATTGAGAATATTGTACAAGCAATTTTTGACAAGCAATTGTCTTTCTTTATCCAAATGCCGCCAGCGTGATAAGGGCGTCAGGAGCCTGGCGGCGATTTGAGGGTTAATAGTGTTAAGCCCGATAATTTGCTCGGTAAGAAATGCGTACCCCGCACCGGTCTTAGCGTGGAATTGAACTTGATTGGAATTGCTAAATGCACCGATAAGCGCGCGAACCCTGTTTGGCGATTCAATTGAGAAGCCATCATTTTGCATCAATTCCTTTATTCGGGTCAGCGTACCATGTTTGAAGGATGTTGCCTGTAACGTAAACCATTTGTCTATAACCAAAGAATTACCTTGCCATCTCGCATGAAACATTTTCAGTGCTTCGTCACGTTCGGTTGCGCTACAATCATTCAACGCGATAAGCGAACCCATACAGTCTGTCATATTTGATGAGTTGTCGAATTGTGCTTTGGCAATTTTTACAGTGTCGTGCCGATTAAGCGCAGTGAGGTAGTAAAGAGCCATATTCCTTAGGCGTCTTTGGGCAACTTGGATAGCAGTGTAGCGGTAGATTTCTCGCGTCGTGTGGCGCTGGTAAAGACTGAATAGCTGTTTTTCAAGTCTAGTGGCAATTTGTTTGCGAATGGTTTCGCGAGCTACATGAATGCCATCAATGTTCACTGGCTCTTGAACATCTGCAAGCTCGGTTTCCAGCGGCAAACATAAAATTTCTCCAAGTAGCGCCGGGTCGGTTGTTTCGTCCTCAAGCATCTCCCCTAAGGAGTCAGTATATATCCTAATATTCTCCTCTTTCGGTTTTCCAATTTCAATTGTTCTAAAGATCAACCGTTTTGCAAGTATCTGCGATGCTTCCCAACGATTATAAGAGTCGTCATCATTTCCCATAAGAAAAGCTAGTTTTTCTAATGAAGGGTCTTCTTTTGGTATCCACTCTATCTTGACTGGAGCTGAAAAGTTGCGGAGAAACGATAGTTTGGGCGGATTAGCTATATTTTCAAATGTGAACGTCTGCTTACTTTTCTTCAATTCAAGGATTTTTTCGGTTGCGCCATCTGTACTGAGCTGTGTTCGATCACCATCAGAATTTAGCAAGGCAACGCGAATAGGAATGTGAAGGGGTTTTTTTTCGGTCTGTCCCTGCGTTGGTTCTGTGTGCTGATGAATAGTTAAAGTGTAAGATTGCTTATTCTTCTCAAAGGTATCACCAACGAAAAGTGTAGGGGTCCCAGACTGTGAATACCAAATACGGAATTGGCTAAGATCGAAATTATTAGCATCTTCCATTGCAGAAACAAAATCATCACAAGTCACCGCATGGCCATCGTGGCGCTCAAAATACAGGTCCATTCCCTCACGAAAACCGTCCGCGCCCAATAATGTGTGCATCATTCGGATAACTTCAGCGCCTTTTTCGTAAACCGTTGCGGTATAGAAATTATTTATCTCTATATATGACTCAGGCCGGATAGGGTGGGCGAGTGGGCTCGCATCCTCTGGGAACTGCCGAGCACGCAGTGCTTTTACTGCCTTGATGCGCTCCACGGCTGCTGAAGACATGTCAGCAGAAAATGCTTGGTCACGAAAGACCGTTAGTCCCTCTTTGAGGCTGAGTTGGAACCAATCACGGCAGGTTACTCTATTGCCAGTCCAGTTGTGGAAATACTCATGTGCTATTATCGACTCAATCAGAGCATAGTCCATGTCAGTCGCGGTTTCAGGGTCAGCGAGAACATACTTGTCATTGAAGAGGTTAAGACCCTTATTCTCCATGGCGCCCATGTTAAATGCGCTTACGGCTACGATCATGTAAACATCTAGATCATACTCAAGACCATAAACTTTCTCATCCCACCTCATCGCCTTGATAAGACACTTCATAGCATGACGCGCCTGTGCCTCTTTCCCAAGGTCAACAAATATCTCGAGCGCTACGTTACGTCCTGAAGCGGTTATAAATTCATCTTTCAAGCAGCCAAGATCCCCTGCAACCAATGCGAAAAGATATGATGGTTTTGGGTATGGATCTTCCCATAATGCTGAGTGTGTCCCGTTTTTGAAGGTCTTGGTGTCGGTACAATTTCCATTTGAGAGGAGTACTGGGTACTTTTTTTTATTTCCGGTTATTTTTGTTCTGTAGCGCGCAAGAATGTCTGGTCGGTCCAAATACCACGTAATGCGGCGAAAGCCTTCGGCTTCACATTGGCTACAGAAGATCCCATTTGATTTATATATTCCCTCAAGCTGGGTATTTTTTTGTGGCTTTATTATTACAGAAGTCTCTAGGATAAAATTCTCTGGCGGTTCACTGATAACAAGTTCATTTTTGGTAACCGTATATTTTTCGCTATCCAACTTATTGCCATCGAGTGCAACCCACTGAGTTTTGAGTTGTTCGCCATTAAGCACTAGCGCCGCATGTGGGTGAGCGGCAGTTGGGTTGCGGCGTATTTGAAGTTTGGCCACTACTTCAGTGGAGGTTTCTCCAAGCTTAATATCAAGAAACACGTCGTCTATTAGAAAGTCCGACTGATTGTAATCGGCTAGTAAAACAGGAATTGGGAGTTCGGTCTTCATTTCATTTTGCCTAATGGCGTGAACCGGTCCGTTTCCTCGAGTTCGCCGTGACAGAAAGCTCGTTTTGTTTCGACCATATGCACTAGGTGGGCATGTACAGCTCGACAAGCGCCTCGATAAAGCCGTGGGTCTAATCCTTTGTACATTTCAGCAACCAGCAGCTCTACACTCTCAATCCCTTTTTCAAGATGAGTACTTATTTGTTTTTCACGGTCACGGCGATGGGCAATAAGCTTGCTGATGTAGACATGAGGCTTATCGATAAAAGTCCCGTGGTTTGGCCAATATCGTGTCTCACTTCGCTTCAGCAATTTCTCAAGAGAACGAATATAAGAGCCCATATCTCCGTCGGGAGCTGAGACAACTGTGGTCGACCATCCCATTACGTGATCCCCACTAAACAGCACATTGTTTTCTTTCAGGGCATAGCAGAGATGATTGGAAGCATGGCCAGGTGTATGCACTGCTTCAAGAGACCAAGTTTTGCCGCGAATGATGTCTCCGTCATTCAAAGAGACATCCGGTAGAAAGTCGTAATCACCGTTTCCAACACCAAATTCAAGTCCTCGATCTTTGCCGTGCTGTCCGTAGCCATAAGTAGTGGCTCCGGTGGCCGGTTTAAGTAGTTGGGTGTTAGGGGAATGGTCAGAATGGGTATGTGTGATAAAAATATGAGTAATGTTCTCGCCTTTTGTAGCGGCCAGTATCGCATCTGTATGTTTTTCGTCTAGTGGTCCCGGGTCAATCACCGCTACGTCACCATGGCCAACAATAAAGGTGCCGGTACCACGGAAGGTAAATGGGCTGGGGTTTTCAGCAATCACCCTGCGGATTAAGGGTGATAGAACATCTGGCACGCCATATTCGAAATTAAAATCCCGTTTGTGGGGAATTATTACTCGTTGTCCCATATACAAAAGCCCTCATTATTTTTGTTTGCATTAGGCTTCATCAATTGTCCCTGTCAAGGGTATCGACTAAGCTATGTGTAGTTTGGATTGTGGGGATAGTCAGTTACCGCTAAATTTAATATTCGATTTTAAATAAGAGGTATAATTAATGTTTACAACGCGTCCAGAACTACTCGGTACTTTTGGCATGGTGTCTACCACTCATTGGCTCGCTTCGGCTGCTGGAATGTCGATGCTTGAGAGGGGTGGTAACGCTTTCGATGCTGCAGTTTGCGCAGGATTTGTTTTACATATTGCTGAACCTCACCTGAATGGCCCAGGCGGTGATATGCCAGCGATAATTCACGTTGCAGGTGAGCAGGAGCCTAAGGTTGTCTGTGGTCAAGGGCCTGCTCCAGCGGGTGCTACAATGGCGTATTATCGCGATAAACTTGGTCTCGAACTCGTGCCAGGGACCGGCCTTTTGGCGACGGCAGTGCCGGGTGCAGTTGATGGTTACCTATTGATACTGCGGGATTATGGTACTCTCGCCCTTGAGGAGGTTCTTGCTCCGGCGATCTACTACGCAGAGCATGGAGCGCCTATAGTGCCTAACGTTCACAATACCATAAGTGGCGTGAAAGAGATATTTCGTAATCATTGGCCTACATCACAGCCAGTTTATATGCCAAATGGGGAGGTGCCGAAGCCGGGGTCTCTTCTAGGGAATGAGGGAATTGCCAAGACTTGGACGCGATTGATCGCTGAGGCTAAGTCAGCGGGGGGTGATCGGCAGACGCAGATCGAAGCAGCAAGAGATGCTTGGGGCAACGGCTTTATTGCTGAAGAAATCGATAAGTTCTGCCGTGAAAATGAAGTAATGGATGCCTCAGGGGAGCCTCATCGTGGTGTTCTTACCGGCGATGACATGGCTAAATGGCGGGCATCTTATGATACTCCATTAGCGTATGATTTCTGTGATCACACGATTTTTAAAATAGGTCCATGGAGCCAGGGGCCCGTTCAACTCCAGCAACTAGCTTTGCTGAAAGGACTCGGGATCGAGGACATGGATACTGAGGGTAGCGAATTTATTCACGCTGTAACTGAATGCGCAAAACTCGCATTCGCTGACCGAGAGACGTTCTATGGTGACCCAAAGTTCGTAGATGTACCAATGGAAATATTATTGTCTGATTCTTATAATGATGAAAGACGTAAACTGGTTGGTAGAAGCGCCTCACTGGAGTTCCGTCCTGGCCAGGTGGATGGATATGGAGGTTCCGTAAACTATCAAGCCGCTATTGATGGCGCAGCCCTTGCAGGGTCAAATCTGGCTGGCATTGGCGAGCCTACTGTTGGCCGACCATCAAATGGAGATACCTGTCACATCGATGTCATTGACAAGGATGGGAATATGATCGCAGCGACGCCTTCCGGCGGCTGGTTGCAAAGCTCCCCGGTAATTCCAGCACTCGGCTTTTGCCTAGGCTCACGTATGCAGATGTTTTGGCTCGAGGACGATAAGCCGGCGAGCTTGATGCCTGGGAAACGTCCGCGGACAACCCTCACCCCCTCGATGGCATACCGTGATGGAGAGCCCTACATGGCATACGGTACGCCAGGAGGGGATCAACAGGATCAATGGCAGACAAATTTCTTGATCAGGCATGTGGCTCATGGTCTTAATTTGCAGGAATCAATTGATGCGCCATCCTTTCATAATGAACACCACCCAAGCTCGTTTTATCCACGGCAGGCTTCGCCTGGGCGTCTTGTGATTGAGGGAAGGTTTTCAGAGAACACCCAAAAAGATCTTAAACATCGTGGTCACGCCCTTGAAGTTGCAGGTGATTGGTCCGAAGGTCGAATGTGCGCGGTAGCGACCGATAGAGGCATTCTGAAAGCTGCTGCTAATCCACGCGGAATGCAAGGCTATGCTGTTGGCCGGTAGAGCTCTTTTATGCTGACTTCGGTGCTCACCAATCTAATAACTGGATTTCTTGGTGTTGGGAAGACAACAGCCATTCGCTCTATTTTAGGCCGCAAACCACCCCATGAGAAATGGACGTTGGTTAATCGATCCGACGATGAAATGGGAAAGGCGACTATTGCGTACCGCCGAGATAGCCGAGTTGAAATTATAGCCAAAAAGAAGAGAAGATGCCAGATTGGGATGTTATGGGGGCGAGCCTCCTTGCCTGTTTGCAACTTCGTGGTATGAAGAAAACATGAAACTTGATGATATAGAAAAGGCCATGCTCGATGGAAAACACGGAAAAGCCGCCGCCTGGGCGATAGGGTTTCAAAAGGATGTTGGCACTTTCTTTGATGCGGAAGATTTTGTTCCTATACGGCTCGTTCATGTCAGTACTGACAGAGAGACTATGGGTGATAGTGGTATCGCGTTTATAGAGGAGCTGGGAAACCTGCGTCCCAGCGAGCGTTATCCGCGAGCTTATGCAACCGCTGATTTTAGGGGTTTTGATAAGGAAAACTTCAGTTTTCTTTTACCTGGCCGAAACTTGGAGGTACAGGGTACACAGGCAGTTGAGGCCCTCGGCAAACTCGGAGTTGTCACCAACCATGCCTATGTTAATGACCACTCCGTCACTGCGCCTGGTTTTGGCGAGGCTTGCGGTTATAGTGGCACACCCTCGGTTATATATATGAACAGTATCGTTGGAGCGCGTTGTAATTTTGAGGCAGGTCCATCAAGTTTAGCGGCTTTCTTTACTGGTCGTGTTCCTCGATACGGTTTTCACTTGAAGGCCAAACGGTTTGCCACTCATGGCTTTAAACTTAATTTTTCCCCAGCAAACATTGTCGATTGGGGGGTTATCGGCGCACTTATCGGCAGAGAGCTAAATTCATACTGGTGCGTGCCAGCTCTCGAGCTAACTGGCCCACCACCCTCGGTATTGGAGCTAAATCATATGGCATTGGCAATGGCGAGTTATGGCTCGACCGCAATGTTTCACGTTGTGAATGTTACGCCTGAGGCTCCCGATTGGGAAACTGCGGCGGGAGGGAAAAAACTTGATGTAAAGACCATTAATTTTAATCATGTAAAGGCTTTTTATCAGGAGTGGGGTGGTATTGGTGACGAGCTAGATGTGGTTGCTCTATCCACCCCACAGTTGACTGTAACTGAAATCATAGAAGTTGCCGCTTTGCTTGAGGGTAAAAGGGTCCATGACCGTACCGCGCTTTTGATATACGCTCCTGAGGAAATTAAACAAGCATGCGCTCGTATTGGTCTTACTCAGATAATAGAAAGGGCGGGCGCAAGGATGGTGCATGGGCATGATTTTTTTGCGACCTTTGCGAAGGAAATACGCTTGGCCCATAAATGGGATCGGTTAATGACTCACTCAGTAAAAATGGTAAATATTTGTGAAGGATATGGCTATCGACCGACCCCAGCATCAATTCAGCGTTGCATACAATCGGCTATTGAGGGAAAGGTGATTGGATGAGTTTAGTGGAAATTAAAGGACATTTAGGGATTGGTCCAACAGTACGTGGAATTGCTCTAGCAGCGCCCGATGATTTCAGCGCGCGTTACGACTTAGATCGTGATCGTGGAATATTTTCACGCCCAAGTCACAAGTTGTACGGGGAGGAATTTGTTGGCCGTATTTTGGTGCTCAACGCAGCAAAAGGGGGTGTGGCATCAGCATGGATGCTACGTGAGATGGTCGAAAAAAAAAAGGCTCCTCTTGGCCTTCTCCTCAATGATGGCAATCCTGTTATGGCGCAAGGAGCAGCATTTGCACAAATGCCGTTTATGGATCGCTTCGACGTAGATATTACTAGCGCTATATTCACAGGTGATAAGATAGAGATCGTTCCAGCACAAGGTATTGTTAGAATACTTTCAAGGATTAAGGCTAAGGATTAAGGGAGGAATTTATGGAAGTTGCTAAAAAAGTTTTTAATGAAGAGGTCACATTTACACCTGCTACTAAGCACATAGGATCTGAGGTGTCAGGGATTGATCTCGCCAATCCGTTGTCTGAATTAGTTTTTAAACAAATTCAGAAAGAGTTGTACGATCGTAGCGTTCTGATATTTCGTGATCAGAATTGGTCGCCAGACGAACACATTGAATTTTCCAAGCGGTTCGGTCCGTTAGAAAACCACGTTTTAAGTAATTATTGTCTCCCAGGTCATCCAGAAATATTTGTTGTTTCAAACATAATTGAAAACGGCAAGCATGTTGGTGCATTCGGGGGGTCGAAACGGTACCACTCTGACCTGTCGTATATGAAAGAGCCAAGTCTAGGTTCTATCTTCCATTGCCTTGAATGTCCCGAGGGCGAGGGCGAAACTTGCTTCACAAGTATGTTTGCAGTTTATGAAGCGTTGCCTGAGGAGCGCAAACAGTGGCTTCTCAAAAGAATGGGAGTGCATGACTATGTATGGAACTTTGAGAATCATCACAATGACCGCCCTCCCCTGACTGATGAGCAAAAGGCATCCACACCGCCATTATCGCATCCTGCAGTGATTAGTCATCCCGAAACGGGTCGTAAAGCACTTTATTTGTCCGCTGTTTTTGTTCGCTCTTTCGAAGGCATGGAAGATGCGGAAAGCCAAAAAATAATTTATGAGCTGATTGATTTTGCAAGTCAGGCTAAATTTGAATATGTACATCGGTGGACGCCAGGCGATGTCATCATATGGGATAATCGAAGCGTTTTGCATAAGGCTCTGCCATTTGATGAAAAAAATGCCCGTCGTCGGATGCATCGCACCACGATCCGTGGTTCTCGGCCTTCATTGGCTGTTTAGAGAATAGCGGAAATGGATAAATGGGAAATTTATGTGCTCAAATATGCGGAGCGTACCAATGCGTTAAAACATGAACATTTTTTATTCACGGATACCCACAACGGTCCAATGCCAATGGATTATTTTATTTGGGCACTTAAAAATGAGGAAGGCCGTGTGATTATCGTGGATATGGGATTTGAAGAAAAAGAGGCAAAAAAACGTGGGCGGCGGCTGCTCCGTACGCCGGCGGAGGCACTCGCGGAGGTTAGGATAGATGCTAGCGAAGTTGAGGACCTCATCGTCAGCCACATGCATTACGATCATTGTGGCAATGCACACGAGTTCCCCAAAGCAACATTTCATATACAAGAACGTGAGATGGCTTTTGCAACAGGGCCTAATATGAAACATCCGGCTTTCCGGGATATTTTTGCTGTTGACTATGTAGTAGATATGGTTCGCGCACTTTTCGGCGACAGGGTCGAATTTGTTGACGGTTTTAAGGAATTAGCGCCTGGAATAACGCTACACCACGTTGGTGGGCATACAGATGGTCTGCAGGTGGTGCGTGTTAATACCCAGCGCGGTTGGGTAGTGCTTGCTGTCGACGCTATCCATCTATATGCCAACATTGAAGAAATAAATCCTTTTCCTTTGGTTTTAAACGTTGCTGACATGTTGAATGGGTATAGTACCATCACTAACTTGGCAGATTCACCAACACATATTATCCCTGGTCACGATCCACTGGTCTTAGATAGATTTCCGAAAGTTCCTGGTGCAGAGGAATTTGCGGTCCGGGCGGATCTTACTCCAAACCATTGGAATTGATTACTTGAAAGACAACCGCTGAAACGCTACGTCGATATTATGGCGTATTTACAAAGAGGGTTATGAAAATGGGTCATCATCATAGTAAAGTTTTGATCATTGGATCTGGTCCTGCGGGCTACACCGCTGCAATCTACGCTGCGCGGGCAAATCTAAAGCCACTTATTGTTGCTGGAATTCAGCCCGGTGGGCAGATGACCATAACTACAGATGTTGAGAATTACCCGGGGTTTGAGGAGGTAATACAGGGTCCGTGGTTGATGGAGCAGATGCAAAAACAGGCTGAGGCTGTTGGAACCCACATAATTTATGACATGATTAACGATGTCGATTTCGATCAGGACACCTTTCAAATGACTGGTGATATGGGAGATACGTACAGTGGTGAAACTGTTATCATTGCTACTGGTGCCCAAGCGCGCTGGCTTGGCCTCGAATCAGAACAAAAATTTCAGGGTTTTGGTGTATCAGCATGCGCTACATGCGATGGTTTCTTTTTCAAGGATCAAAACGTTGCGGTGGTTGGGGGAGGCAATACTGCTGTAGAAGAGGCGTTATACCTTACAAACCATGCCGCCAAAGTCACAGTCATACATAGGCGAGATTCGTTTCGAGCTGAAAAAATATTGCAGGAACGATTACTTCAGAATGAAAAAATTGAAGTGATTTGGGATAGTGTCGTCGATGAGGTATTAGGGGGCGGTGATCCACTTCAGGTCACCGGAGCTCGCATTAAAAATATTAAATCCGAACAAAAAACGGATATTGATTTACAGGGTGTGTTCATAGCTATTGGGCATGATCCAGCTACTGGGGTATTTAAGAATAAAATTGATATGGACGATGAAGGTTATATCTTAACCAAGCCCGATAGCACAGTAACCAGCATACCCGGCATTTTCGCTGCTGGTGATGTAAAAGATAAGACCTACCGGCAAGCGGTTACGGCTGCTGGAATGGGTTGCATGGCTGCTTTAGAAGCCGAGAAGTTTCTTGCCGAGCATGAGATATCCACGGCAGCGGAATAGACGCGTCCAAATCAAATCTGACTGATTCATCTTAAAGCTCGGTTTTTCTTGTCTCCTGAAGAAGCTTTGCTAGCGTGGTATGATCAGACGAAGGTCCGTAATGGTCAACTGTTTCTGCAAATGCATCTCGCACCAATGCCGTGCACGGTGCACTCAAGCCGACCTTACGCGCTAAATTTTGAGCAATAGTTAGATCTTTAAGCATTAATCCGCTCGAAAATCCGGAATTCCAATTCTTTTTTAGAATAAACTGATGCATCTTTAGTTCGGTTGCATTGTTTCGGCCCGATGATTTATTTATGACGTTAGTTAATGTTGACGGGTCCAGGCCAAAACGTCGACCTATCAAGAGTGCTTCCGTAGTTGCTAGAACGCTAAGAGCGGAAAGCATGTTATTCATCGCCTTGGTTGCATGACCGGCACCAAGTGGCCCGCATTCAAAAATATCGCTGCTTACTGATTCAAAAATAGGTTTCGCCCGAGCTATCACAGCGCTCTCACCGCCAACCATGATAGAAATGGTGCCTGAAACTGCCCGTTTCACTCCACCAGAAACAGGAGCATCTAGAAAGGGAATATTTTTATCTTTCATGATTTTCCCGAGTTCCAGCGTTCCCTCCGGCTCTGATGAGCTCATGTCAATGAATAGCTTACTGCTATCGAGTCCACTGATAAGTGAGTCCTCGCAATTGGCGTCGCCCAGCAATATTCGATTTACATCCTTGCCTGTCGGAACAATAGTAATAACTATATCAGAGCTTTGTGCCAGACTGTGGAGTCCATTGGCGGCGCGTGCACCAAACTCATCGACAAAGCTATCTACCGCTTCCCGGTTCAAATCAAAAACAATCATTTCATTGCCAGCGCGTGCGAGATTTGCGGCTATCGGGCGCCCCATATTTCCGAGACCAACATATCCTATTTTCATGTAATTATTCCTATTACTTAATTATTATTGGAAAATTGTGTAGATATATAAAAGATAAATCAAATAATACATGAATGTTATTTTCTTAAAAGCTTGAATTTCTGAATTATTGCCTTCCTTGTTATTATGTAATTTATTTTGTATTATCGCATCCATAAAAATAACCATAGCTGGGACACCAATATGACGATCTTGGAAAAATTAAAACTTAACTTTCGCGCAAATGAGCGAGAAAGCCGTCGTATCACCCAGGAAAGAACTTCTGTATTATCTAAAGATTTAATTCTCCAAGGTGATATCTTTGGCGATGGTGAAATTTATCTTGATGGAGGCGTCAATGGGAATGTTAGCTGCGAAAAGCTGATAATTGGCCGTGATGGCTACATCAATGGTCAAATTAAGTGCAAAGAGGCCGAGATACACGGGAAAGTTGTTGGTTCCATATCGGCAACCGATGTTGTTTTAGCTGAAACTGCACAGGTAATCGGCGACGTTGGTCACAAAACTCTTAGTGTTCACCCAGGCGCTGTAATTGACGGCTTTTATAGGCAAATTGACTTAAATGGCTCGAGTAAAAGTGGTGCTACAATGCCCTCTGCAAGCGGAGAACTAGGCACGGCTAGAATTGGTCGTCCAAAGCACAAAAGAATTAAAAAATCCCTCGATAACCCACTAAGTACTTCAACCGGAAAGGCCGATGGCTACAGTAGGAAAACTGTTCACTGAGTCAACTCGCTGCTTATTGCGTTGCTTTAAATAAATATGTCTGACGCTCGTATGCCCACCGATATTTGGATACAAGCGCACCTTGCCCGCTTGTCGAGCAAAGGAGTGCCAGTAGTAGTGCTCAAGCGGGGCGACAAAAATAGTGGTATTATAATCGTGAAAATCAATCGAATTGAAACCGGTGTTGATATTTTCATGCAGGAACGTGATCTATCAGGCAACTTTATTTGGCAACCCGCGCTTGATGGACGTCGTGTGCAAGATCCTGAAGCAGAGTCTTTCATTGAGCGTCAGGCTAAATATGACCCGGATATTTGGATTGTTGAGATTGAGGATCGTGAGGATCATAGTCTGTTAGAAATTTTAGAGATGTGAACTCTGTTTGCTAGTTGCATGTTATGAAATTATTTTCTCACATCGATCGGGGTTGTCCAAATTTTATTAACTTATACTGCGGCGCTGAAAGGGATTAGGAAATGTTGAAAGAATTGACCCATTATGTGGGTGGCCAACATATCAAGGGTGAAAGCGGGCGAGTGCTCGAGGTTTTTAATCCAGCGACAGGCGAAGTGACAAGTAAAGTGCCAATGGCAGGGGCTGAAGAAGTAGAGAAAACCATCGAAAATGCTCAGGTAGCATTTTATGATTGGGCAGCAACTCCTTCCCCCAAGCGTGCAGCAGTTATGTTCGCAATGCGGGAAATCATGAGCCAGAGGCGTGAAGAACTTGCCACGGTTATTAGCGCAGAGCATGGAAAGACGGTTGATGACGCTCTCGGTGAAGTGCAGCGAGGCATTGACGTGATTGAGTTTGCCTGTGGTATACCGCACCTATTGAAGGGTGAGCTTTCGACTGATGTGGGTGGCGGGATAGATACCTTTTCCATTCGGGAGCCACTAGGTGTGGTTGGAGGAATTACACCATTTAATTTTCCGGTCATGGTGCCTTGTTGGATGGGAGTGATGGCGGTCGCCTGCGGAAACTCTTTTATTTGCAAGCCGTCGGAACGCAATCCATCAGCACCACTCATGATGGGAGAACTATGGACGGAAGCCGGTTTGCCAGATGGTGTTTGGAATATATTAAACGGTGACAAAATAGCTGTTGATGGCTTGCTGATGCATTCCGATGTACCTGCAATAAGTTTTGTTGGTTCAACCGCGATTGGGGAATACGTGTACCAAACTGGCACAGCACAAAATAAACGTGTTCAGGCTTTTTGTGGCGCAAAGAACCATATGGTCGTAATGCCTGATGCTGATATGGATCAAGCCGTTGATGCGCTAATGGGTGCAGGCTATGGCTCTGCTGGTGAGCGCTGTATGGCGATTTCCGTAGCGGTCCCCGTTGGGGAAAGCACGGCGGATGAGCTGGTTAAGCGCTTGAAGCCGAGGGTCCAGGCACTAAAAGTCGGCCCATATACCGACATAGAAGCTGATATGGGGCCGGTCATAACAAGCCAGGCGAAAGACCGCATTGAAAAATTAATCGCTAAGGGTGAGGAAGAGGGGGCAGAACTTGTAGTTGATGGACGGAAAGTTAGTCTGCAGGGATATGAGAACGGATTTTTCCTGAACGGCTCATTGTTTGATCGAGTAACAACGGATATGGACCTATATAAGCAGGAAATTTTTGGCCCTGTTCTTAGTATTGCCCGCGCGCAAGATTTTGACTCAGCCGTAGAAATGGTGAATGGACACGAATATGGCAATGGTGTCGCAGTTTTCACTCAAAGTGGCGACGTTGCTCGGTCATTTTCAAAACAAGTTGATGTCGGGATGATTGGTGTCAACGTGCCGATCCCGGTGCCTATGGCATTCCATCACTTCGGCGGTTCCAAACGTTCAAAATTCGGTGACACTCAAATGCATGGTCCTCAATCCGTTCATTTTTTTACTAAACTGAAAACCGTGTCGGCTCGTTGGCCAAGTGGGATAGAGGGCGGTGCACAATTCACCATGCCAACAAATAGGTGAATTTTATTTGTAAGGATCAGAGGGTAAGCATCATGCATCTAATCTTGCACGGATATCTAGTTTTCATAGTGCAAGAAAAATGGGGCAAATTGATATTCACAGTGCGGGGGATGTCTTTCTCCAATAAATGTGTTTCATTTAACAACGAGTGTTGGGCCGAGAAGCGGGCTTCCCGCTTTATTTCCTGTTGATAGATCAACCCACATTCCTTGTTTAAGTGGCACCAGCGTGGCTGGTATTTCTAATGGATAGGTATCCGTTCTTGACATTATAACTACACCATCTGGCTCGTGAAACTGGATTAACCGGGAATTTTCCTCGATAAATTCCTTTCCAATTCGACAGCCCTTTGGAAGTGCGCTATGGAGCGTTTTGATTATGCGAGCTCCGGTCAGTGGGTTGTAAAGGCGGTCGACTAGGCCTTCACAGAAAAAATATCCGCGATCTATTCCAATAAAATTATCGACAAAGACACATATTTCTCTGTGACCTAAAGCCGCGATTGTTGCTTCAACGATACGTTCATGTCCGGTGTTCTCAAATTGCTTCGAGCTTAATGGTTCGCGCTGAGAAAATTGCATATGGGCTGCTGTTTGAATATTAAAATTGATAGAATATTTCTGAATTTTACTTAAAGCCTTTATTGGGGATTCTTTTGGGCCTACGCCAAACACAACGCCGCTGAAGACTTCTTTTGCGCCGTCAAGTGCCATCAGCTCGTTTACCAAATTGAAATCATCTACGCTAAACCCATGGCTGAGGCTCAGGGTTTCTCTGTGTTGACGATAAGAGTTGAAAAAAACCGGTACCTTACGCGCAATTTTTTTTATTTCCGGTAACAAATCGCTAACGCAGCAAGTTGGCATGATGAGCTCCCATGCATGTAAAATTTCGCCACACTCGCTTAAGACATTTCGGCCCTCGTTTTTCGGCAAGCCATAAGAATAAGCAGTAAACTGATGGCCGCGAGCAGCTAGTTCGCGAATGCGGCTACGCGTATGTTTTTTCATTAGGTCATCAAGGGGTACCCGTAGTTCGCTTATGCCCATTTCCCACAGAGCCAAAAGAGGGTAATCATTACGGACATATTTTGTGCTGAAAGAGTCTAGACCCCATGGTGTGGTGATATTGGCTTTCTCACACCACGGTTGATGTAGTGATATGCCGAGAGCTCCGTGAGCAGGCGACAGGCCGTGTGCAGGCGGTAGCAAGGTCTCATTATCAGAAGACCCCATAGTCCGGCCTTCAGACCGTACTATATGCGTAAGATGTCCAGCCTTATTAATCTCTACTACGGCAAAACCTAGCTTTGCTGTGTCATGCCGACCCTGTTTGAGCTCTGTTGGAGCGGCTCGAAACAATTCGTGGTAATCGTGACGTAAAAAACAAGTTGAAGGTAAAACATAGATGCTGGTTTCGTCGTAGTTGTTAAAGAAAAAATTGTGCACATGGCCGGAAAAAAAAGCTTCTACTTTATAATCAGAAAATAAATCGAGAAGCCACCTACGCCCAGGCAAATCGGTATTGTCAAAGTTAACGCTCTCATCTGCCTCGGAGAGGTAAAGTGGGTAGTGTGAAAATACAAATAAGCGCCTTCCTGAATTTCTGGCCAGCAGAGTTTCTAGCCACTCACGTTGCTTTTTCTCGTAATCCAGTCCTGAATTAAGAATCATCCCATTGATGACTACAAATAAACAGCTTTCGTGTTCAAATGAAAAAAAATGCCTCTGGAATTGTTCTTCATAGGCGGCGATCATTTTATTATTTACGAAGCCTTGTGACATCGCAGGATGAATGGGGACTCCTGAATAATGTTTTTGTCCAATATCATGATTGCCGGCAACGAGATAAACGGGGCAACCTACATTATTAAAAACCTCATAAAAAGCCTTAGCAGAGTCATTATAGGCAGGGTGGTCTGGTCTTGGATGCGTTATGTCGCCCAGATGGATAACAAAGTCGGGGGAAAGTTGCTTAAGCTTGTGAACGATATGGGCTAGTCGTTTAACGCTCAATTGCACGGTCTCTTGATCATAACCATCAATTGCGGGCGCATCTTTTTCTGTAATATGAGTATCAGCAATGACGGCAAAACGAAATAGTGTGTTTCTATTTTTGTTAGCCATCTCTTCAGTCCTTACCGTTCGATATTTCGAATAACATGCACAACCTTAAATGTTTGTAGTTCGATGCTAAAGTCATCAAACAGCCATGGTC
>MDTC01154488.1_pt1 | contig 16707 bp, 19 predicted proteins | sample 811181 | NCBI WGS metagenome assembly MDTC01 (sample SAMN05326644, study PRJNA326480) | marine metagenome | isolation source: seawater | place: Pacific Ocean: North | collected 2011 | reverse complement strand
CCAACAATTGATCATGGAATCCTTGGGCAAAGAAAAGGATCTGGAAGGCAATTTGGTGCATCAGGGAATTTCAGTTTATGGAAATAAGGGTTCCACGGATCAGCATGCCTATGTACAGCAACTCCGCGAAGGGGTGCCCAATTTCTTTGCCACCTTTATTGAGGTACTCAAAAACCGTGACGGTAACTCGATCGCCGTGGACGAGGATGGTATGGATTCAGGAGATTATTTACATGGATTCTTTCTGGGTACCCGGGATGCCCTTTACGAAAAGGATCGTAAATCCGTGACCTTGACTATTTCCGAAGTAACCCCCGCAGCCGTGGGTGGACTCATTGCTCTCTTCGAACGGGCAGTCGGGCTGTATGCCTCGCTTGTGGGAATCAATGCCTACCATCAACCAGGCGTAGAAGCCGGTAAAAAAGCAGCCTCTGCCATCCTTGTCGTACGCAAAGCAGTGATCGATCACCTAAAGACAAAACAAGGAACTGCACAGACAGCAAAACAAGTCGCGGAAGCGATCGGACAGCCGGCAAAGAGCACTTGGATTTTTAAAATCCTTGAGAGTTTGGCAGTCAATCAATCGAACACTTTCGAAAGAATTGCTACGGAACACCCGCTCGAGGATCAATTCCTCGCCCGCTAGTCCAATACATTTGCCGGCTTCCTCGGAGTAGCCGGTTTGCCCGTATTTGGCTTGGGGGCAGGTTTCGGCCGAGAAGCCAAGTATTCTTTCCTTCCAAGTGTCCGGTAACCCCAGTCATAACTCCACCAGTCGGCACCCCGATGAGCAGGCTTCCATCCGGCGGGAAATCTTCTTCGGTTAGCCAAGTCTCGAGCGGCCAGATAAACTCCAAAACTATCAGGAAAAACCTCGTATAAAAGATAGTTTTGTTGCGGGCTCAAACCAGCTAGGATTTTGGAGTACAAGGAACCAGGTTTATTTACCCGAGCCTGGTCCTCTCCAGCCTGATCTTTCCTTTCCATGGTAAAACGGACTACCTTATCTTTATCTTCACGAGCAATAAGAGTAAAAAAATTGGTGCTTGGTTTCTTACCATTAATAACTGAAAGAAACTTCTTCCCATCATATTCTTTATCCTTATTGGGCTTTAGTTTAGAATTTTCTAAACGCGTAGTAACCATTTTTTTTAAGGCCTCGTCGTTAAGGGGAAAAATCTTTCCATTTCGGCAAAGAAAACGGTATGGTTTCGACCCTGGAATCGCAGGCTTGGGATCAGGAAGACTGACCTCCTTAGTAAGGCTCTGATTCGAGGGCTTAGGTGATTTGGCGAGCAGTCCCTTAACTTTTCTGACTTTAACTTCCACTGCCTGTTGATCTTTTTGAAGCTTATTTTTTTCCTGACTTAATTTCTGAAGACTTGGAGAAGCAGTCGGAATTTCTTTTTTCTTGGCTGCCAATTTTTTTTCAAGCTGGGCTATTTCCTCAATAAGTTTTTGTTGATCCTTATTTTGAGACGCCTGCTTAAGTTGCAACCGCTCTTTTTCCTGCTGAAGTGCCCTCTGCTGCTCATCAAACTGTTTCATCGCCATATCCATTAGTTCTTTCGAATCTTCTTCTTTTTTCTCTTCCACAATTCTTTGAACGGCTGAATCCGCACCCAATTGCACGACAATCAAAAGAATAATCAAAATCCCAACCACCGTGGTGATTGTATCAAGCAGGGAGTCTAAACTACCTCCGGAATCTTTTTTTCTTCGTTTCATGAACCAAGAAAAAGGGAGAGATCAATCTCCCCTTCCCCATCAAGTGGAAGCTGTCCATATCTACATCCTAGGCTGTTACATAAATGAACAGTTCGTGTCCATGCGGTAAAGCCTTTGGTGCGTAGAAGAAAAATGATGTATCTGGCTTCCGGGTCAGGCCGCTTAGCCTTTCTCGCTTCTTCGTATTTCCTGACCATACTTTGCGAGCCTCGAGCGAGTTGAATCGTACTAACTTTAATCTCTTTCCCTTTTTTATCCTTGAGAGTAACATTGATTCCTTCCCGTTTGATAAAACGGGCTTCTATCTTACTACCCTTTGCACTTCTCCATATGCGGTAAGGTGCTTCTTTGGCCACTTTCTGAATCAAGGTTTTCAACTTCGCGTGACCAGCAATTTGGGCAGTAGGCACTTCAAAATAATTATTGCTTTGTTCATATACCCGGATCCCTTTCTCATTGCATTCAATGAAAGTAGGTTCCAACTCTCCTCCCGTACCGGAACCACTTTGTTTAACCACCATGGTGGCAAATTTATCGGGATCTTTCATTAATTCCCATTCCTCCTCAGCCTCTTCTAAATCCTTCATTCTTCGGGCTAAATCGGCTTTCATTTTTACAACCTCACCCTGAATTGCCTTACTTTGCTTATCTACTATCTGTGCCTTCTGTAGCTGAGCAGTTGCTGCAACAATTTGCTGTAGTAATTGGTCTTTTTTATTTGGGTCAATCTTTTTGAAAGGATCCATTTTAATCTCTTCAATTTCTTTACGAAGTTCGTCTAATTCTTTTTTTCTATCGTCAATTTTCTTTTGGAATTCCTGATCGTCCTCAAGGGCAGTTTCGATCTTTTCATTTACAGCCTCGGGATCTATCTGTGCAATTACGATTGCAGTAATCATCAGCGTTAAAATCCCAATAACGCAGGCCAAAATGCTCAAAAACGGAAAGAGAGAAATCTCCAAGTCTGCCTTTTTCTTTTTCATTTTCGGTGATGAAAAATGAATCTATTCAGCAGGGGAAGAATTCGGCGGATAAACAAGTTGTTGATAATGATTGGCCACTTCTGACATTTGCTGTGCTACCATTGCCTGGGATTCCTGTAACTGCAGGAGATATGCCTGTAAATGTTCAATACGGGTGATGGCTTCTTTCTCCCCTTGATCGTTTATGGTTTGTTTATGCAACTGGTGAGGTTCACGTAAACGCTTGAGAAAATACTCATTACAATACTCATCAACCTTGTTCAGTAAATCCTCCTCATTCTTTTGCATAACACTGGTTGGAAACATAACAAAGAGACTGAAAATCAATGAAACTAAGGTTGTGTCAAAAGCCTCACTTAATCCGCCAGTGACCTGACCTAGCTGTTCTTTAATCTTTTCGATGTCTGCTGCCGCTCCCATCTCCCCACCAAAACTGGATACAGCCTCACTAATTCCAAGTACAGTACCAATAAAACCCAGAATAGGAATCGCCCAAATAAAGACTTTAATCAGAACATAACTTGAATCGACCATAGTGGCATCAATCTCAGACTGGGATTTCAGCATATCAGCGGTCTCTGTGTGATTCTTGCGCACACTAAAATGTTCAATTCCACGAAGGATCCGTGTGAGAAGAAAGCTTTGTTGCGGATCAAAACCCAACCGCTTGATGTGAGCATAAAATTCTCCCATATTATCTTCCCTAATATCCTGTGATATATCCTCAGGAAGCAGCTTAAACTGCATTACATTTTGCTGACTTTTAAGTTTTCTATGTTTGAAAAATAAGATGGCAAATGACCAAGAAGCCAAATAGGTCAAAACATAAGGTACCCATCCACGTTCATAAAAATAATCATAGATTATTTGGGTGCTGTCAGACAGAAGAAATACAAAAAGAAAAAGGTAAAATAAAATTTCAATGCCAAGGCCAACCAACGCAGCGATCGCCATAGGCACCGAAGTGGCCGAAGCATTGTCAAATTTCCCCATTTCATCGGAACTTCTCTGCATTCGATTGACCTGAGCTGCTCGGGCTTTGGCTTTGGCCGGAATTTTGGACTTAACCTTGGGATTTTTACTCATAAAATAAAATCATCCAATTTTGATAACTAATTACAAAGAAAATATGAGTTGATCGAAAACAGATAAATCGTTGAATATAGAAAACATGGGAGTGACTTTAAACAAAGACGGGACACCGAGGAAAGTTGGTAGCGGAAAAACCAAAGGTGCTGGATGCTATGCGAATATTTCTCTTCGCGAACTCCGCAAACTTGTGAATGAGAATACGGAGATTTCGGTAAGTCGGGTTTGGCTTCGTAATGCACAAGCTGAAAAGCAAGAACATACCCGGCAATTTGAACTTCAACCTCCAAAGGTTAAGCCCGAATATATTGAGCCGGTACCGATTTCTAAAACTGTTAAAAAGGCAAAGGAAATCCCTGAAAAACAGGTTAGCACCAATACTACGGATGAAATTGAATCCGATGAAGACGATTACGAACCTCCCCCACTTTTCGCTTCAGATGTAGGGGTTCAGAATTATTAGCAATATTTATTATAAAGGAGGAAGCGGTGCAAAAGGATCCGAATCGGGTAAGACAGGATCTGAGCCACCAGAATTTGGTGCAGGAGCAAATGGATCTGTCATTTCAGGCACACTTTCCTGATTTGAAGGAACGGGAGCAAATGGATCTGCAGATGCTGCATCTCCTGCAAAAGGGTCAGTGATGGGGGAATCAGGATCAACCAAATTTTCCTCTGTGATTGCTTGTATGCTCGGGGCGCTTGGATCAGATTCCTCCTGATCTAAATCAATCCCTGAAGCACCAAAGACTGGAGGTCTTGCACTGAGATCTTCTTCATTTATCACTTCTATTTCAGTGGAGGGAGCAGCCTCCAAGTCCTCCACTTTCAAATTGTGTAACCACCAATCACGATAAACCAGATTTCCATCTGCCGTGTATTCCTGAACCGCTCCCCATCTGGATGCTCCAACTTTTGGTATGATCAATCTTCTTTGTTCGTCATATTGATTTCTGGCTAACCAAAGTTTTTCAACCATGGAGGGAGTATTGTTCATCTTTGGTTGCTGAATGCTTATTACCTGACTCTGAGTTGAGCTGGAACAAGATTGAAAAAACAAAACTATAAGAAATCCAATGAATATACAGACTAAGCTTTTAGATCTAGGTTTTACATTCATAACAAAATAACAAATTAACGTGTGCTTGAAAGCAAGCGCAACTTATTAGAGGACATACTAAAACATTCAATTTCTCCAGTCATACGATTACAACGATAAATCCACCTTTCATTTTCATCGCAAAGAAACTGGTACTTTAGATCTTGTTTATCTTTGAGGAAAACAACCAATTCCTTTTGAACAATTTGCTGAATTTGATCGGCATCTGCTGGATCAATCTTGGCAAGTTTTTCAGTTAGCTGCTCTTTAAGAATACTCATCTGTTTCAAAATAAAAGTCTCCAATTCTTTTGATTCGAAAGCAGGCATCGTGGCTACTTGAGCAATTTCTGAAACCACGGGCAAGGATTCTGATGAATTTTTTTCCCCAATCGTCTTCGTTTGCTCGGAAGATAACGGATTTAATTCGCAACTTGATAAAAAAGACAACCAAGAAACAAATAACCCTAAAGCATAAAATCTTCTTTTACTCCCAAGTAATCGCATAATAGTGTGGTATGATCGTTTATAAATAATTCTTCGTCAACTCATCAAAGGACAAGGAAATAGAATTTAATATACATATAGCAATGAATAATCAAATTATCAGATGGGGAATTATTGGCACCGGTCGAATTGCAAGAGCGTTTGCTGAAGGACTTGGGTACACACAGAACGGCAAACTTTGTGCTACTGCGTCCAGAAATCTCGAAAAAGCACGAGTTTTTGCACAGGAATGGAATATTCCATACGCTTTTGGAACTTATGAGGAATTAGCTCAATCTGATGAGGTGGACGCGGTTTATATTGCTACTCCCCACTCTGCCCACGCTGAAAACGCAATTCTCTGTATGAGGAACCAAAAAGCAGTCCTATGTGAAAAGCCTTTTGCGGTGAACGCCAAAGAAGTCGAAACCATGATTAGGGCTTCCAAAGAAGAGAATGTGCTCCTGATGGAAGGAATGTGGTCCCGCTTCCCGCCCCTGATGAATAAATTAAGGGATTGGCTTAAGCAAGGGAAGTTAGGTGAAATAAGAACTCTGAACGCGGACTTTGGCTTTTTGCCTAAAATAAAAGATCCTGATGGACGGTTATTTAATCTCGAACTGGCTGGTGGTTCGCTACTTGATTTAGGAATTTATCCGGTTTCTCTCGCATCGATGGTTTTAGGTAAACCTACTGATCTAAAAACACTTGCGAATATCGGAAATACCGGAGTCGATGAGCAAGCCGCCTGGATCTTCAGGTATTCCAACGATGCTTTGGCCGTGCTTCTTTCATCCCTCGAATGTGAAACGAGACAGGAAGCATTTATTGCCGGCTCAATTGGAAATGTCCGTATTCATAAACAATGTTGGAAACCTCAAAAGATGACTTTTACTGAAACAAATAGTGAACAGTCAGAGATAATAGAGATGCCTTTCGAGGGGAATGGTTTTAATTATGAAGCAGAATCCTTTGCATCCCTCTTGCTGAAAGGGAAAAAAGAGAGTCCTATTATGCCATTGAATGAAAGTCTACAAATCATGCAGCAAATGGATGAAATTAGAAAAGAATGGCCTTTGACTTACCCAATGGACTCAAAGTGATTCGAAGCTAAGGTCTCTTGTACCAAAAGCCGCATAGTTTTCTAAAACGTACGGCAAAAGGGAAAAAAAAGAACATTAGTAAGTAAAAAAACATCTGCCAATTTCCATACCAATCAAGTTTTCTTGAAGAGGTGATAACAGGAAAATCAGTAATCATCAGAAATTTTTCTTCAGATTTTCGTTTAATTCTTTTCAGGTTCCTCACAAAGACTAGTTCTTCACCAGCATAAATGGACTCAGGAAATCCTCCGCAATCAACAAAATCCTGTTTGCGACAAAAAATAAAACTACCTGCGGCCATTTTAAAAGTCTTCGATAACCAATTCCAAAAAGAAGGAACGAGTCTCCCAAGAAAAAAGTTTTCTCTCTTTTTATCAAATTCAATTAAGGCTCCTCCTCCATAAGCAATTCCGGTAAGAAGAGAGTTATAGGATTGTTCTATTGTTGAAACTGGAACGATCGTATCCGCATCAATAAACATTAGAAACCTACCTTTTGAAAAGGAAACTCCCGTATTTCGGACTCTAGAAATTTTGCGCTCCCGTTCAAAGACTACCAAATTACCCATTTCTTGTGCGACTCTTGCAGTATCATCTGTCGAATCGTTATCTACTACAATAATCTCATAATCTTTGATTTCCTGACACTTCAACAGAGCACTTTTTAGATGCTTTACTGTAGTTGGCAGATACGATTCTTCGTTGTAGGCAGGGATGATAATGGAAAGATCACAACAGGAAGAATTATCTCCTGCTTTAATTTCCATCAGAACTATTTTTGAAATTTCTTTGCTCTTCGATTAGAGCCAAAACTTAGACCTGTAATCCAACCATCCAATCTGGAAGATGGGCGTTTGTCGTAAACATCACAATCCCCTTCTGGAAACATGGGCTTGGACCCATTGATATCAGACGCAATTTCATTCAAACCGGGAATTTTCTTTCCGCTTTCAGAAACTTTACCATGCAAAAATGTTAAGCGATCGAGTTCAACTTGTCTGGATAATTCAGATAAACTTTCCCTGAATTCACTAACACCTCCAAGGCTTTCAGAATTGCTGGTAGAATGTGGTTCAGCTTCAGTAATAGCCGATGGCTCAGTTTCCGAAGATTGAGGGATTGAATGCCCATTTTGCTCGGATTTGTCAGAGACTTGTAGTTCGGATTCAAAATCGTCTATGCTAAATGATTCATCTACAGAATCAGTGCTTTGCTCAGAAATTTCAGGCGGAATTCCTGCCTCCACAATACCTTCGTTTAATTGATCAACCGAATCACCTTCGGAATCGTCAATCATATTGGACAATTCGTCATCCAAGTTGTTATCGGGGTTGGAACTCATAAGAAGGTAGGTATTACTTAATTACTCTTTTGGAAGCTTACCTGATCTAGATAAGAGAACTTTTTCAAAATCGTCAAACAAGTTATTTTCCACATTTTTGTCAGAATCCATCAATTCAAGAAATGTTAGATTATCTTGCACAAGAGAGGCATTCATAAAAAAAATCTTTCGATTGGATCCTCCGCCTAGTGTTGCCAAGAAGACCATTGATTCACGAAAGCCTTCGTCCTTACCAGAAGAGATAAATATACCATTTCCAGATGGTGAAATATTTCCAATGGTTACTTCAACCTCGTCACCATAATAAATAAAAGGTGGTTTTTGGATTTCACTCAAAAGATTTTTTTTTCTTTCAAGAAAAGATTCTTCTGCAACTCTTCTTTTCGTTTCTAGAGCGGCAATTTCAGTGGAAAGAAAATTTTTCTCTTTAGTTTTTTCTGCCAAAGATTCTTGCAGTTTTTGCAATTCCGCTTCCAAGGACTCAACTTTTTGAAGCGTAGGACGTATTTCAGCGTTTCTACTATCGATTTTTTTTTGCTGCTCGCTCAATTCTTTTTCTAACTTCACTAAATCAACCTCAAAACCAGCTGATTTTTCTTCTAATTCAGGGGTTCTAAGATTTAAAAATTCCACTTCCTGCACCAAGGTTTCAGTCGATGAAACAAGATCACGAGCCTTCATTCTTAAATCTCCGCGTTGACGCAAAAGCCCATTTAATAGTTTGCTGGATTCATTTTGGTCACTCTCTAACTCTCGGGTCGCAATTGCTTTTTTGTTTAGTGCGGCGTCAATTTTGGATTTGACTGAAATTAGTTTATCTTGGTTCAGGAAAAAGAAGACTCCTGAAACACAGATGAGCAGAAGTGAAATAACCCTACAAATGATAAAGAACAATTTCATCTAATTTCATAAGTTTTGAGGGTTCACCGATAAGAGGCAAAATGGCCGCCACCGATTTATCTAATTCTGATCTAACAATTCTTAGTTTGCATATCTGAACGCCATCTAAAACAACTGCGAATAGTTTTGATTCGTATATTCCTTGTTCTTTACCACCGAGAATTCCCAAAAATCCATTTTTTAGATCCAAAGACAACAAGGGAACTGTAATTTTCTCACCTTCTTCTAACCAATCCCTTGATGCCTTATCTTCCATTAAGGAATCCAGAATCCGGTCATAATGACTTTTTAGAAGTTCAGTTTCGCTTGCATAGGAACTTTTAATCTCAGCAAGATTATTCATTTCTAAGATTACTTCTTCGATGTTGCGAAGACTATTTATTTTAAGTTCTTCAATGTCCGGAATTCGAAGCTTAGCACTTTCAAAATCGGTACTTAATTTCTCATAACTTTTGGCCCCTGTTAGTAACTTAAGTTTTGCATCTGAAATTTCCTCCTTAATGGCTTCAGATTTTTGATCGAGAGCCTGAATTTGATTTTTGATTTTTTCGAGAGCGCTTTTTTGATTGGAGAATTCCCTTTCAGCCTCAAATTTTTCTTCTTCCAGCAATTGATTCTTAGAGCGCTCTTTTGAAAACTTCATTGCATGGTCTTTTTTTACCTTTTCTGTTTGCTGAGAGATAGTTGCAGCCTCTTTTTGTATCTCAGCAACTCTTTTGTTTCCACTTTCGAATGAGTTCACTCTTCCTAAAATAAAAAATAGGCCGTATAAGCCCAAAACCAATGCACTTATGTTTAGGAAAATAGAAAAAATCTTTATCATTCTATACTTGGCAAAGGAGCAAAAGGCGACATTTCTTGAGTTTCAGAGTTCCCACTATTTTGATTTTCAACAGATGGAAGAGGAAGAAAACCCGATTGATTTTCCTGGCTTAATCCACCCTTAGAATTATCTGTATTGGAAGGCATTGATATCAGGGGTGTAAATGTCTGGAAATTTTGATCCATCACCTCCTCTTCCTGATTGGTTATCTCTTCTTTGACAATCTCCGTTTGATTTGAATCTAACCGGGCCAACCTATCTTCCACTTGCAAGAACCAGGATTCTCTCTCCTGCTCCCATTGCATATCCCTTTTCTTATCAAGATTTTCTCGATGATCGATTAGCAAATTTTCATCTCGGCCAAGTCCCCCTGAGTAATAATACATAAAATCCAATCTTCCTTGTTGATCACGAGACCAGGATAAGCCAACCGGTTTGTTATTTGAAACTGCATTCATTTCTCGTGTAAGTGGATCATATTTGTATCTCGCATTCCACGCGTCATAAATAACCGGATATCCATTTTGCCTTGTAACATTTTGCCTCAGAGGGCCCTCCTGAGAAGACAATTGCTTAGGGAGACTTAGCTTGGGAAGACTCCGTTGCGAAGCCGTCTGGTTACATCCAAAACATGCTAGACTTATTGCAATGACAAATATCCAGGGGTAAATAGAGGCGAGCATATATGTAATTAAGCACTTGATTCAGGTTTTGAAAACCAAAATCTGTATGGTTTTTTGGCCCAATACTCTCCCGCATATGTTATCCCTACACGTGGTCCCGTTTTAATATCGAAACAAGCTGATTTTTTCTGTTCAAACCAAAGCCCATTACTCTTGATCGCCTTTTTTTTATTTAATCTTCCATCTACACCCAACTTCTTGGTAAGACGACCCGGTCCTTTCACCTCATGGGTTCCCCGCAAAAGCACCGCGGCCGGGTAGCCATTATCGCCACAAACAATATTCAATAACCAATGCATTCCATAGCATAGGTATAGATAAATCACACCAGCCTCACCATACATTACCTCATTCCTTGGCGTCTTGCCCATTGAAGCATGACAAGCTAGATCGTTTTCGCCATCGTAAGCTTCGGTCTCATTGACTGTCATTCTAATCATTCGCCCATTTTCTTGTATCACGCACAAATCATTCCCTAAAAGTTCCCGTGCAACCAGTTGAACCGGTCGGTTAAAAAAATCTTTTCCGATCACAGTATTTTCCATTTTCAATAAGACTTATTTTGAGAATCAAGCCAGATCGTAACTGGACCATCTTCTTTCATTTCGATATTCATTTGAGCCCCAAATTTCCCCGTTTCTAAATCCCCACAAAATGAATTTCCTAAAATATCAAGAAACTTTTCATAAAGTGTAATTGCCATAGATGGCGGTGCCGCCTTATTGAAAGACGGGCGGTACCCTTTTTTTAGATTCCCACAAAGTGTAAATTGGCTGACCACGAGGATTCCCATATCGTCTCTGATCGGTAGGTTCATCTTTCCCTCATGATCGTCAAATATTCGCAGACCGAGGACTTTTTTACTACCCCACTCCAAATCCGCCACCTGATCCATCTTTTCAATTCCAATGTAAACCAGCAAACCATGATTTATCTGACCAGTCAAAGAACCTGCCACCCGAACACTTGCCGCTTCCACTCTTCTTACAAGCAATCTCAAGATGGCGCCCTTCCCTGCTACAGAAGGATAATTAATTAGAAAAGTTAATCTTCTTCTGCCACCGCATCCATGACTTCGACAGCAGCCTTCGCAGCGAGAGGCGTAGATAGATAACGCTCTCCACAACTCGCTCCAATCACTACGATTCTTTTGCCAGCCATCTCGGGCTTTGTCGCAATACGGAGAGCAGCGGTAACAGTTGCACCAGTGGAAATACCTCCAAGAACACCTTCATCTAAGCTTAATTTTCTGGCCATTTCAAAGGCATCTTCACTGGTTACCTGTTCAACATCGTCGACAATATCCAAATTTAAATTTTTAGGTACAAATCCCGCACCAATACCCTGGATTTTATGGGGTCCTGGCTGGACCTCTTCGCCGTTTCGGGTTTGGGTGATAACTGGGCTTTCAGCTGGTTCAACCGCGATTGATTTCATATCGGGGTTTCTCTGTTTAATCACTTCTGAAACTCCGGTGATCGTACCTCCTGTACCTACTCCCGCAACCAAGCAATCCACTTTACCTTCCATACCTGACCAGATTTCTTCCGCAGTCGTTTTACGGTGAATTTCGGGATTTGCTGGGTTATTAAATTGCTGAGGCATGTAAGCTTTCTCTCCATATTTTTCCATTAACTGAGAAGCCTTTGATATCGCTCCACCCATTCCTTTGGGGCCGGGGGTCAGCACGATCTCTGCACCAAGCAAGCGTAACAAAAGGCGTCGTTCCTTTGACATCGTCTCAGGCATAGTCAAAATACACTTGTAGCCTTTTGCCGCACAAACAAATGCCAAAGCAATCCCTGTATTACCAGAGGTCGGCTCAATTACGACACTTTCCGGAGTGAGTGAACCTTCTTTTTCCGCTGCCTCAATCATCGCTGCACCGATTCTGTCCTTCACGCTGGCCAAAGGATTGAAAAATTCTGATTTCAAAAATATTTGTGCGTCGAGCCCTTCGGTTATTTTTTGTAATTCAACCAAGGGCGTCTTTCCTATTGATTCAATAATATTCATGGGGTTACTTTCCTTTACTTTTTGGACCATAGCTCCGAATTGGAGCGTTCCGATTCACTTCTGCGTTCTTTAAGCGGTAAACTATACGAGCTTTTTCGAGATCCTGAGTGCTCATTTCCATCTTTACGATATCTCCAACTGTTATTTTGATAAAATGCTTTCTCAACTTACCAGATATATGGGCAAGTACTTTATGACCATTTTCTAGCTCGGCTCTAAACATAGTACTTGGTAATACTGCTGTTATCTTGCCTTCTACTTCTACAATTTCTTCTTCTGACATAATCTATATAAACCAAACATCACACCATGTTGTTCGTTCAAGTCAAGATTCCTTGCTCAAAGCAGAGACTAAATTTCGAAAATGAATAAATTAACAGAATGTCCATTTCCCCGTCTTTTCCCATCCCAGTTGGAAAAGAATGACGAATTCTACATGCAACTGGCGTACAACGAATCAATCACTGCCTGGGAAAATGACGAAGTCCCTGTGGGAGCAGTCATTGTTGACTCCGTAGGAGAAGTGATCGCCTCTTCGCATAATCAAACTAGAAAATGCAAGGACCCAACCGCTCATGCTGAAATGCTTGCGATTACCATGGCTGCACAAAAAATCGGCGACTGGCGACTCAATGAATGTAAGCTTTATGTCACTAAGGAGCCTTGCCCAATGTGTGCGGGTGCCACAATCATTGGTAGAGTCAGGGAGGTTTTTTACGCTTTCAATGATCCAAAGATGGGAGCTATGGGAGGAGCCATATCGCTTCATGAATTGCCCCGATCGAATCACAAACCTATTGTCCACCAAGGCATTTTAAAAGAAGAATGCCTGCAGCTAACTCAGGCTTTTTTTCAACTACGTAGACAAGAATCATATGGAAAAGTGGAATAATCTTCTCATATTCACCTCGCAAGCTTGACCTTTATCGACAGGTGAATTGTATATAATGTTTTAACCAAACTTACTTACTATGCCACATCAATTACCCGATCTTTCTTTCTCAGTAGACTCTCTAGAACCACATATTGACGCAAGAACCATGGAGATTCACCACGGCAAGCATCATCAAACTTATGTAAATAACCTCAATGCCGCTCTTGAAGGAAACACAACCCTTGCTGATAAAGCCGTTGACGAGCTGATATCTGATTTATCTCAGGTTCCTGAAGATATTCGCGGAGTGGTACGCAATAACGGTGGCGGTCACTCCAACCATACTTTTTTCTGGGAAGTTATTTCTCCATCCGGAGGAGGAATTCCTTCTGGATCGTTAGGAGAAGCAATTACATCCGCATTTGGTTCGTTTGATTCTTTTAAAGATGCATTTACGAAGGCCGCTCTTACTCGTTTTGGATCCGGGTGGGCATGGTTGATTAAGTCGGGTGATTCTGTTCAAGTTACCTCAACCCCTAATCAGGACTCACCCTTAATGGAAGGCGTTGCGGACGAAACGGGTATCCCCCTTATTGGTCTTGATGTATGGGAGCACGCTTACTACCTTAATTACCAAAATCGCCGTCCAGACTACATTGGTGCATTTTGGAATGTTGTGGATTGGGATCGTGCGAACGCACTCTTTGAAAAGTAAGTTTTTTCTTTTTTTTCAGTTCTACTACAGCAAAATAATTACAGAGTTTTTTCACTCTTTTTTATGCTTGGTATGCTATGTACCTTGCTTCTGTATTCATTTGGTTTTACTGATTACATAGTTGATGGAAAATTCTTTCAAATACAGGGCATTCATAACCTATGCCCATGAAGATGAAGAAAAAGCAAGGTGGCTAAGAAAAAAACTTGAAGGATTTACAGTACCCAAAAATCTAGTTGGACAGAAAAGCAGATTTGGTAAAATACCTTCTCGGCTTTACCCCATTTTCCGTGACCGGGATGAACTACCAGGCTCTGCTCAACTTGGATCAATCATTGAGCAAGCACTCAAAGACTCTTCTCACTTAATTGTTCTTTGCTCTCCCCATTCGGTTAAATCACGATGGGTAAATGAAGAGATTCGCCTTTTCAAACAAATGGGGAAGAGTGATCGCATACTCTGCCTGATTTTGGATGGTGAACCTATGGCTGAAGACTTAGCCCACTCCAAAGGAAGGGAATGTTTACCCCTCGCAGTAAGAAGAAAAATCGACCAATCCGGAAAGCTGATTGATGAGATGGATGAACCCGGTGCCGCCGATTTACGTGACTCAGGCGATGGGGAAAAAGATGCCCTACTCAAGATTATTGCCGGACTGCTTGGGCTTGGACTTGATGAAATCAAGCAACGCGACATCATTGCGAGGCAGCGAAAACTCGCTCTTATCACCGCTTTCTCGGTACTTTTTGCTTTTTCCGGTATCGGATTGGCGACCTATGCTTTTTTTCAACAGCAAAAAGCAAACGAAGCACAGGCGACAGCCTTTGAAGAAAGAAAGATTGCCCTCGAGGAACTCGCAAAGACAAAAGTGGTCACACAATTCGTGCAAAGCCTCTTCTTCTCGCTCGATCCGCAAAATACTTCGGGAATGGATACAGAACTGCTTAAAACGATGTTAGATCAAGGAGTTAAGCGTGCTGACGAATTGTCCTCGGAACCACAAATGGAGGCAAATATTAGAACATATCTGGGTAAAACTTATCGATCGATTCGTGCCTATGACAAGTCTCAGCAGCAACTTGAAAGAGCGATCGAACTTTTTGAGGGCGAGTCAGATATCAGAAGCGATGCACTTACAGAATTGGCTTTAGTACATGAGGCATTGGGTAATTATTTACAGGCTGAACCAATGCTGGCAGTGCTCCTAGAGCGAAAGACAAAAGAATTGGGAGAAACTCACGATGATGTTATCGATGCCAAAATCGATCTCTCCACCGTTTATCGTCGAATTGGAAAAGTGGAAAAAGCAGAAAATTTATGCGTATCCGCCCTTACTGTGATTCGGGATCAAAACCGGAGTACCGAAGACCCTCGTATGTTGAAGTGCATGAATGAATTGGCCAAAATATTTCTTTCGCGAGATAAAATTGCACAGGCTGAAAGCATGAGTCGGAATGTTTTCGAACGCTCAAGGCTAAGTTTGGGCGAAAAAAATTCCGTGAGCTTAATTCGTGGGCAGGTTTTAGTGGAAGCACTGCGAAAAGGGGGTAAGCTCGATGAAGCGGAAGAGTTATCGATGAGCTTGGTCGCTTCTATGGAAGAAATCCTTGGTCCGACCCATCCGGATACCCTAGGTGCGATGGATGCACTTGCTGAAATCGTAGTTTCCAGAAAAGACCTCGCTTATGGACTTGATCTTTATGAACAAATTTTAGACTCCAAGGAGAGAATGCTTGGTGAACAGCACCCTGAAACATTATCAACTCTAAAGGCCATTGCCCGAATCCTGAGACTACAAGAACTACCGGAAGAAGCAGAAGAAATTCAATTCATGGTTTACACCCGATTAAAGGTTAAAAACGGGCTCGAGCACCCGGAAACATTACGAGCCATGAATGAATTGGCCGATTTATACTTGGACTCTGGCAAGCAAGTGGACGCTTTTCAACTCAGTAATGAGACGCTTATTATCGAGCTTAGAATTATGGGTGAACTTGATCCGATGACATTACAAACTCGATTCAGAATTGGTAAGCTCCACTATTTAGCGGACCGAAAAGAAGAGGCGATGGAAGAACTTGGCGATGTCTTATCGAAGCAGGAAAAACTACTAGGCTTTGATCACTCCGAAGTTACAAAGACTCGCGACCTCTTAAATGAAATTCTGGCCGAGACTGCAACCCCGGTCATTTTCTTGGATCAAAACAGCAGTATTGAAATGCCTATGGACTCAGAGACGAAACGGTCTGGCTTTTTAGATAACTTCCAGGATGACAACTCTTCCAGCGAAGATAATTCAACCACTCTCAATTTGGAGCTTAATTCTTCCTCCGTAAGCATCGATGATAATGATTCAGTGCCAGCAATTGAAACACTAACAGAGAGTTCAGATCAGAATCAGGCCATTATTGCCGACAACATCCAGGGCAAAGATGAAAATGTCACGCAATCTGACGAACAAGAGCTGGGCAATGAAAAAGACGATAGCGGTTTTCTAAACAGATTCAAAAAACTGATACCAAGAAAATCGAATCCCTAAAAAACCATAGCCTTTTCCTCAAAATAAAGCATATGTTTGGTGGAATTTTTGATTGGGATGGAGTCGTCATTGACTCCGCATATCATCATGAAAGGAGTTGGGAAATCCTTGCAAAAGAAATCAACCGGATTTTACCTGCAGATCATTTTGAAAAGGGTTTTGGCAAGAGAAACGAAACTATAATCGGATCCATGCTCGGTTGGAGCGATGACAAATCGGAGATTATCGAGTGGGGAAAGCGGAAAGAGGAAATTTACCGAAAAATAGTGATTAAAGACGGGATTCCACTTATTGATGGAAGCAGAAATTTCATCAAAGACCTTCATAAT
>MDTC01242616.1_pt1 | contig 16710 bp, 11 predicted proteins | sample 811181 | NCBI WGS metagenome assembly MDTC01 (sample SAMN05326644, study PRJNA326480) | marine metagenome | isolation source: seawater | place: Pacific Ocean: North | collected 2011 | reverse complement strand
GTGGACCCGAGTTCAGTTCGCCGCAGATAGCATTTTGCCGACAGGGAAGGTGAAGTAGTAACGCGGTAATGAATGACAGGAGGGCTCACTACCATGATTACGGAGCGTGACATAAAGGGGCTTCTCGAAGCGGGAATCATCGACCAAGCGACCGCAGATGAGATGCGTGCATACGGTGCCGACGTGCATGCCGATCGGCCACGTTTCGATTTCATAAATGCCACCTATTACTTTGGCGCCCTCGTCGTTATGTTGGCGTTCACCTGGTTGCTATTTGATTGGTACGACCGCTACGGCGGTATCGCTCTCATGGCTCTTGCATCATCCTACGCGGTCCTCTTTGTGCTTGGTGGCGACTGGCTATGGAAACAACGCGGACTGAGGATACCGGGCGGGCTTTTGTTCACGCTGGCAGTCTGCATGGTTCCCATTGGGATCCTCGGGTTCCAGGATTACATGGGTTGGTTTCCCGTTGGCAATGCTTTCGAGATAGAAAACGAGGCCGAGCGTCTCGCCTTTTTGCGCCAGCTACAGACCTACCAGGCATGGATCGCGGCTGCGACGCTTCTGGCAGGCCTTGGGGCCATCACACTCCGGCGTTTTGCCTTCATGGCGGTTCCCCCGATCCTCGGATTCACGGCATGCTGGATGCTTGTGGTTGAAATACTTAACGGTGGAGACGCGGGGGAGCGGGTGATAAACACTCAGCTCATGTTGGCTGGATTCTTTGTCATGGCTGTCGGGTTTGTCGTAGATCGGCGTACCAAGGAAGATTTTGCCTTCTGGCTGTACGGTCTTGGGTTGGCACACTTCTGGTTTGGGATGATTGGCCGGCTTTTTTCCGCCCCTGGGGAGCCCGGAGAACTCTCATGGGGCATTTTCGCCTTTGTCAATCTTCTGCTTTTCGATATCAGCATCCTGCTGCAACGAAAAGTATTCATGGTCGGGGGAGCGGTCGGCATTATGGCCTACCTTGGGCACCTTGGCTTCGAGACTTTCGAGGATGTGCTGTTGTTCCCCTTTGCTTTGACATTCGTCGGCCTTGCGATCATGGCCGCTGCCGTGTTGTACAGGAAAAACGAAGAGAAGCTAGAGCAACTGGTGATGGGCCTGCTGCCCGAGGGGTTCAAGGCATGGTTGCCAAGTTCGAGGTAGAACGAGTCTACCTTCTCTACCGGGAGTTCGAGCTATTCATTTCACTCAGCGCATGCCTAATCGGTGACCGGGGTCTGAAAATCGCCGGTGGCGTCGGGAACGACTGACCCTTACTAAAGTCCAATGCCGCTAAAGCTTGTCCAGTCCAAGTCAGCGCGTACGCTATGGGAGACCTGCAGCGACCGATTCCTGGACGAAATCGGTTCCAATTGTGGGCCGAGCGGTTTTGGCTCGCAGATATGGATCACCAACCGAAACCTTCGGGATCTTCTTTTCGAACAGGCATTTAGGCGCGGCATACGTAGGTGGCTTGGCCCCCCAATATCGTTCTTCTCTAAACTGCCAAAACGATTCGATATTCGGCTCAAAGCAATCAGTTCATTTGAGAGTCGCGCGCTCGTCCGTCAACTCGCTGTTAAATCCGGACACGACACCTTTTCCAACAAGGTGGATGGAACCGCGCGCGGTCACATGCTCGATCGTATGTTCGGCGAACTCCTGCCGGAGGGGATCCATCCAGAGCGGCTTCGTTCTCTGTTGTCACAGATTGAAGGCGATGGTTTTGCCGAGCAACTGAACAAGTGGATTGTTGAGGTGTATGCGAAATACCTGGACAAGCTTGAACGCGCAGGTGTTTACGATCCGCGTTCGATTCACGCCCTAATCGCTGAGAGGATCGAGTCGGGGCGGCTACAGACTGCGCTCTCTGGTGCCGACCATCTACATATCTATGGAATCCACAGCCTAGAGAAACGCGAGCGGATGTTTAGTGCGCTCGCCGCCCAAATGGACGTCGATGTGGTGGTCTACCTTCCAAAAGAGCCCGAGCCCAATGAATTCGAGAGCCTGGCCAGTGTCGTCGAGACCGTTAGTACGGCAGGGGCTGGTGCGGAGGAAGAGGTGAACGCCGTCATCCAGCCGGCACCAACCATTGTCGACGAACTGGGCTGGGTCGCTCGGGAGGTAAAAAAACTTCTAGAGAACGGAAAGGTCGAGCCGCACGAGATAGCCGTCATTGCAAGAAGAGGCCAAGATGATACGCGCCGAGCCTGCGATGTCTTAAGCGCCGCCGGTCTCCACTGTACGGCCAGGATCCGAACCAGGCTGGTAGAAATACCTGTCTTGAAGGCACTTCTCTCAATACTACGCGCCGCGTCACTCAAGTGGAGCCACCCACTACTCCGAGCGGTACTCGACCATCCGTACCTAGCAATTGAGCTTGACTTGCAGTATATCGACACCGTGGCTCGCCAGGGTCAAGTTGGAAGCATTGGTGAATGGGAGGAACGATTAGCCCAATTGGTTGCGCAGCTTAAGAGTCAGCCTAACGCTCGTGGAGCGACTAGCCCATCTGCTGCAGCAGCTGAGGAAACGCTTGTCGAGTTTCAGAGATTCAGGGCTGTTGTGGACAAGCTCGATACCCCTCATACCGAGGCTGAGTGGATTCGGATTACTCACCAGCTCATGCGAGGGGACGTACTCGGCCTGCAGCAACGTATATGCGATCCAGTTGACGACGATCAGTGGGGCATCGTTCGTTTAGACCAAGAGGGGTTGAAGCAGGCAGAAATTCTGCTAAACGAATGGGCGGGACTTGAGCATGGTGATTGCACACTGGACATAGAGGCTTGGTATTCGTTGCTTTCTCGTACGCTCAAAGCAGAGGCGCTTGACGTCCCAACGAAAATGCAAAAGGGCGTCCAGATCCAAGAGGCATACGACGCTGCATTGGTTCCGTTTCGTCACACATTTTTGATCCATGCAAACGATGGAGAGTTCCCGCGTCGAGCGCCGCTTGGCGGGGTCTTCGGCGACGAAGACCGAATCGCGCTTCGAAAACTGGGCCTGCCTGTCTCCCATCACGAGCAATGGGCTCGTCGAGAACGATCATTGTGGCGTTCGATAACCTTCAATCGTGATGTGCGAATTTCCTATAGAACAGCTGACCCGAAAGGGACAGCGTTGCTCTGTTCGCCAATGATCCCAGACCATCAAACCACAGGCGGAATCCCGTTCGGGATGGCCATGATGGGCGGGGAAGGCAGCCGGCCTCGGCCTATTAATTCGCCGCAGGCTAACCGCTTCGCGATTCTAGAGCTTGCTGAGCACCTTAGGGGCGAATCCACGAAATCAATAGTGACGGTCGCGCCGAACAATGCACCATTCCTCGAGCAAGCCATAGTCGCCGCAGTGGCTGAACGTCACCGCGATACTGGAAGACTGCCAGTCACTAAGGGCCATCCAGTGCTCACCCCGAATCCCTGGAATGGTGCGATCCGAGACAGATTAGTTCTGGATGAACTCGAGGCGAAATTTGGAGATGAATATCGATGGTCGGCAAGCCAACTAGAGAAATATGCGCAGTGTCCTTTCGCGTTCTTTGTTGAACGAGTACTGGAGCTTGATGAGCCGAAGGTTGTTGAGCACCAGCCTTCACCAACGAGGGTAGGCCGAATCGCACATGAGTTGCTCGCACGTTTCTATAAGGCGACCAAAGGAAATCTTCCAGAGTTTTTGGACAGGGGCTCCCTGGAGATTTTCGATCGAGTCACAGAAGAAGTCTTTGCGCAGCAAAAGGAAACCGGTGCTTGGATTCCCGCTTTGTGGGCGATCAAGAAAGGTGTCATACGTGACGGAGTACGTGCCTATATCGAGGCAGAGCTTGAGGATTTGGCCAAAAACCAAGAAGAACCGCATCTCATGGAACACTCGTTTGGGGATGATGAGCCGCTGGTAATTCAAGGCATGAACATGGTCGACAGCCAGGTAAACCTGCGTATCCGAGGGTTTATCGACCGTGTGGACCGCAATCTTGCAGGCGGAGAAGTTGTGCACCATGTCCTTGACTACAAGTGGAAGAACACGCCAAGCCGGAACGGCTACATGGATGGCTCGGTCCTTCAGGGCCCGATTTATCTCCGGGCAATTCAGATGGCTGGGCTGGAGCCTGGCAAGTGTCGGTACCGAAGGATCATCCTGAAACAACCGAAGAAGATCTCAAACGCAGCAGAAACCAGGATTGATAGCGACAGATTCGAACGGGCGATGACAATCGCGTTCTCAATCCCGGGGCGCGTTCGAGATGGGCTATTTGAGGCTTCCTTGGCCGCGAAGGTGGGTGACTGGTCGGGGTATTTCCCTGGTCCCGAAATTTGTCGTAGCCAGGCCGTACTTCCTGAGGGGACCCGATTTGATGTCTGAACATACCTGGACCCATGAGCAGGTTGTTGCCATAAGGTCGGAGACAGATACGCTATTGGAGGCGAGCGCTGGAACGGGAAAGACAACGACTGTGGTTGGCAAGATTCTTTGGCAACTTGGTCTAGATAGCGGAATGGCCCAGGAAAACGGTGAGCTTGTTCCCCGGTGTACTGACCCGTGCGAATTGCAGGAAATCGCGGCGATTACCTTCACGGACAAGGGAGCACGCGACCTTAAACGTCAGCTTCGAGTAGCGATCGAAGATTCCGCTCGTGCCGATGAACTGCGGTGGCAAATAGACCGGGCCTACATCGGCACCATCCATGGTTACTGTGGCCGGCTGCTTCGTGAAAATGCGCTCATCTTTAACATCGACCCGACCTTTGAACAGCTTGACGAATTCCAGGCTAGGGTCGAGCAAGATCGCATCATCGAAGATGTGGTCCTCCGATCACTTCAGGCAGGGGAGACACACACAGAAAGTCTATTAGGCGAATTGGGGAATTTGCATGGCAGAGGACGAGCTAAGGGAGTCATCGACCATATTCGCGATACCGTACATGAGTTGCGATGGCGCGCCGAGTTTTACAGCAAATGGAGCGATGGTAAGCGACTCCGAAGTGGTCATCTTCGTAAGCTTTCACGTGACTTCGGCGAGAAAGACATGCGGGTCCTCCACCGGTGCGATGAGTTGTTCCGGCTCGCGAAGGCGGTTCTTCCTCAGTGGGACGAGTTTCTTGTAGCCGAAAACGCTCGTGATTTTGACAGTCTTATCCTCGAATTGCATAAACAGCTTCATGCGTCCGAGAATGCTTCCGCGCTGGAGAAGATCAGACGCCGATACCGTCTTTTGATAATCGACGAATTTCAGGACACGGATGTTGCTCAACGCGACATCGCCTTTGCCATTGGCCACGGACAGACTCGTCCGCAACTCTTTTTCGTTGGTGACCCAAAACAGAGTATCTATGCGTTCCGTGGCGCTGACATTGCAGTGTGGAATAGCACAAAGACGGCGCTCGCGGACAGTGGCAGCATACTCAAACTAAGTGGAAACTTTCGGTGCGCGCCGCCGATCGTCAATTTCGTAAACATCACATCAGAAACTGCGATGGGGGAAACTGGCCAGGCGCTCGATGCTGACCTAGCCAAAGCCCGAATTCAGTATTCGGGACTTAAGGCGGTGCGCGGAGATTCAAGCCATTCGAGTGTCGAGTGGCTACGACCGGATGGGGAACTTGGGCGGAGAAAGATGTTGATGGGCGAATTCCGCGACAGGCAAGCAGCACAGGTGGCAACTCGAATCCAGCAACTTATCGAAACGGGGCAGGTCCACGAAAAAGAAACTGACAAACCGCGAAAATGTGAATTACGGGACATAGCGATTCTCTATCGTGCCCGTACGGGACTTGAGAGTTTTACGGACAAGTTCGACCGGTATGAAATCCCCCACCACGTGACGGGTGTCCGGGGCTTGGCAAAGACGCAGGAGGCACTAGATCTCATCAATGCGCTCCGTCTCCTCAATAATCCGCATGATGATCGGCGTGCGTTTGCATTCCTGCGATCGCCCTTTGTTTGCCTGCGTGACGAGGTAATCGCGCGGCTTCGACTCTTGAGCACGGAGGAAAACGCGCCGTTACTCACGCAAGCTGCACGGTTCCTGGGTGATGTGGATAGCTGGCCTTCCGCACCGGAGCATGAACGCCTTGGCGCTATCGAGAAAGAGTCGCTTCGCCGTGGCCTTCGCGTTATTGAACATCTAAGTACACTCGTCCACAGAATGCCTCTGGACGAGACATTGGAGCAACTATTACAAAGAACTGGTTACCGCCTGCACCTACTTCTTCATGAGGAGAAGCAGGCTCTTTCCAATATCGACGAACTGCTGCGGTTTGCGGAAGGCTACCGCGACCTAGATGTTGATACCTTCCTCGAGTATTGGAAGCTGCGGGACGAACTCCATGATAAAGGCCTGCCTGAGGCGACGCGCTCTACCGAAGATTCCAATGTTGTCACTCTGAGCACAATTCATAATGCAAAGGGTCTCGAATGGCCCATCGTCTTCCTCGTTTGCGTCGAGCGCAAGTTTCACTTCACGTCCAAGGACAAGAACGAATTTTGGACCGACCCTGTCTTGGGTCCAGCACTTATCAGGGGGGACGACGAAGGTCCGAGAATTGGACAGCTTCAGGAACGCAAGAAACGTCAAGCGAATGCCGAAGAGTCCCGCCTGCTCTATGTGGCCACGACGCGCGCGCGGGACCGGTTGATTCTAGTTGGCGACATGGAAACCGAAGGTAGCTACGGAATGTGGCTCAACACCGGTGTAGGACCGCTCAATATGCGAGTCCGGAATATAGAGGAGGCGCCACCTCCTAGAAGGCGACAAGAGCAAGTTTCTCTCAGCTGGCTGGATGAGTTCCGGATCAAGGATCCCAACGACTTCGCTCTAAGTTTACCGGAACCTCCACTTAGCTTTACGCGATCAGCTACTGAGTTGATGTTGGCGGACAAGGACCGGGAACTTTGGGAAAAACGCTATCGGCACGGTGTCATCGATCCGCGTGATTTCATTGAAAGGGATGTCAGAGAAACTAGCGTCCCGGGCAATATTCGGGGGGAAGTGATCCATGGCGTCCTGGAGAAGGTGGGCGAGGGAAGTGATCTCGAAAGTCTTCTAAGAGAAACTATCGCCGCGTTAGTCCCGACTAGATTCGTTGAGCTAATGTCAGGGGACACTGATTATGGTGCTGACCTCGAAAGAGAAATTCGCAATGTTTTACAGGACAAGAAGTCGAGTTGGTATTTCAAAGGCAATTACTATCCGGAACTTCCCTTCGTACACTTTCTAACCTGCAAAGACTGGCGCATTGGTCATTTGGATTTATACCGACCTGATCCCGAGGCACTCGTTATCGATTTCAAGACGCACCAAGACGTAAATGACCAGGAGAGCGCAGATAAGGTTGCCGAGGAATACAGAATCCAGGTGGAAGTTTACAGGGACGCAGCATCGGTTCGATCAAAAGCGGAGGTACGACTTTTTTTCACACAGGCACGCAAAGAGGTTCTGTTCACTGGATAGCAGCTTTCAAGCTGCATCCAGTGACCTCCTGCTAAGCGAGGGCTATGAGCGCATCCAGTATTCGTAAGAAGGTTCGAGTTGGAATAGCCCTCTCGGGTGGTGGTGGCCGTGGCTTAGCCCAGGTAGGCGCGCTGAAGATCCTGGAGCAGGCCGGCGTCCCCATTGATGTGATCGCCGGGACAAGCATTGGTGCAGTCATTGGCGGCGTGTATGCCTGCTGGCCTGATGCAATCGAGTTGGAGAAGCGGGTACTGGCATTTGTCCGCAGCAGGTATGTCGAGAATCTGAACTTAGCAACGATTCGACGCTTAGGAGGTATCCCAACAGTCGGGGAGGAAGCGCAGAACGAGACAGGCCCGGGGTTGTTCGATCGGATCCAAACAGCCTTTCGAGGTCTCTACGCATCACACCTAGGGCTTTCACGTCGATCCGTTCTAGGCGGCAAGGGAATTCAGCGGGCACTCCGGATGGTCTTCAACAACAGGACCTTTGAAGAAACGGTGGTTCCGTTTGGCGCTGTGGCTGTTGATCTTCGTGAAGGTTGTGAAGTGATTATCGGGTCAGGAGATTTGGCAAGAGGTGTGGCCGCATCGGCAGCTATCCCTGGCATATTTCCTCCTGTCGAGTTAAACGGTCGTCTTCTCTGTGATGGAGGCTACACCAGCCCGGTACCCATCGATGCGGTCAACACACTTGGCGCCAATGTTGTTATCGCTGTCGATGTGTCTCAGCACGGCATTGCCGTTAGCGAGCTTGGCAATGGGGTTGAAATTGCTATGCGTTCTAGTGAGATCAGCCTGATCGCACTTGAGCAGGAACAGCTTCGACGTGCCGATGCTGTGATCTCGGCACGGGGGCAGAACCGGCATTGGAGTGATTTCTCCCAACCCGAGGAGGCGATTCACGCGGGGGAGGTTGCCTGTGAACAGATGCTGGATAGCATTCGCGGTGTTATTGACGAGCGATCGCGCTTGTTTCTGTAAAGGGAGGGGGTAGCGTGCCCTGCGCGCTAGCTGTTCACGGAGGAGCCTGGAACGTCCCTGACGGTGACGTAGAACCTCACCGGGAGGGGATTATCGAGTCGCTTAAGCCTGGCTGGGACCTTCTTCGGTCAGGTTGTAGCGCCCTGGAGGTCGTTGAGCGGGCCGTCTGCACCCTCGAAGACAATCCCACGTTTAACGCGGGGCACGGGGCTCATCTAAATCAGGCACGCGAAGTGCAACTTGACGCATCAATAATGGAAGGTGAGAAACTTGAGGCAGGCGCCGTCGCTGCTGTGCAGCGGGTCCGACATCCAGTCGCGCTAGCGAGAATGGTCCTAGAGTTATCACCACACGTTTTACTGGTGGGGGATGGCGCACATCACTTCGCATCAGAGCATGGGATGGAACTGTGCCGCCAGCGAGACTTACTTATTGGGCGTGAACTCGATAGGTACTTGCGTGTCCGCGACGGAGAAGACGACTTGGTGATTCGCGAGTTTGACAAAGATCCGGGCGGCATTCATTTTGGTACGGTTGGCGCCGTGGCCTGTGATTCTAACGGGCATGTCGCGGCTGCTACTTCAACGGGGGGGACTCAAGACAAGCTGCCTGGCCGCGTCGGCGACTCGGCCGTGATTGGCGCAGGAACTTACGCTGACGATCAATCTGGGGCCGTGTCGTCCACGGGATGGGGCGAGGGGATCCTACGAATGACGTTGGCCAAAGCCGGGATCGATAGAATGGCGGGCGGCATGAGTCCGGGCCGTGCGGGACAGGCAGCTATTAGGACTTTGAACCGGGTACAGGGGAAAGCAGGTCTGATCCTGGTTGACTGCCGGGGGCATGCCAGTGCGGTTTTTAACACCCCGCGAATGGCCCGCGGAATTGCGACGCTCGACCGAGGGCTGCTTGTGGGGGTCGATCAAGGAATGACACGACCGTAGTTGAGACCTTTATGGCAAACACTTACGTAGTTACGGGGTGCAACCGTGGGCTGGGACTGGAGTTTGTCCGGCAACTGGTAGCCCGTGGAGAGCAGGTGATCGGAACAGCTAGAAATCTGGGGGACCTGAAGGGCCCCGCAGAATCTGGCGTGAAGACGCATGCGCTTGATGTGTCCAACGTCGAGAGCATCGAACGCTTCAGTGAAACGATGAGTGGACAGGCTATTGATGTATTGATCAATAACGCGGGTGTTGGTGTCCATTCCAAGCCTTTCGAGAGCCTTGACTTTAATGAAATGGAGGAGTTTTTCGCGACCAACACACTTGGTGCATTGCGGGTGTTTAGAGCACTCTTGCCAGCGCTGAGGCTGGGATCTTTGAAAAAGGTCGTCAACCTAACTAGCAAGATGGGCAGCATTGAAGATAACAGTAGCGGGGCAGCCTACTCTTACCGTGTGAGTAAGGCGGGATTGAATATGGCGACGAGATCGCTAGCGATTGATTATCGTGCTGAGGGATTTATATGCGTTGTCGTTCACCCCGGTTGGGTGGCAACGGACATGGGCGGTGCCGGGGCACCCGTAACGCCGGAGGAAAGCATTTCTGGAATGCTCCGGGTGATTGATGGCCTGGGGCCGGAAGATAGTGGGAAACACATTGACTTCACCGGGGCGCGCGTGCCGTGGTAGTTGCCTGTAGTAGTAGGATTCGGAAGAACAAGATTCCAGTCAGCTACTCCTTGGCGCCAACGATATAGGCGATCCAAGACTCCGTGTTTTCCGCAGTCTCCTGCAAGGTGAAAACACCGTCTCCTTCGCTGCTGTCCTCATCGATTCCTTCCCAGTACACCTCTGTCGCTGTGAAGCCCGCCTCGTCAAGGGCCTCGCGTACTTCAAGGATCGTCCATAGGCGCCAATCGTAGCTGAAGGCACGCTGAATCCGTTGTCCTTTGGAGTTCTCAAAGTGTATATGGCAAGCCATGCGGCTGTGGATTGGGTCAAATTCGTCTTGGTCCCAAAGGTAATGAAAACCATCATGGACGGTTGTTTCTTCGACAAGTTCCTGGGCTTCAGGTCCGCCGTAAATATCCAAGATGAACAGCCCCTCCTGTTTAATGTTGCTATATGCGGCTTGGAAGTAACGAAGCAACTCAGTCCGCGTTCTGATCGAGTAATAAGAGAAGTTAAACGCAACTAACACATCGGCCGATTCTGAGCCCACGTCGACAATATCGCCTTGGTGCAGCGTCAGGCACTGAGCCTGAACCTCGCTTAAGCCCTTCGCATTTGTTGCCATTGCCCAGGAAATCGATTCTGGATCTAGATCTACCCCGATGGCGCGGTTGGCCGGATCGTGTTTGACCCATTCGCACGCCAAATATGCTGTTCCGCAAAAATCCTCACGGAGGGAGTGTGGTTTTCGTCCGAATCGAGTCGTGAAAACCTCGTCAATGAATTCAATGTCGGCCTCAGGCTCTTGCACGGCACGCTGATAAAGTGCGTACTTGTCCCAAGAGCTTTCGTCGATGGTGCCCCTTGATGTCGTGGGCTTTTTTCTTGTTTCCATCTGGAGTAGGCCGCGGGAAGAGGTGCGCGGCAATGCGCACAGAGATCACTCCCGGAAACAGGCTAAGGCGAGCCGTGCCTGTTCCACGACATTTCCGTCGTTGGAGGTATCATACTGAAAACTTCGGAGCGCACTAGGCAATTTGATGGCACGCACGAGATGGAGACGCAATCCAGTATGAGTCTTATCGACAAGTTCATCGGCGCAACGGTACCGCTCGTTCCAAAGCCGCTTGTTCGCCACATTGCTGCTTCCTACATCGCCGGGGAGACGTTGGACGACCAGGTGGTTGCGATCAAGGAGCTCAACGAGAAGGGCTTCATGGCTGCAAGTGCCATCCTCGGTGAAGATGTTACGCGAAGATCCGAGTCTACGGAGGCGGTCGGACAATATGAAGAAGTCTTAGCGACCATTGCGAGCAAAAGACTCAATAGCAATATCCACGTCAAGCTGACGCATTTAGGCCTAAAACTCGACAAGGAGTTCTGTTACAACAACGTCAAGCGTCTTTTGGAAGTGGCTGGCACCCATGGCAACTTCGTGCGTATTGACATGGAAGACTCGCCGACCACAGACGATACATTCGACATTTTCTTTCGTCTCAATGCGGAGTTTGAGAACGTAGGCTGTGTTGTGCAAGCTTGTTTGCGCCGTACTGCAAACGACGTAAAGAAACTCGTGACAGTCAAGGCTAACGTACGTGTCTGTAAAGGCATTTACATTGAGCCGCGTGAGATTGCTTACCTGGATCCTGGAGCAATTCGCAAAAACTATGCTGGAATGCTCGAAGAGTTGCTAAAAGCTAGTTGCTACGTTGGCATCGCAACGCATGATAAATGGTTAGTTGACGAGGCGTTCCGTATTATCGACGCCTTAGACTTGGATGACTCCCGATATGAGTTCCAGATGTTGCATGGAGTTGACCCGGAATTACGGCGCTCCATCGTTGAGACTGGACACCGACTACGGGTAGCTGTCCCTTTCGGGCCCATGTGGTACCCGTACTCGATACGCCGGCTGCGGAAGAACCCCCGTATAGCGCGCTACGTGCTCCAGGCACTGTTTACACGCTAATTTGTCCTTAGCACGCACCCCTGGACGGTCACCAAGCTCCTGTTACACTCTGGCGCCATGAGTTCCGAAGCTGACTATCTGTCGATCGTTTACCAGAACGCCCTGTCGCGGCCCGAGGCAGTGGCGTTCGAGCATGTGTTGGACAATGAAGTCACTTGCCTGACTTATGGTGATTTGATTGAACGTGTTCAGCAGCTCGGGGAAGCATTGCGCAGTTCTGGTTTGGGAGATGGTAGCCGGGTGGCGATATGCATGGAGAATCGTCCGGCCTGGCCAGTCGCTTACCTTGCTGTTTGGTATTCCGGTGGAGTTACCGTGCCGCTTGATACCGCACCCGATGAGAGCGTTCTAGCCCGGTTAATCGAGCATTCTGGATCTGTGGCCTGCGTGACATCGGTCACGCTGGCGGTGAAGATTCAGACGGCCTGTAAGACACTTGCCGCCCGCCCATTGCTGTTGGTGCCGGAGCATAACGGAACGACTAACTTTAAAGACGGCACATCTTTCGCCTCGTACATTGATCAGCATGGTGCGTCGTCCCCAATTTGGAACCCATCGGTTGCAGGAAAAAATGATCTGGGCACCATCATGTATACCTCGGGTACAACCGGTAACCCGAAAGGAGTGATGATCCGGCAAAGCTCAGTACTGGAAAACCTTCGTGCGGGTATCAAAAGGGTTCATTTCACTCCGAAAGATCGGATCCTCGGCGTCTTGCCCTTGTTCCATGTGCTGCCGCTAATCACCAACTGCCTCGGCCCGCTGTATCTGGGGGCTCGAGTTGTCTTTCTTCAAGAACTGACGGCAGAAGGCATCATCGAGGCGTTTCGACGCCACCGCATTACGGTATTCGTCTGTGTCCCGGCGTTCTTCTACCGATTCCACGACAAACTTGTCCATACTATCGATCGTTCCCCATGGTTACGTCGGAACATCGCAAGGGCACTAATCAAGGTGAGCGGCTGGGTTCGTAGACACTTCGGATGGTCAATCGGCCGCAGTTTATTGAAGAAGGCACACCAGCCTTTTGGTGATGATATGCGTCTTTTTGTTACCGGCGGCGCAAAGATGAATGCCGAAGTGTTTGATGATTTTCTTGACTGGGGCTTCCAGCTCGCGCAAGGCTACGGCCTCACTGAGTCCACAGCAATCCTCACCGCCACCCCGCTTGGTGAGTTACGCGGTGACACCGTTGGTCGTCCGATAGACGGCGTTTCCTTGCAGATCGACAACCCTGGCGACGATGGAATCGGGGAGGTATGGGCGCGCGGACCAAGTTTGATGGATGGTTACTACCGAAACCCGGAGGCAACTGCGGAAGCCTTGCATGATGGATGGCTTCGGACGGGCGACCTTGGTCGGATCTTGCCCGATGGACATCTACAAATTACCGGGCGCGCCAAAGATCTCATCGTGCTCGCCTCCGGGAAGAACATCTATCCGGATGAGCTCGAGGGCCACTACGGTCAAGGTGAGCTGGTTGAGGAAATCTGCATTGTCGGTATTGCAGATGAGGCGGGGAGGGGGGAGCGACTTCATGCCGTTGTCGTGCCCGACCTCCAAGCCGCACGTGACCGCGGTTACGTCAACGTGCGGGAGATGATCAAGTGGGACCTTGAAAGCATTGGCGGCAAGTTGCCTGGCCCGCAGCGGCTTACCAGTTTGGAGATTCGTAGTGAGCCGTTGCCGCGGACGCCATCCCGAAAGATCAAGCGGTTTGTATTACAGCAGGAGATTGCGGAGCGCGGAATTTCCGGGGCTACTGATACAGCAGCGTCGGCTCGCTCTCTTCCAAACCAGCCAGCGAGCGTGGACCTGCCTGAGTGGACGGACGAGGTCCGAAGTATCGTGGCCCGTTATGCTAGGACAGCGTCCGTGAGTATGGACCAGCATCTCGATCTAGACCTTGGATTGGGGTCCCTGGACCGTATCGAGCTGTTTTCGGAACTAGAAACTCTTCGAAGAGTTGTTCTCGACGACGAGGCAGGTGGCCGGCTTCACACAGTGCGCGAGCTGGTTGATGCGCTTCGAGATGCCGATTCCGCAGGCGAGACCCATTCGACGGCGGAGACGGCCCCAGACAATTGGGCGCACGTGCTTTCTGGCTCGCATGATGATCTTGACCAGTACCTCAAGAGGAAACCGGTTTTTGAATGGGTGATGTGGTCATTCTTGCGAAGTGTCCGGGGCTTGTGGTCACTAGTCGCAGGCTTTCAGGTACGAGATGCAAGGCAGCTTCCCAACAAAGGTGCTGTCATTGTCTGCGGCAATCACGCCAGCTACCTAGATCCGTTCCTGGTTTGTATGTCGTTGCCACGCCGCGGATTGCAGCGAGTGTTTTTCGTTGGTTACAGTGAATACTTCGACGGCATGGTCGGTCGGTTTCTGGCTCGCCTATTCCGAAATATCCCAATCGATGCAAACCGCAATCTTCAACGGGCAATGCAGGCGGCTGCCGAGGGTTTACGACGGGGGATGGTGCTGGTGATTTTCCCTGAGGGAGGCCGGTCTTTGGATGGAAGTGTGAAGGAATTTAGGCGGGGCGCCGCGATCCTGGCACGGAATCTCGATGTGCCGATTACGCCCGTGGGAATCTGGGGGGCTCACCACGTCTGGCCACGCGAAGGTCGAATTCGCCGCCACCCTCTGGTACTCAGTTATGGGCCGACGTTATCGTCGGGCGGCTCTCCGTCGGAGGAAGCCTTCCTCGGGGAACTTCGTGCGGAAGTGATTCGCCTAACCGACGAATCAAGTCGAGCACGCGATGAAGCTAGTATCAACTGATCTGTGGCCGTCCAACACCTACGTGGCTACGCACATCCGCCATTGTGGCCCGAGCGATTTTCGAAGCACGCGCGGCCCCCTCGGCCAAAATTCCGGAGATGGCAGCATCGGACATGGCAAAGCGGCGTTGCTGGATAGGGGCGAGCGCTTGAACGATGTTCTCATGAACTGCTTTCTTCAAGTCACCATAACGAATGTTGCCCGTGGCATGCTGTTCCGTAAATAGTTGGACAACCTCCGGTTGTGCACCAGTAAGGTTTAGTAACTCAAAAAGATTCGCGACGCCGGGGCTCATCTGCCCGCCAATCTCCTGGCCGGTATCAGTCACTGCTGCGCGAACCTTTTCCCAGACAATCTCGGCCTCTTCCATCAAGCCGACGTAATGTTTGGCGCCCAGACTTTTGCTCATCTTCTGGGAGGGGTCGGCCAGCGACATTATGCGCTTCCCCTCCGTCAGTTTTGCTTCAACGTCAGGGAAATATTCTTCGCCTACCAGAGTGTTAAAACGTCGCCCTATCCGTCGGGCTAGCTCCAGATGTTGAATCTGGTCTGCGCCAACGGGAACCTTAGCTGCGCGATAAAGAAGGATGTCAGCTGCCTGTAGCACCGGATATGTAAAAAGGCCGACACTGACATAGTTGTTGCGACCCGCCTTTTCTTTGAATTGAGTCATTCGGGCGAGATCGCCATGGGATGCAACGCAGCTGAATACCCAGGCAAGCTCGGTGTGCTCTGGGACATCCGATTGACAAAAGAGTATCGATCGCTCCGGATCAATACCGCAGGCGATCAGATCTCCTGCCATCTGCACGGACATGGCAGAGATTGGTTCATGGCTTGGATCTTGAAACTTATCGGATTCTCTGCCGGTGCGGCTGGTAACAGCGTGATAATCCACGATGCAGTAGACGCAATCGAAACGGGCTTGCATCGATACCCAGTTTTGGATCGCCCCGTAGTAGTTCCCGAGGTGCAATTCCCCGCTCGGTTGTATGCCCGAAAAAACCCTCGATTTGACCATCTAAACGTTGACGCTCAGGGAGTCCAACACGTCAGCGCAACTCGCTAGCGCCATCCGGAGCCTCTCCGGACTCGGTCCGAAACCTAAACGGATGTAGTTAGGCATGTCGAAATGGTCGCCGGGGACGATAAGGCAGTCCGCTTTGGTACGCATCGTTTCAGCAAGTTCTAACCCCCCGACGGGGAGGTCGTAGCGAGCATAAACGATTGCACCAGCTTGTGGTCGCTTCCAGCTGAAATGGTCGCCACGCGCCCTCAACCAATCCTCAAGGATAGGCAAGTTGGCGTTGAGGATGCCTCTCGTGCGGGCATGAATACGATCTCGCGCAATAGGGTGGAGGGCGTGAGTTGCCAGGACGTCACTGAGAGTACCCATTGCTATAGACGTATAGTCTTTCCGGGCCCATAGTTGCTCTCTGAGGCTTTCGGGGACAATAGTCCAGCCGATTCGAAGTCCGGGGAGACTAAAGGCCTTAGACATGCCTGAGGTGACAACAACTTTATCGTAGCGGCCCCAAAACGTAGGTGTCTCAACACCGTCAAGTTCTGCACCGCGATAGATCTCGTCGGCGACAATCCACGCCCCAACGCTGTCTGCAACTTCCACAATCCGCCGCATTGCCGCCTCGGTGAGTATGGCCCCCGTTGGATTGTTTGGGTTAGTAACGAGAATAAGCTTTGTTGTGTGTGTGATAAGGGATGAAAGCTCATCAAGATCAGGTTGCCACCCACTTGCTTCATGCAAAGGTACAGGTATCGCTGTGCACCCCCAGTTCGTAGCCATTCCTGGGACTTGCATGTAGTTGGGAGCGAGGTAGAGTAGATCGTCACCAGGCTCACACAGCAACCATGACGTGACAAAGTTTGCTTCTGCACCGCCGTTGGTCACCAGTAC
>MDTC01163165.1_pt1 | contig 16721 bp, 8 predicted proteins | sample 811181 | NCBI WGS metagenome assembly MDTC01 (sample SAMN05326644, study PRJNA326480) | marine metagenome | isolation source: seawater | place: Pacific Ocean: North | collected 2011 | reverse complement strand
CAATCTCCGGATGTATTCTTTCTTAAAGACACCGATGGCGATGATATCGCTGATGTAAAAGAGCTAGCCCTGACAGGTTTTGGTATTGAGGATAATCACCACTCCATCAGCGCCTGGCGCCGGGGGCCCGGTGGCTGGATCTACTTTCAGGAGGGGATTTTTTTGCACGCTCAGGTGGAAACGCCATTCGGGGTGGTGCGCAATTACAATGGTGGGGTCTATCAGTTTAACCCCCGAACGCAAGAACTTCGCATTTTTGTTAGGGGCACAGGAGGTAATCCGTGGGGGCATGTTTTCGAAGAGTGGGGACAGTCCTTTATGGTGAATAACCCACGCATCATGTATCTCTCTCCGGCTTCCGGGAACAGCGGTAAGTCAGTGCCGGTGAAGCCGCTTATCTCAACTGAGAAACAATGTGGCGGTGATCTTGCTACCGGAACACACATTGGTGATGATATCCGAGGTAATCTTCTCAGCGGGCGTTTCAAGAGTCGAGCCATCATTCGTTACGAGTTCGTAGAGAACGGTGCTGGTTACAGCGCCAACGTTCTCGAGCCACTCATGACCTCAAAGCACCCTAACTTCCGTCCGGTCGACGTGAAGATGGGACCGGATGGGGGAGTTTACGTGGCCGACTGGTATAACTCTATCATTAACCACGCGCAGCACGATTTCCGCGACCCGCGTCGGGATCACGACCACGGGCGCATCTGGCGCATCACGCACAGGGAGCGCCCGCTTACAAGGCCGACCCCTGTTGAAGGGGTGCCTCTGGAGAAACTGGTGACGCATCTGGCCAGTAGCGAACCGTTCGTGCGCCAACAGGTGAAGAAGGAACTTGAGAAGCGCGACTGGGACGAAGCGCACGCCGCGATCGAAGCGTGGGTCGATAAACTCGATGCCAGCACTGAGAACTACGATCGCAATCTCGTCGAGGCGATGTGGGCGTGCCAGAACGTGGAGCGCGTCAGTGAGAAGATACTGAGTAAGGTAATCAACGCAAAAAGTGGTCATGCCCGTTCAGCTGGCGCGCGCATCCTGCGCTACTGGCATAGTGAACTTTCGGATCCTGCCATGTTCATAGCCGAGACCGCAGGAGACGAGTTTCCCCGCGCCCGCATGGAAGCAGTTCTCTCAGCCGGATTTGTTCCTAGCGCGGAGGCTTACGCCGCGGCGCTTCATGTGCTTGATTATCCCGGAGATCCAGTTCTCGACCAGGCTCTGCCCCAAACTAAGGCAGCACTCGAGAGATATTGGCGTCCTGCCATGGAGTCGGGTACCCTGGCTTTCGCGAAAGAGTCTCACAAGGAGTTTGCCGAAGCTTCTGCAGGTATCGGTTTCACGGATCGTCTCGATCAGTTTATCGCTCACGCCTCTCCCTCTGCGATGAACGGAAATGCTATCAAGGCTCAAATGCCTGTAGTGGGTCTTGAGCGAGATGTTAGGCGAAGTATCGATGCCTTGATTGGTAAGAAGGGAGATATCTCAACTGACAAGAAAATAGTTTTGCTTGGTGCGCTTAAAGCTTCGGCTACGAAGTTGAATGAGCCCTCCGCGAAGCGAGCGGTGCGCCATATTCACCGATTACTCTCCGATGATAGTGACGAAGTGGTGACGCACGCGATCGAAACGCTTGCTGCTTGGGAGGTGAGCAGCGAAGCGAAAGAGTTGACTGTTCTGCTGAAGGATGGTTCGCGCCGCCAAACGCTGCGTCAGGCGGCGGCGTTGGCTCTCGCCTCCTTTAATGAAACAGAGCACCTCGAAACCCTCAACGCACTGGCTCTCGAAGCAGATATTGTTACTCGTTACCTCGCTCTTACGGGGTTATTGGTGAAGGATCTTGATGCTGGTATTGAAGTGGCAAGAACTATCTTTACCGAAGAACTTGGAGACGGTGATCCGGTGGCGTCAATCCAGTCTCTCTTGAAGCAGCGAAAAGGCGTAACTTTCCTTGTGGCCGCTTTGGAGGGGGTAGAGATTCACCCTGATGTAAAAACGCGAGTTACTGAATTTCATCGCACTAGCGGCCAGCTGCCAGAAGCGATGGTTAAGCTGTTTCAGCAGACTAGTAACTCTGGCTCTCTCAGTGCCGAACTTTTGAGGGAAGACATTAATCAGCTCACTGCAGATGCGGATAAGCTCGGTGATCCTTACCGTGGAGAAATGATTTATCGGCGTAAGGCCATGGCATGTGTCGGCTGTCATGCGATCGGTTCGGTGGGGTCTTACATTGGCCCAAACTTAGTTGCGGTGGGTGGCGCTGCTTCGACCAGTTACATGATCGAATCGATCCTTAGCCCGAACGCCGCGATTGCAGAACACTACGAAAACCGTCTCTTCACACTTGATGATGGATCCGTGCAAATGGGTGTGATCACTTTTCGAAGTGAAGAGGAGATCATCGTGAGTGACTCGGCTCAGGGAGGTAAGGAAATCTCGATTCCGGTCGCCAAGATCCTTAAAGAGCAGGGGATGCCCTCCTTGATGCCATCTGGTCTTGCTGACCAGTTACAGAGCCGTTCCGAGTTTCTTGATCTTGTGAAGTTCCTTTCCGTACTCGGAAAGCCTGGTGACTTCGCTAGCGACGAGAGTCCGGTGCTGCGGAAGTGGCGCATTCTTGCGGACGGGAAGGGAACACACATTCCTGGTGATAACGAACCATGGGTTCCCGCCTACAGCAAAGTAGACGGAGAGCTTCCTGCTGAAGATCTAAATATTCCAGGTGCAAAACGCATCTTTGCTCGAGCTTGGATTGATGTCCAAGTGCCGGGAAAGGTGGGTTTGATGCTCAACGAATCGGAGGGGGTGATTCTCTATCTTAATGGCGAAAGAGCCGAGAGTCCTGTCGCTGATATTGTTCTTGAAAAGGGTCGCCAGGAAATTACCTTTTCCATTGATCGCCGAAAACTAAAAGGTGGATTTCGCGCTGAGCTTAAAGCGGCTAATGAAGAGGTCCGTTTTGCGGCTGAGGGCGGAATTTAAGAATCCAGTTTTGCGCTGAAACACTTTGGACCCCAGATAAAACGTTAAAATAAATACTTTCAAATCCATGCCACAGAAGCGTTCACCTTTGGATCGCCGTCATTTCCTTCGAGGAGCGGGCGGGGCGATGATGTCGCTACCATTTTTGGAAGCTATGACCAAATCGGTTAGCGCAGCTTCAGGATCAGGCGAGACTCCGATGCGCATGGTCTGTGTGGGCAACAATTTTGGCTACGTGCCCGATCTCTTCTTCCCGACAGAAACGGGGGTGGATTATGCCCTGCCGGGGCAGATCCAAGTGTTGGAGCGTCATAGGGATATGTTTACTATTTTATCTCAGCTCGATCACGGCCAGGAAGGGGTGGGTGGTCATGGCGGGGGGCATGCTTTTCTCTCGGGTATACTCTCTAAGAACTCGAAAGGCTTTGCTGAAGGTAATATTACCGTCGATCAGAAGGCAGAGGAACACGTCGGAACTGCCACGCGTTATTCATCGATGCAGATTGGCTGTGGCACCTCTATCGGAAACCGTCTTAGTTGGACTGCCTCTGGCTCGGCGATCCCGCCGGTTGAAGACCCCTCGATTCTGTTCTCGCTTTTATTTCAAGAGCCAGAAGCCAAGGACCTACGCCTACTCAAGGAAGCACACGTTCAAGAGAAGAGTATTCTCGACCTTGTCAAAACGGACGCTGACCGGCTCAAGCGTCAAATTGGCAAATCTGACCAGGAAAAGCTGGATCAGTATTTCACTTCGGTCAGGGATTTAGAGAAGCGACTCACGCAGTCGCAGGCATGGCTTGATCAGTCCAAACCAAAGGTCGACTATAAACTACCAGCCGAGGCAGATGGCTTTGACTTCGTGGACCGGTTGCCCCTCTACTACGATCTTGTGGCCCTCGCTCTGCAGACTGACTCGACTCGAATCATCACGCTCGAAGTGTCCGGGATCGGCAATAATTCTGGTGGCCTTCCTCTCACGAAAGGCTATCACCAACTCACCCATCATGGGCGGGTAGCGAGCTACATCGAAGAGCTTTCCATAATTGAAAAGGTTCATACGGCAGCATTCGCGGATTTCCTCGATACGCTTCGTTCCGTCGAAGAACTGAACGGTAAAAGTCTTCTCGACAATACAATGACTCTCTTTGGGAGCGGTATGGGCAACGCGAGTTCGCATTCAAATAAGGATCTACCCATCATTCTTGCTGGTGGCGGATTTAAGCACGGCCAGCATATCCGCTTTGAGAAAGACAATTCGCGTGCTGCCCAGACGATGGCCTGCAACCTCTACCTGTCGATGTTGCAGCGCTTCGGGATGGAAATAGACCAGTTCAACACTTCGACCGGCACGCTGACCGGACTGGAGGTGGCTTAATGAAGAATTCAATCCTTGTGGCCGCCGCATTCGCTTTTGGCGGTAGTATTATCCCAGTAGAAGCGAAGAATGAATCGCTTGATTCACTTGTAGCGACCTTTGTTGAGAACTACTGCATCGATTGCCATGATGATCTCACCGCAAAAGGCGATCGCGACTTTCTTCCATTCCTCGATAATCCTAATGGGGTCGACTCCTTTCTGGCGCTTGAGGAAATTCTTGATTCTCTCAATCTTGGTGAAATGCCGCCGGAGAAGAACGGGGTAACTCAGCCAAGCGATGATGAGAAGCGGGCCGTTATTACCGAGATCACCCGTTACCTTATTGCAGAGTCAGCTGCGCTCGCGCCAAGCGAGACGGTTCTGCGTCGTCTGACACGTTACGAGTATAATAACACGATGCGTGACCTTCTCGGCGTGCATCCGGATGTGTATGACGCGACGACCGCGTTCCCTGTTGATGAGACAAAACATGGCTTTGCTAATGTGGGAGCGTCACAGGTATTATCACAATACCAGTTGGGGCTTTATCTGGAATCCGCTGGTAACTACCTCGATCAAGCACTGGTATTTGGTGAGGATAGGCCTGAGTTGAATCGTTTTGAAATCAAACCCGTGGAGTTCTCCTCCAGCCCAGTCTATCGTGGTGCTGTCGCTTATCGGGCGTTGGCAGAGGATGCTAGTTTCGTAGATATTGGACATGGAGCCCCCGATGATCGCCGCCCCAATGTTCCGAGAAGTATGCACCAAAAAGGGGTGCCTGCAGCGGGTAACTACCGCATAACAATTAAGGCGGAAGCTAAGGGCCGTCTCGATCATGGTTATGATCCTGAACTGCTGGGTCTGGATTTGAGGCAGCCGATGAAGCTGGGTGTCTGGTTTGGTGACAGCTATCGCGCGCTCGAAAAGTCGACGACGCGAGGCCGCAACATTATCGAGGTGATTGAGTTGGGGGATAATAAGGTCGGGACCTACACAGTAGAAGCCTGGATGCCGAAAGGTGGCGTGCCATTTATTAACTGGATTAACGGTCCCGGAGCCTCCAAGCGGCATGTCCGCGTGATGATTGAAAACTATCATCCGGAATCTACGATTTGGACGCCTGTTCGTGTCGATGAAATGCGGGAGCGGGGCATTGAAGTCACGGATGAGGAAGTGGAAAGGCACAATGCTAGTGTATTGCCGGCTTCCTATGTCTACCGTGGCCCCCGGATTCGACTGTATGAAATGATGATCGAAGGGCCGCTTGACGAGGAGTGGCCTCCGGCGAATCATCGTAAGTTGGTGGGTGACACCTTACAGCCTCACAAGGTCGATATTCCGGCTGCTATACTGAAGCTTGCGAATCGTGCTTACCGTCGTCCGGTGAAGATGGAAGAAATTGCGCACATCGTGGAGTATGTGGAGGACTCCATCGAGGCTGGAGAAAATCACAAGAATGCGATAAAATCGGGTTTCAGCGCAGTTCTTTCGTCACCCTATTTCCTTTACCTGAACGAAGGTAATGCGGACCGTCGTCCCGAGTTGAACGACTATCAGTTGGCGAGCCGTCTTTCCTACTTCCTTTGGAGTTCAATGCCGGACGACAGTTTACTGGCCGCTGCTGCTTCAGGTGAGCTTCGAAGCCGGGAAAAACTTCTCGCGCAGGTCGACCGTATGCTGGCGGACCCGAAGGCCCAAGCCCTGGCTGAGAATTTCACCACGGCCTGGTTGCGCCTTGATAAGTTGGGATCGATGCCGCCCGGAACGAAGCAGTTTCCAACTTACCTGGGACGACGCTTAGAAGACGCTATGCGAACGGAAACTAAGATGCTTTTTTCTCATATCCTTAAAGAGAACCGCCCCCTCACTGAGTTCATCGAAGCGGACTACACTTTCGTTAATGACAGTCTTGGACAGCATTATGGCTTCACCGAAATAGAGGGCGAACACTTCCGTAAAGTTGCGATGCCGGCCGAGTTACGGCGTCACGGCATTCTGGGTCATGCTAGTGTCTTAACTGCTTCCGCCAACGGGGTTGAAACCTCACCTGTGGTGCGTGGTATTTGGGTGCTGGAAAGTGTGTTGGGAACGCCCCCATCGCCGCCGCCACCGGATGTTGATCCCATTGAGCCGGATACGCGCGGCACCACGACGATTCGTGAGCAGTTGACCAAGCATCGTGAGGTTGCCGCCTGCAATGATTGTCACGCCAAGATTGATCCGTGGGGATTCGCTCTCGAAATTTACGATCCAATTGGCGGGCTGCGTACGCACTATCCTCAAGATGGACGGCCGGGCCGAGGGCCTGAAATTGATACCTCTGGAGAGTTGGTGAATGGCGATTCCTTTCAGGATGAGATTGGATTGAAGTCCATGATTCTGGAGCGTAAAGACCTGGTTGCCAGAAGCTTGACTACTAAACTGCTGACCTATGGCACCGGACGTGAGCCAAGCTTTGAGGATTATGAGCAGATTGAGAAGATCACTTCTACCACACTGGAGGAAGGCAAGGGACTTAACGACCTCATTCATGCAGTCGTATCGAGTCGCATTTTCCTAACTCGTTGATTCAACTTCGCCTTCTCAGGCGGCCGAATAACCAAACGTCATCATTATGATGACGGATGATCAGGACTAAGGAGATTTGTCCTGCCATGGTACTCCAGATTTTAAAAGACTGAATCTTGCCCACTTTTTATTCCGAGAGCGTCGGCTCTTCAATGGGACGTGGGAAATTAAAGTCACAGAGGGCTGATGAGCGCTGTGCTTATTACCTGTCCGTGTATTGATGAAATTAATTAGCTCCTTAGATCTTGATAAAGCTGCCGGACGGACTCTCGGAGCTTCGCGCTGGACCCATAGACGACCGCTTTCTCGTTCATGAAGGTGCAACCTTCGGGGTTCAGTCGCAGCGATTCGCCATGAACGTCTGTGGGGGGCAGCCCCCATTCGGTAAAGAGACAAGCGGTCGCGGCAAAGTCCCAAACAGACCCACCGCCCTTGTTCGATTTTGGAAACTTGAAGTAAACAGCTGGCTTATTCTCAGTCACCCAGCAAGCGTTGAGAACAGAACCAGCGTGATCGAGGATCTTCAAACCATCAAACCCTTCTTCGAAAACCAGTTCTTCCAGCATCTCCAGTGCTCGTGGGTAATCGATCGACTCTTTCATGCTTCGATCCATTGCCCACGTGAGTTGATTGGCAGAGGACTTGTCACCAGATGGAATGGGGACACCGTCACGCATGGCGCCTCCGCCTTGGAAAGCATGATAGGTGGTTTGCGTGACAGGGTCATAAATAACACCGATTAGGGGGGTGCCGTCACGCGCTACGAGGGCAATTGAAACAGAATAACCTGGGACTCCCTCGGTAAAAGGTAGTGTTCCGTCAATAGGATCAATACACCAGAAGGCTCCCTTTTCATGCCGACTGGCATTGTCTTCGCTCTCTTCGGTCAAGAGACCGAGATTCAAACTGCAAATTGAATCATCTAGGCTTGTAAGGATGAGATCCTCACTCTCGTGATCCACCTCTGTTACGACCTGAGAGGCAAGGGTGTCTCCACCGTCTTTGCTTTGGATGCCGCTGTGATTGCCGACCCTCGACTGGATATGAACTCCTGCCCGCTTCGCTGTCTTAACAGCGAGGTTGTGGAGGGCCTCGATTTCAGCGGTCAAGAAACTCATGAGAGTGCTGTAATGACCTCCCGAGCGAGGCGTTCGCTGTAAGAATTAATTTTCCAATGACCGGGACACCACCCTTTTAGGAAACGATGAAAATCAGTCCAGGCGACCGGGAACAGTTCGCGCCATTCGGCCTCGACGGCAGCTGCATCGACTTCTGGTTGTCTTCGAGCCAGAGCGGAGGAAAATGATTCAAAATAACTGTTTAGTAATTCGGTCTCGCGAGACTCACAACTGGCTTCGTCGAGGCAGCTGCCGATAAAATAAGCCACGTCTTTCATGCCGCAGCCACCACCTACATATTGAAAGTCCAGTGCTGCGACTTGATTGCCGTCAGAGGAAAAACAAAAATTGGCGAGCTTGGCGTCACCGTGAACAAGAGTGCGGTAGGTCGCGTTATTGAGTTGGGTATCGATTTGTGTGGCGGTAGATTTTAGAATTTTGTCATCAAGGGCGTCCAATTCTTCCGGGCGTGTCTCGAGGTGCCAGTATGTTCCAATTTCCCAGAGGCCTTCGGGGGCGACTCCAAGAAAGGTGGCGTGAAACTCCGCCAACCAGGTGAGGCAGGCGTCAATTTGAGACGGCTTTAGACTGGTCAGGCGCTCGGGATATCCGGAGGAGTCGATATCTTCAAGAACGAGGAGTATTTTGTCATCGTCCTGATTGAAGGCTAGGAATTTAGGAATGCGGCAGCTTTCGCCACAACGATGACTCCAATTCTGATACCATTCCGTTTCGACTTGGTAAGAGAAGACCTTTCGCTCATGGGACAAGTTGGAGTTCCATCCGCGAGGGTGCTGTGTTTCAACGGGCATCGCAACATGCTTGACCACGACCGTATCCCTGTCTCCGTTCGCGAGAGCGACACGAAGAATTTTGCCATAGCCACTCCATAGTTCCTGGATCACTTCAGTGACTTCCAGGCTGGATGCTTGAGTCGCGTTCAGAATTGTTTTTTGAAACGTCTCTCCTAGGGCTGGTGTCATTCCGGGCGGGTTGAGATACCGTAGTGTGGCGCAGAACCAGCTTTACATCGAAGAAAATATTGAGGCAATTGAACTCGGTGGCATTCGAATTGGAGGCTGTCCTGCAAAATCTCATCGCTCTTTAGCTAATCGTTAGTATCGCAAAAATCTCTTCGCGGGATGTGACAACGTCCTTAAGATCCGAGAGTTGGCATTTATGAACACAAATAGTTGGCCATCGTGTGACAAACTCGATATATCAGAATCCCTTTAAATTCCTATGAAGTCCCAGATTTTTTTCCAGTCATTCCTGGTGGGTGCCTTGAGTCTGCAGGCTGTCGCCGCAGACCGTCCCAATATTCTTTTTATCTATACTGACGACCAATCGACCCGAACGGTGAGTTGCTACGAAGAGGCTCACTCGTGGGTGAATACGCCTCATATTGATGCCTTGGCTGCCGCTGGAATTCGGTTTGAGCACGCCTACATCGGTTCGTGGTGTATGACGTCTCGAGCTTCGCTTCTAACGGGTTTACAGCAGCATGGCATTGAGTCTATGAGGATGGAGGGTCAGTATCCCGGCAGTACTTACGATCCGAAGCAGTGCCGCTTCTGGCCGAGTGTTTTCCGCAAGAATGGTTACCAAACCGCTCATATTGGGAAGTGGCATACTGGCACGGATGACGGGTTCGGTCGTGACTGGGACTACCAGATTGTCTGGAACCGGCCGAAGTATGTGAAGAATTCCCCTAACTATTTCGACGACCAGCTCATAGTGAAAAACGGTGGCGAGCCGAAAATGACGAAGGGCTACACCACGGACCTCTACACCGATTGGGCGGTCGATTATATCAGGGGGGAGGGTCGCGAAGAGGGCAAGCCATGGTATCTCTGGCTTTGCTACGGTGCTGTTCACGGTCCCTTTACTCCGGCAGAGCGTCACCTCGATGACTACGAGGATGCGGTGGTTGAAGTGCCTGCTGACATTTACCCGCCTCGTCCTGACAAACCAAAATACGTTCGCGAAATGGAATTCTGGGAGCCTGGTAAGGATGGGTATCCTGTCGAACGAAAGGTGCGCGAAAATAGCCCCGTTGGGATGCAGGATATGCCAGGCCGCTCCCTTCGTGACTGGGTGCAGCAATACCAACAGGGTGTGCTGGCAATTGACGAAGGAGTCGGACAATTGCTTAAAGCCCTTCAGGCAACAGGGCAGGATGAGAACACAATGATCGTTTTTACTTCAGACCAAGGATTCGCCTGGGGGCAAAAAGGATTTAAATCAAAGGTTGCCCCTTATCGTGCCAACGTGGAGGCACCCATGATCATTCGCATGCCTGGGGCGGTGGCAGAGCAAAGCGCGGGACGGGTCATTGAAGAACCAATTGCCGGGGTTGATATCGTACCAACTTTCTTTTCTCAGGCAGGTATCAAACTCCCGTGGGAGATGCACGGTTATGATCTCAGTCCTCTCCTTGGAGCCGAGGACAGGGCATGGGAATACCCTGCGCTACTGGTCCACACGGCCAAGCAATTCGGTTCCGACACTAATATTGTCCCTCCGGTCGGAGATCCAAAATTGATACACGGTCCCGGGATCCCGTGGTATGTGATGTTGTGCGAGGGGGAATACAAGTATATCCGCAATCTGATTGAGGGGGAAACCGAGGAGCTCTATCACATGGGCGAGGATCCCGAGGAACTTGTCAACCTTGCTCAGTTGCCTGCCCATCAGGAAACTCTGAATGAATTCCGCGTCCAGGCCATTGATGAACTTCGCCGCACCAAGGCAGGAATGGTCGACAACCTTCCTGCCGTGGGCACCCCGGTAAATTAGAAGTTGGCGAAACGCCTATTACTCATCCCTAATTCTCGCTAATGCCTGTCCAGGAAGCGATTTCCCAACTTTGCAGTCCCATTGGACTTTTCATCATCGTGCTAGGAACGACGCTGGGGGTGTTTGTTGGAGCCATTCCCGGTCTGACAGGGACCATGCTGATCGCTTTGGCGCTGCCCTTGACCTACGGGCAGGACACAGGCTTGGCTATGATGTTGTTGATCAGTATCTACGTTGGCGCAATCAGCGGTGGGATGATTTCCTCGACGCTTCTCCGAATGCCAGGTACGCCGGCTTCCATCGTGACGACGCTGGATGGTTATCCGCTCGCCAAGGGTGGCAAGCCTGAGCGGGCTCTTTCTCTGGGTGTCATGGCCTCCTTCATGGGAGGTATGATCTCATGGGGATTTCTTGTTCTGCTTTCAAAACCGGTTGCGCAACTCTCCACCAAGTTCGGTCCCTTCGAATATTTCTCTCTTGTCATGATGGCCTTGGTTCTGATCGCCAGTATTGGAGGGAAGTCGCTTTCACGGTCTCTCTTCGCTGGGGCTCTTGGCATCCTGTTTTCCATGCCTGGAATTTCTCCCGCCACGGGGCAACCGCGATTGACGCTCGGATTTCCTGCATTGAATGATGGCTTTGAACTGGTTCCTGTTCTCGTCGGCATGTTTGCGGTGAACCAGATTCTCAAGGAGACGATGTCTGGTGGGACCATCCCCAAGGCAATTGAGCTGGGTAAGAAACGCATCCTGCCCCGGTGGAAGGATTTCACCTCGCATCTCATCAACATGATCCGCTCTTCGGTGATCGGCACCTGGATCGGGATCCTGCCTGGGATCGGAGCCAACATTGGATCGGTCACGGCCTATGCGGTAGCCCGCAGCACTTCGAAGGAGTCAGAGAAGTTTGGCACTGGGCATGAGCCTGGGATCGTAGCGGCAGAGGCTTCCAACAACGCAACGATCGGAGGCGCTCTCATTCCGCTGATTGCGATGGGCATTCCCGGCAGTGTGGTGGAGGCGGTGTTGCTCGGCGCGCTGGTGCTTCACGGATTGCAGCCGGGGCCGCGCCTGTTTACGGACAGTCCGGTGGTAGTCTATACCATCATGGGCGCCATGTTTTTGGCCAACGTTGTCATGGTCATCGTAATGTTCGGGTCGATGCGTTTTCTTGCACGAATGGCATCCATTCCGAGGGCTTATCTCCTGCCGGTGATTCTGCTGTTCTGCGTGATTGGATCGTTCGCTCTCTCCAATCGCCTCTTTGATGTTTGGGTGATGTTAGGTTTTGGGGTGCTTGGGTTTCTGCTTGAGAAGGTCAAAATTCCCTTGGCACCTTTCGTGATAGGGTTTGTTCTCTGGCCGATTGCGGAGACTAAGTTGAGCGCTGGGCTCATGTCGACAAACGGGGACTGGCTGCCTATCCTGACGCGTCCGATCTCGGCAACCTTCATTGTCATGGCGATGGTCATGCTGCTGATACCGCCGATGCGCTCCCGCTTTCAGCGAAAGGGGGCGGAATCATGAAGCGCGTTATTCATGGTATTGCGATCCTGGTGATTCTCGCCCTAATTATTTGGAAGGTGGCCCAGGCGATGGCGCTGCTAAAGGCGGATGATTCTTATCCTGCCAAGCCCATCGAGATCGTAATTCCCTACGACGCGGGAGGCGGGAGTGACAGCTTTGTTCGTCCGTTGATCAAAGTGATTGCAGATGAGAGCTGGATCGATGAGCCCTTCGTGGTGCTTAATCAGCCGGGAGGCAGCGGTACGATTGGCAGCCGACTGGTCAAAGAAGCGCGGCCGGACGGCTATCGCATTCTCTGCCACCACGAATCAATGATCACCGCTGAGCTCTCAGGGGCGGCCGACTTTGGGCCGGCGGACTTTGAGGTGGTGGCTCAGACCGGCGAGATTGTGCTGCTCATCATTGTGCGGGAGGACGCGCCTTACGAAACGATTGTGGATCTGCTCGAAGCCGCCAAGCAGTCGCCAGAGACGATCCGTTTTGGCGCAAACATCGGTTCTCCGGCACACTTCACAGCGATGAACCTCGAAGCGGCGCATCCCGGGGCTAAGTTCAACCTCGTAACGTCGGGCGGGGGCCAGACCCGTTACACAGAGATCATCGGGCAGCACCTTGACGCGGGCATTTTTTCTCTGGCTGAGTATCTCAAGTTTCGTTCCCCAGAGGGCACACCGGCCGACAGGAATATTCGAGTTCTTGCCTGTCTCTCTCAGAAGCCGCATCCGGAGTTGAACGGTGTGAGGACTTGCGTGGAGCAGGGCGTCGAAGTCACATCGAGTAATGCCTACTACTGGTGGGCACCCAAAGGCACACCGCTCGAGGTTCAGGAGTTGATTGCGAGCACGCTCAAGGAGGCCATGCAGCATCCCGAGGTGCGGGAGCGCCTCGTCGAGCAAGCCATTGACCCGACTTTTTCAACCGGTGAAGCGGTTCGGACGAGGGTCGCTGATCGGGTTGAGCTTCTCGAATCTTTTGCAGCGGAAGCGGAGAGTGAGCTTCCGAATTTCACAGTTTACATTACCATCGTGACGCTTGTGCTGTTGATCGTGGTAGTGGTTTCCAGCCTGAGGCATCGGGGTGAATTACCAGATCGAGAATCGCTTGATGTGAAGCGTGGGATACTTTGTTTAGCAGCGCTCACTACCTACGTGGCTTTGCTTGAGTTCGCCCCCTTACCCTTCTTCCTTCTGTCTGCTCTTCTCGTCTTCTTCCTTGGCGCTTTGATTTGCGGATGGGAAAAGAAAAGATTTCCGATCATGGCTGAAATTGCACTCATTGCCGGGCTTGGAGCTGAGTTTGTCTTCGGTAGTTTCTTTGGGGTCTCTCTTCCGTAGGAGAGATTTCAGTTTGGCGAAACTGGCTGCGCCGTAGTATGAATGAAGTATGTCGAATATCCCCTCCCGTCGACTGATCTCAAGAATCGCGATTACTGCTGTTTTGATGGTAATTTCATTTCCTGTCCTGCATGGTGAGGAGAGACTTCCTATTCTCTCAGCTTGGGAGGGCTCAGCCCTCGAGGGAACCGGTCAGGATCCCTTACCCTTCGAGCCAGTTCCTTTTTATGGCGCGATAGAATGGAGTCAGCCGCTTGGTATGGTTCCCGTTCCCGGTGTTCCCGGGGAGCACTATCTGATCCTCGAGAGAAATGGAGTAATTTGGCACCTTGATGGTGAGTTGGGCGAGCGAAAGGAGTTAATCAAGCTCGGTATCATAGATGGTATTTCTTACGAGGTGAAAGGGCATCGTCAGAATCTTGGAGCGTGCTTTCATCCCGATTTTCCCAACACCCCGGAGTTTTATCTTCGGTCGGGAGTGATGACAGCGGAATACGGTCACAATTGGCTAACGCGATTTGAATTGGATCCTAAGAATCCGTTCATTTTGGATCCGGAGAAGGAGGAAATGATTCTGGAATGGCCAGCGAATGGGCATCGTGGAGGAGATCTTGCTTTCGGTGAAGATGGAATGCTCTACATCACCAGTGGTGATGGTTCGTCTCCGGGCGACCCGAACAATGTCGGTCAGAAAACAGATAACCTCTTAGGGTCCATCATTCGGATTGATGTGAGCCAGTCGGAGGTTGGTAAGCCTTATCGAGTTCCAGAGGACAATCCGTGGGTCGGTGTTGACGGGATTTACCCGGAGATTTGGGCCTACGGGCTGCGCAATCCCTGGCGAATGTGCTTTCGTCCTGGAACCAATGAAATCTGGTTGGGGGATAATGGCGACGAGGACTGGGAGATGGTGCACCGGGTGCGCGGAGGAGAAAATTTTGGATGGAGCACTTTCGAGGGAAGCCACCCCTTTCGTCCCGGCAATCCACTTTCAGGTCCAAACCCAACTCATACCCTCCCGATTGTGGAGCAGTCCCATCAGGAACTTCGTTCAGTTATTGGGGGTTTCTGGTATAGGGGTAAACAGTTCCCCGAACTAGAAGGTCATTACCTCTATGGTTGTCACCTGACCAAAAAAATCTGGGCTTTTTCGATGGATGGAGAAGAGGTAGTAGGTCTTCATCGGATTGCCGATCTTGGGGGGCAGGTCGTATCATTTTGCGAGACCCTAGATAGGGAAGTCATCGTTGTGGCGTTGGATAATGGGCTCTTCAAATTGCAACGATCGCCGGAGCGGGATTTGAGGCCAATTCCAAATCGTTTGAGTGAAACCGGCCTCTTTACCTCAACGGCAAAACATGAGGTGGCTCCCGGCTTTCTGCCGTACGAAGTCAACCATCCCTCTTATTGGGATGGAGCAGAAGCACAACGTTTTGCCGCTGTTCGACTCGACGAAGAGAGGGTGCAAATTCAAATGATTCCGCCGGCGGTGAAAGGAAAGAACGAGCTCGATAAGGCGCGCAGTCTGGCTGGTGTCGATCGCTGGAAGCTACCTTCGGGTTCAGTACTTATGCAGACTTTGAATCTCGATGGGCGCCGTATCGAAACCCAAATCTCCCTTAAGGATGGGGGAGAGTGGCGTTATCTGACCTATCGTTGGGGCGACGATCAAAAAGACGGGGAGCTTATTCCCGAGGAAGGAGCTGATGTCGAATTAATCCGGGTAGATGGGGCAAGTCAGAAATGGCGATTTCCGGGTCGCGCGGAGTGTAGCGCCTGTCACAACCAACGTGGCATGTTTGGCCTAAGCCTGACCATCGGGCAACTTAATCGTGATTTTGATTACACCTCTCTTGGAGGAGGTGTGAAGAACCAGGTCGAGGTGATGCGCGAGTTAGGATGGTTTATGAATGCGAATGTGGTGCGTGACCCTGCAGTTCATGAGAGTCTTCCTTTCCCCGATGATGAATCAGCAAGCCTGGAGGACCGGGCACGGGCCTATCTCCACGTCAATTGTGCGCATTGCCATCGGGAGACCGGGCTGGGTGGTCGGGCGTCATTTCAGTTGATCAACTGGCTGCCCAATGACCAGACCGATCTGATTAATGGTCGCCCGCTTGTCGGTCTTCCCGGGGTTCCAATGGAAGAAGCCAAGCTTATTGCCCCCGGGGATCCGGATCGTTCTGAGATCTATCGTCGAATTGCCACGGTGGAGATGGGGAAAATGCCTTTATTAGGAAACCATCACACGGTCGATGAGGAGGGCGCCGAACTGATAAGTCGTTGGATTAAGTCTCTCGGGGAAGGGTCGAAGAAGCATGAGTAGTTCGATTCATTTTGGGCCGGCGATTGTGTATAAAGGCCTATTAAGGGGTAATGGTGAGACTATGAAATTTCTTCTATTGGCGATCGTATTGGTTTCTGGTTCGGTTCAGGCGGCGGAACCGCCGAACATCATTCTTATTTTAGCCGACGACATGGGCGTTGGAGAGATGAGTCACACGGGCGGATTGGTTCCGACGCCGGCTCTAGACCAAATGGCAAAAGAGGGAATGAGTTTTCTGGATGCTCATACCAACTCTTCGGTCTGCACGCCAACGCGCTACGGAATCCTGACGGGTCGTTATAACTGGCGCAGTCGCCTCAAGCGCGGCGTTCTGTCGAATGTGGATTCCGCGGCCCTAATGGATCCTAACCGCTTAAATATTGCCACCTTTCTCAAACAGGAAGGATATCACACCGCGATGTTTGGTAAGTGGCATCTAGGGGTGGATTGGGAGATGACGGAAGAACCGGAAGACAAGAAAGGGGAGAAGACTTTCGGTTCGTGGAAAGTGGACTATACCAAGCCGTTTCGAAATGGACCCACTGATCTTGGCTTTGATGAAGCCTTCTTCATTCTCTCTTCTCTCGACATGCCCCCCTATCTTAACTTGAGGGGGGACAAGGCCATTGAGGTGCCTACGGTGGATCGTGGATTCCCGCACAACGAATATAATGACTACCAGCGGATCGGAGCGGCATCGGAAACCTTTGAT
>MDTC01103977.1_pt1 | contig 16730 bp, 15 predicted proteins | sample 811181 | NCBI WGS metagenome assembly MDTC01 (sample SAMN05326644, study PRJNA326480) | marine metagenome | isolation source: seawater | place: Pacific Ocean: North | collected 2011 | reverse complement strand
TAAAAAAATTGAAGATAATACTTCATCTAAAGTTGAAATATTAGTTCATTTACCGACTGGGGTTTCACTTGATAAGATGATTGATGCTTTATATGCATTTACTTCTTGTGAGATATCAATTTCTCCAATGGGCTGTATTATTATAAATAGTAAACCAAATTTTATTGGTATTTCAGATATGTTAAGGATTTCAACTGATTCAACTGTAAGTATCTTAAAAAAAGAATTAGAGTACAAATTGAATGAGTTTAAAGAGAAGTGGCACTTTTCTTCTCTTGAAAGAATGTTCATAGAAAATAAAATTTATAGATTAATTGAAAATGAAGAAACCTGGGAAGGAGTTATAAGTTCAATAGAAAATGGTTTAAAGCCGCATATTTCAAAACTTAATAGAGAAATAACCCAAGATGATTTAATGAAATTAACCGAGATTAGAATTAAAAGGATTTCGAGGTTTGATATTAATAAGGCAAAAGAAAAAATAAAAGAACTAGAGGTCGAAATTTCTAATATTAATAGAAATATTAAAAATTTAATTGAATATGCAATTGAGTACTTTTTAAAACTTAAAAAAGACTATGGAGAATTGTACCCTAGAAAAACTGAAATTAGAATTTTTGATGATGTGGATGCTAAAAAAGTTGTTATTAGAAATTTAAAACTATTTGTTAATAGAGAGGAGGGTTTTGTCGGGACTTCAATGAGAAAAGATGAATACGTTTGTGATTGTTCAGATATAGACGATATAATTGCCTTTACTAGAACCGGCAAGATGAAAGTGTTTAAAGTTGATGGCAAGGTTTTTATTGATAAAAACATTTTACATGTTGCTGTTTTTAAAAAGAAAGATGATAGGACTATATACAACTTAGTTTATAGAGATGGGAAAAAAGGCATTTCATATATTAAGCGTTTTCCTGTAAGCGGAATAACCAGAGATAGGTTATATGATTTGACTCAAGGAAAGAATGAATCAGAAATTGTTTATTTCTCTGCAAATTCAAATGGTGAAGCTGAAATAATTTCAGTTGTTTTAAGAAATACTTCTAAAATAAAAAAAACAAAATGGGATTTAGATTTTGCTGATTTGCAGATTAAAGGAAGGAAAGCAAAAGGAAACATCGTAACGAAAAATAATATTTTGAGAATTGAATTAAAACAAAAAGGTTTTTCGACTCTCAAACCAAGAAAAGTATGGTTTGATTCTACTGTTTTGAAAATGAACATAGACGACAGAGGAGTGTTATTAGGAGATTTTAGAGGCGATGACAAATTGTTACTCATTGAAGATAATGGTTTAACTAAAGTAACATCACCTGATTTAAATTATCATTTTGAATCTAAGCCATTAGTGATTGAAAAATGGTCAGTTAATAGGCCTGTAACAGTAATATATTATGACTTAAATAAAAGAAAATATTATATAAAACGTTGTTTAGTTGAAAATTTAAATAAAGCTTATAATTTAATTCCTGAAAATTGTAATTTATTTTTTTTAACTACAATAGCTAGACCTGTACTAGAAATAGAATTTTCAGTATCTAAAGGTAAATCACTTCCAAATATAATTATAAATGCAGAGGAGTTTATTTCAATTAAAGGGATTAAGGCTATTGGCAATCAAATTTCAACAAAAAAAATAAAAAAAATTAAAGTGATTGAAGAACTAGAATACAAAGAACAAGAGCTTTCGCCTTTAGAGGATTTAAACGTAGACAATCTAGAAGTTATAGAAGATGATAAAAAACAAATAACACTTGATCTTTAGTTTAATAAAACGCTATCTTTTAGTTTTTTTACAGTCCCCCTCTTAATATTTTTTCTATTTCCAACCATATGATACTCAAAATTGTAAGAATTTGACCCAGTAGAAAGTATTCTTATGTTTATAGGTTTTTTGTCTTGATTAGAAATAGGTTTAATTTTAGTAACTATAAATTCACATGGACTCAACCATTTTATTCTAGACGAATCAATCTCACCATTATAAAATTCAATTTCAAAATTTTCAGTTCTTTTAAATCTTGAAGTAATGGAATCACCTTTAATTACTGAATTAAATTCAAAAATTCCAGTATGATAGTCTAAACAATTTCTTTCAATCTTATAACAGGAAAGAGTTGATAATATAATTAATAATACAGACAATTTAAATTTCATTCAATTAAAATATTAATTTTTAGAATCAAATTCAACAAAAGTATTGTCTTTATAAAACAATATTATTTTGTCGATTTCTGATTGATTATTTGAATTAATTTCTTTTTTAATATTATCTGAAAATATATTTGAATTATTAAAAGAATCTTCACTATCATCATCACTAAGGGTAGGTGAGAATTCATTTTGAGTACTATTTTCAATTCCAAATAGCAACCATTCAATGGATACGTCATTAAATGCAAAATGAATTTTTGAAATAAATTCAAGACTAGGTTTATTTCTACCAGAAAGTATATGTGAGACTCCAGATCTTTGAACTCCAATTTTTTTAGCAAACACTGAAGAGTTTATATCATGGGTTTTCATTAATTCCTGGATTCGCTCTAATATCTTTTCATAGTTTAACATTATAACATATTATTTGTTTTATATTTAATAATGATACAAAATTTTATTTAAATATTCAAAATCTAACAACTTTTTTCTAAAAGAATAACTTAAACAAAGAAATTTAAAGAACTGATTTTCAGTATAATAATTTTTATAAATATAAAAATATTACAATTGTAAACAAAGAGAGTAAAAAAATAGTACTTAAGAGTTAATTCTAAATTAATTTTGGTTACAAAAGTAAACAAAAGCATGTTTACTTTTGTATGTATGGAGGAATTAAACAATCAGAGGTATTTATCTTCAAGTTTATTAGAGTTACTGTTCCTAAAATATAGATTGATAAAACAATTAAAAGTATTAGGAAATTCTTGTATGGGTCTTCCTATTTATGGTTTAAAAATAGGTAAAGGAAAAACTAAAGTCCTTATTTGGTCACAAATGCATGGTAATGAATCAACTACAACTAAATCTTTGTTTGATTTTTATGAATTTCTTTCTAAAAAAAAGAATTCATATAATATTTTAAATTCTATAACCTATTTAATTATATTTCAGTTAAATCCTGATGGCGCTAATTTATATTCTAGGAATAATGCAAATGATGTTGATTTAAATAGGGATGCTTTGTTATTAAAAGAGCCTGAAAGTAATGTTTTAAATGATACTTTTGTCTCTTTCAAACCGAATTATTGTTTTAATTTGCATGGTCAAAGAACAATATATAGAGTTTCAGGATCAAATAATCCAGCTTCCATTTCGTTTTTATCCCCTTCTGTTTCAAATAACAACATTATTACAGATTCAAGAAAAACATCAATGCAATTAATTTTTGAGGCATATAAAGTTTTAATTAAAAAATATAAAAATATAGTATCTAGATATGATGATAGTTTCAACATAAATTGTTTTGGTGATTCTTTTACAAAAAGGGGAGTTCCAACTGTTTTGATTGAAGCAGGCCATTATCCAGATGATTTTTATAGAACTTTTTCTAGAAAAATGGTTTTTAATTCTTTAGTCATAATTTCAAATTCTATTTCTTCAAATAGTTTTAAAAAGACAGATTATATTGAGTATTTTAAAATCCCTGAGAATAAAGATGACCTTAGAGATGTAATCATTAAGAATTTTTCAGTTAAATTAAATGGTAAGATTATTAAAAATCAAGAAATATCAATACAGTATAGAGAAGAATTAGATGATAAAAAAATTAATTTCATTCCAGTAATTGATGAAATTTCAAATAAATTACATTATAAAAGCTGTAAAGAGTATACTTTAAATGACATTGAGTCCTCTAACAATGTAAATGAAATAGCTATTGGAGATAATGCAGAAAAGCTTCTTAAAGCTCTTAATTTATAAGAATTATTTAACAAATCCCCCTTTTTTTTAAATTAAAATCATTATTTTATTGTAAATTTGATAAAATTTAAAATAATGACAAAATTTAAATTAGATGAAGTTGATCATCAGATTTTAGATATATTGATTGACAATACAAGGATACCTTTTACTGATATTTCAAAAAAATTATTGATTTCTGCTGGAACTGTTCATGTTAGGGTAAAAAAAATGGAGGATGCTGGAATTATAAAAGGATCTACATTAAATCTTGATTACATAAAGTTGGGTTATTCTTTTATTGCTTATGTTGGTGTTTTTCTTGAAAAAAACAATATGATTGAAAAAGTGCTCAATGCATTAAAAAATATTCCATTTGTTACTGTCGCACATATTACAACTGGCAGATTTAATATTTTTTGCAAAGTAAGGGCTAAAGATACTAGAAATGCGAAAGATATAATATTTATGATCGATGATATAGAAGGTGTTTCTAGAACTGAGACAATGATATCTTTGGAGGAAAGTATTAATGATAAAAAACGATTAATGCATAGAATTTTTAATGATTTATAATAGATGGCAAGAAAAACTAAATTAGAGAGATTTAACGAGTATATATTATCTAAATTTCAGATGTATAATAGTTTATTTTTAACTCTTCCTTTTCTTGAAATAAAAAATACATCTACATTATTACCAATTTTTTCAGATTATTGTAAAAGCGGATATAAAGATAAATTATCACCTACTCAAATTACAGAATCTTTTTTTAAAAGTCTTCATACTTCATTAAGCCATAAAGAGCAAATAGATTTACTTTTTGGTTTTGTTCAATTTATTGAGAGACAAGTTGTTCTTTTTGATGCAATTGAGGATGCTGGATTTTCATATATTAATAATATGCATGGAATAGGGACTTTGAGATATGTTAAAGATGAAGCTTTGAATTCGAATAAAATTTTAGAATTGAAAGAATATTTAAACAGATTTAAAGTTAGAATTGTACTTACAGCTCATCCAACTCAATTTTATCCTGGACCTGTATTAGGTATAATTACAGACTTATCTGAAGCCATAAAATCTGATGATATTGATTTGGTTAAAGCATTATTAGTTCAGTTAGGAAAAACAAGATTTTTTAAGAAAAATAAACCTACACCTTTCGATGAAGCTAATAGTCTTATATGGTATCTTGAGAATGTTTTTTATTATTCATCTAGTCAAATTAACTCTTACCTTCAACAACATGTTTTTGAAACTACTGAGATAAAAAATAGTATTTTTAATTTCGGTTTTTGGCCTGGGGGAGATAGAGATGGTAATCCATTCGTTACCCCTGAAATTTCAATTAAAACTGCAGAAAAACTTAAATATTCTATTTTAAGAAATTATTACCGTGATTTAAGAAAGTTAAAACGTAGAATAACTTTTGATTTCGTCGATTTAAAAATATTAAAATTAGAACAAAAAATATATAATACTCTCTTATATCCAAAAAAAGAAAAAAATATTACGTTAGAAGATTTTCTTAAAGAATTAAAAGAAATTAAGGAGATATTAATTAATGAACACCAAAGCATATATGTCGATTTGATTAATGATATTATATATAAAGTTAATTTATTTGGTTTTTATTTTGCTTCACTGGATATCCGACAGGATTCCAGAGTTCATTCTAGTGTAATTGAAAAAATATTTAACCATAAAGAAATTAAAAAATACATTTCCAATTTTCCCAAAGGGTTTTCTAAATTATCGAATGAAAAGAAATTAAAAATACTACCTAAGCTAAAGGGAAATGTCCCTATTGATTTTTCTGATGATCATATAGTTAATAATACTCTAGGGTCAATATATGCTATGAAAGATATCCAAAAAAATAATGGAGAAAAGGGATGTAATAGATATATTATTAGTAATTGTAGTAGCCTGAAGAATATACTTGAAGTACTTGCCTTAATAAAGATATGTAATTGGGATAATCCAAAAGTTGATATAATCCCTCTTTTTGAAACTGTAATAGATCTTAAGAATGCTGTTAAAGTAATGAAGAGCCTTTATTCAAATAAAGAATATTTAAATCATTTGCGGAGAAGAAATTTTAAGCAAACTGTTATGTTGGGTTTTTCGGATGGGACTAAAGATGGTGGTTATTTTATGGCAAATTGGAGTATTTATAAAGCAAAAGAAAGTTTAAGCGATATCTCTAATAAATTTGGTATAGATATTTCATTTTTTGATGGAAGAGGAGGTCCTCCAGCTAGAGGAGGAGGGAATACGCATCAATTTTATGCCTCTTTAGGAAAAAAAATAAAAGCAGATGATATTCAGTTAACAATTCAAGGTCAAACAATAAGTTCAAATTTTGGAACTTTAGACTCTAGTCAATATAATCTTGAACAATTATTAAGTTCTGGAATTTCTAATCAAGTTTTTTCGAGTGAAAAAAATATTTTGAATAATGAGGATAGAGCTACTTTGGAGAAAATTGCTGACTTTAGTTATAAGACATATAAAAAATTCAAATCACATCCCAAATTTGTGCCTTATCTAGAATTCATGAGTACATTAAAGTTCTATTCTAAAACTAATATTGGAAGTAGACCTTCAAAAAGAGGTAAATCAGAAAAACTTATTTTTTCTGATTTAAGAGCAATTCCTTTCGTTGGAAGCTGGAGTCAATCTAAACAGAATGTTCCAGGTTTTTTTGGAGTTGGATCAGCTTTAAATTATTTTTTTGAAATTGGAGAATTCGATAAAGTAATTAACTTATATAATCATTCTTCCTTTTTCAAAACACTTATAGCAAATAGTATGATGAGTCTTACCAAGTCCTTTTTCAAACTCACCTTTTATTTGAAAAATGATCCCGAATATGGAGAATTTTGGAAGATAATTTATAAAGAATATAAATTATCAAAAAAACTATTACTAAAATTGACTGGATTTAAAAAACTCATGCAAGATCAACCTGCAGGAAGGAAATCTATTAAGTTAAGGGAATCTATAGTTCAACCTCTGTTAACAATTCAGCAATATGCATTAAAAAAAATACAAGACAACAGAAAATCAAAAATCAAAGATCAAAATATAAAAGTCTATGAAAAAATTGTTACTAGAGCTCTTTTTGGAAACATAAATGCATCTAGAAATTCAGCTTAACTTTTTAAGTAATAATCAAAAGATTCCTTAATTAATTTAATGTCAACTTCAACATCAATAATAGGAGCCTCTATTTTTTTTAACAATACAAAATTTATTTTCCCATGAGTGTTTTTTTTGTCATGAATTAATAATTTTATGATAGAATCTATATTGTTTTTAGAAAATGATACTATAGGGTATATGGAATTAAATTTCTCTTTAATATTATTTAATTGATTTTCGGGTAGACCACAAAGCTTATTTGATATAAAACTTTCTAAAATCATGCCGATTGCAATAGATTCACCATGAGATAAAACTTTAATTTCAGAATCAGTTAAACAAAATGATTCAATAGCGTGGCCTAATGTATGTCCATAATTTAATATTTTTCTAATTGACTTTTCATATGGATCTTTTAGTACAATTTTATGTTTAATTTTTACAGAAGTTCTAATGTAAGTTGAAATATTATGGGATCCTTTATTATTAAAATTTGAAATTTCATCCCAATATTTTTTATCACATATTAAACCGTGCTTTAACATTTCAGCATAACCATTTTTATATTCATTAACAGGCAAGGAATTTAAGTAATAAGAATCGATAAGAATCATTTTCGGATGTTGTATTATTCCAATTTGATTTTTTAACCCATCTAAATCAACTCCTGTTTTTCCGCCAATAGAAGCGTCAACCATTGCAAGTAATGATGTTGGGATATTTATAAAATCAATAGACCTTTTAAAAGTTGATGCAACAAACCCTCCCAAATCAGTTATTACTCCACCTCCTAAATTTATCAATAAACTATTTCTATCGGAGTTTAGGATTGACATTTTTTTCCATATATATAAACATGTTTTAATGTTTTTATTTATTTCTCCAGGGTCAATAGATATAATTTCAGTTTTTTGTGTTACTTCTAACTTATCAATAAAATATTTAAGACAATGTTTTTGTGTGTTAGTGTCTACTATAATAAAAACACTAGAATAGTTGGTTTTTTTTAAGTACTCATTTAATTTTAAATAGCTTTTATTTCCATAATAAATAGAGGAAATGTCATTTTTAATGTCATTCATAATCTTAATTATTATTCAAAAATACATTAATTATTAAAGGATATAATCTCCAATAAATAAAATATAATTTATTGGTTAACAATATTAATAATTTTAACAATTTTATTACAGTTTGAAAGGTAGATCGAAATTTTTTTTTGATTATCTGTTGTTTCTAAACAATATATCTTACAAGAATCAAGTTTAGTGTTGCTTTTTGAAAAATTAATTTTCCCATTTTTCAACCAGGTATAATATTTCAATGAATCAATTTTATTATTTGATGAAATCCATTTTTTTGATGAAAGGTCATTTATCACTCTTTTTTGAGGGCTATAATTGCATTTTGTGTTTTTTGCATTGAAGAATAATAAAATAAGTACTATTCCTAATGAAAGACCGAATAAATAATAACTAAGTCTTTTTATAAAAGGCATCTATTTAAAAGATATTTTTCTGGTTAATTCATCTATTTTATAAATATTAATTTCATGATGCTCCTTAGGGATTATATTAAAAATAATTTCACCCCATTCAATAAAACAAAAGGAATTTGAATAAATGTATTCTTCAATTCCAAAATTAGAAGCTTCTTCAATGGATTTAATTCTAAATAAATCCATGTGATATATTGATTTATCCTTAGAGCTATATTCATTAATTAGAGAAAAAGTAGGACTTGTAATTTGATCATGAACTCCAAAAGATTTACAAAGTGACTTTATAAGTGTAGTTTTACCAGCCCCCATTTCACCTTTAAATACAATATTCTTATGTAATATCTTATCCATTATCCGATTTGCTACATTATTAATTTCTTTAATATTATATATATAATTTTCCAAAGAGCTCATAGTTTTTTAGGGTAATAAACTATGAATGGTAAAATCATTTCCTGCATTGAAATGCCTCCATGTTGAAAAGAATTTAAATACAATTTAGCATAATGGTTAAATTGTTTTTGATAAATGAAATAATCATATCCTGTTGCAAATATATAATTGTGGTTCATCCCGATAGCTGGTAATCCATATTTAGAGGCATTAATAATATTAAAAATATTTTTGTTTTGAAACTTTAAGTTTTTACCTGTTTTATATCTTAAGTTTGAACTACTTTCTCTGTCTCCAGAAATTTCAATTGGATTATCAACATTAACTGTGCCATGGTCAGTAGTAATAATTAATTTAAAATTATTTTCAGCAGCATTATTTATAATTTCAAATAAAGGGGAATTTTTAAACCAGCTAAGTGTTAAAGATCGATAAGCTTTATTATTAGAAGCTAATTCTTTAATTATTTCCATATCAGTTTTAGCATGAGAAATCATATCAACGAAATTGTAAATAACAGTAGTTAATATTTCATTTGAATGATTAATTATGTTTTTAGCAAGGGAAAGTCCACTTTTTAAATTAGTTATCTTATGAAAACTATTTTTTCCAATAATTTTTAATTTATTTAATTGGAAGTTTAAAAAATTCTGTTCAAAATTATTTTTTCCGCCATCCTCATTATCATTTTTCCACCATTCAAAATGATTTTGACTCATTTGAATAGGAGTAAGACCTGAAAAAATTGAATTTCTAGCATATTGAGTTGTTGTAGGTAAAATACTATAATATAAAATCTCTTTCTTTAAATTGAATAAAGGAGAAATAAGGGGCTCTATTGTTTTCCATTGATCCAGTCGTAAATTGTCAATTATTAAAAAAAGCGTAGGAGAATTATCGCTGATTTCAGGTTTGACTTTTTCTCTGAAAAGGTTATATGACATTATAGGTATATTAGGAGATGCTTTATAGATAGATGATTCATAATTATCAATGATAAATTTTGAAAATAAACGATTAGCTTCTTTTAATTGAGTATTAAAGATATTTAACATATTAGAACTTGACAGGGAGTCTAATTCTAATTCCCAATAAATCAATTTTTTATAAAACTCGCTCCAATCATTAAAAGAGTTTAGATCTAAAACCTCTAATGATATTTTAGAAAATTCTTTCTGATATTTACTTTCAATAGTTTCATTTATTAAATCCTTGTGATTCAGTATTTTCTTTAAGGATAATAATATTTGATTTGGGTTAACAGGTTTAATTAAATAGTCAGATATTTTTGAGCCAATAGCTTGATCCATTATCTGTTCCTCCTCATTTTTAGTAACCATTATTACAGGCAAATTAGGGTTTTTGAGCTTAATTTGCTCAAGAGTTTCTATTCCCCCTAATCCTGGCATATTCTCATCAAGAATAATAATATCAAAAGTCTCTTTTTTAATAATTTCTAATGCGTCATTGCCATTATTTCTTGAAAACATTTTATAACCCCTTTCTTCTAAGAATAGGATATGAGGTTTAAGTAGCTCTACTTCATCATCAATCCATAATATCTTAGTTTTAATCATTCTTGCTACTTATGTAAATTATTAATAAATCGAATTTACAATTAATTAATAAATTAAGAATGAGCAAATAAGTATTTAACTAAAAGAATTTTTCTACTTTTGCAAAATGATATTTACAGCATCTGAAATAGCAGAAATAATTGATGGTAAAGTAGATGGTGATCCTTCCGTTAAAGTTAGCAAGCTTTCTAAAATAGAAGATGGAAAAAAGGGGTCATTAACATTTTTGTCAAATCCAAAATATACTCAATTCATTTATTCAACCGCTGCATCAATTACTATTGTTGACAAAGCCTTTGTTCCAGATCAGGATCTTTCTACCACATTGATTAGAGTTGATGATGCATATAATTCATTTTCTGTTTTATTAGACCATTATGAGAAAACAATTGTAAAACCTATAGGGATTAATAAATTTTCAGATATTGATCCTACTGTAAATATTAATAAATCTTGTCATGTCGGTCCATTTTCTGTTATCAAAAAAGGTGTTGAAATTGGTCAGAATGTTCAAATATATTCTAATGCTTTTATTGGAGAGAATGTTAAAATTGGGACTAATTCAATAATAAATGAAGGTGTTAAAATAATGAATAATTCAGTAATTGGAAATAATTGTATTATTCATAGCGGATCAATTATAGGTTCAGATGGTTTTGGATTTGTAAAACAAAATGATAATACCTATAAAAAAATTCCTCAAATAGGGAATGTAATAATCGGTGATTTTGTTGAGATTGGTGCCAATACAACTATAGATAAAGCTACTCTAGGTTCAACTATTATAAAAAAAGGAGTTAAAATTGATAATTTAGTTCAAATTGCTCATAATGTTATAATTGGAGAAAATACTGTTATTGCTGCTCAAGTCGGTATTGCAGGATCATCTAAAATTGGAAAAAATTGTATGATAGGAGGTCAGGCAGGTGTTGCTGGCCATATCGTAATCGGTGACAATGTAAAATTACAAGGGAAAACAGGTGTTACTAAGGACATTCCTAGTAATAGTTCTTTACAAGGAAATCCTGCAATGAAATTTATAGATTATAGTAGATCATTTATACATTTTAGAAATTTTCCAAGTCTAGTAGAGCGTATAGAAAATCTTGAAAAAAAACTAAATGATAAAAAATAAGCCGATATTTCAAAAAACTATTTCTAAACCTGTAACTTTAAAAGGTGTTGGTCTTCATACAGGTCATAATGTTGTATTAACTTTTAAGCCTTCTGAAGTAAATACTGGTTATGCTTTTAAAAGAGTTGATATAAAAGGAAGCCCTCTTGTTGAAGCTGATATTCAGTTTATTTCTGATACTCAAAGAGGCACGAACCTTGAAAAAAATGGAGTTAAAATTCAAACTTCAGAACATGTTTTATCTGCTTTAGTAGGACTTCAGATTGACAATTGTATAATAGAATTAAATGCTTCAGAGCCTCCAATCATGGATGGATCTTCTAAATACTTTGTTCAAGCTCTTAAAAAAGCCGGGACAAAAGTTCAAAATGCAATTATAGATGAATATATAGTTAGAGAAGTAATAAATTATAAAGATGATGAATCTGGTAGTGAAATCACTGTTATTCCATCAGAAGAATATCAAATAACCACAATGGTTGATTTTGGCACTAAAATCTTAGGAACTCAAAATGCTACTTTAAATTCATTAAATAATTATGCTGATGAGATATCATCCTCTAGAACTTTTAGTTTTTTACACGAATTGGAAAATCTACTTGAAAATGGATTAATTAAAGGAGGTGATCTGAATAATGCAATTGTATATGTTGATAAACCCTTGTCTGATAATACTATGAAAAGATTAAAAAAAGCTTTTAATAAAGACACTATTTCTGTAACTCAAGATGGTATATTAGATAATTTAACTCTTCATCATCCTAATGAAGCCGCAAGACACAAACTTTTGGATGTTATTGGTGATTTGGCTCTTATAGGTCGGAGAATAAGAGGTAAAGTAATAGCTCATAAACCAGGTCATCAAATTAATTCTAAATTTGCAAAGAAAATATCAAGAATAATTAAAGCAGAAAAACGTCTTAAATTTCCATCAATTGATCTTAACAGTAATCCTTTAATGGATGTGAATGATATAATGAGGATATTACCTCATAGGCCACCTATGTTATTAATAGATAAAATTTATGAATTATCTGAAGCTCATGTTATTGGAGTTAAAAACGTAACTATGAATGAGCCATATTTTATTGGTCATTTTCCAGGAAGTCCTGTAATGCCTGGAGTTCTCCAAGTTGAGGCAATGGCTCAAGCAGGAGGTGTATTACTTTTAAATACTGTTCCAGATCCAGAAAATTATTTGACATTATTTATGAAAATTGACAATGTTAAGTTTAAAAATCCAGTAAAACCAGGAGATACATTAATCTTTAAACTCGATTTAATTAGTCCTATCAGGAGAGGAATTTGTCATATGAAAGGTTTTGCATATACTAATGGAAGATTGACAACTGAAGGTGAATTAATGGCTCAAATAGTAAAAAAAAATAAAAAATGAATCAACCCTTAGCTTATGTTCATCCAGGAGCCAAAATTTCAAAAAATGTGGTAATAGAACCCTATACCACTATTAGTAATAATGTAATAATTGGAGATGGATCTTGGATTGGATCAAATGTTACAATAATGGAAGGTGCTAGAATTGGAAAAAATTGTAATATTTTTCCTGGTTCAGTTATTTCTGCTATCCCTCAGGATCTGAAATTTGAAGGAGAGGAATCTTTTGTTGAAATAGGAGACAATACAACTATTAGGGAATGTGTAACCATAAATAGAGGAACCAAGAGTAGATTAGTTACTAAAGTTGGTTCAGATTGTCTTATTATGGCGTATTGTCATATAGCTCATGATTCTATAGTAGGTGATTCATGTGTTTTTTCTAATAACAGTACTTTGGCAGGCCATATAACCGTTGGCAATCATGTTATTTTAGCTGGGATGACAGCTGTTCATCAATTTTGCACTATAGGGGATCATGCTTTTATATCTGGAGGGTCTTTAGTAAGAAAAGATGTACCTCCATACGTTAAAGCTGCAAGAGAGCCTTTATCTTATGTAGGAATTAATTCTATTGGATTAAGAAGAAGAGGTTATTCCACTAAAAAAATAAAGGAAATCCAAACTATTTATAGGATTTTATATCAAAAAAACTATAATAATACTCAAGCAGTTGAAATTATTGAGGCTGAATTAGAGGCAACTCCTGAAAGAGATGAAATACTTCAGTTTATTAGAGATTCTCAAAGAGGTATTATGAGGGGATATTTTACTAAAATATAAGATATGGGATCAACATCTGATATTAGAAAAGGTTTATGTATTAAATATAATAATGATATTTACAAAATTATTGATTTTCTTCACGTTAAACCCGGTAAAGGACCAGCCTTTGTTCGGACGAAATTAAAAAGCATTTCTTCTGGAAAAGTAATTGATAATACATTTAGTGCTGGTCATAAAATTGAAGATATTAGAGTAGAAACAAATAAATATCAATTTTTATATAGTGAAAATTCGCAATATCATTTTATGAATACTGAGGATTTTAATCAAATAAATATTGATGTTAAAATTATTGATTCACACCAACTACTAAAAGAAGGTGAATTAGTTAGTATTTCTGTAAATACTGAAGATGGATTACCATTATCTTTAGATATGCCTGCTAGTGTTATTCTAGAAATTAAAGAAACTGAGCCTGGTGTTAAAGGTAATACTGCAACGAATGCTACAAAAAATGCTACCTTAGAAACAGGTGCAAGTGTTAAGGTCCCATTATTTATTAATGAAGGAGATAAAATTAAAGTTGAGACAGAAAAAGGAACCTATTTAGAAAGAATCAAGGATTAAAAGTGAATTAATTACAATTAAAGATTATTTTTATATTTAATAATATTTCATATGAGTGTTTTAGTTAATAAAGATTCTAAAATTATAGTTCAGGGTTTTACAGGAGGCGAAGGAACTTTTCATTCGACTCAAATGATTGAATATGGAACAAATATTGTTGGGGGAGTCACCCCTGGTAAAGGAGGCCAGTTTCATTTGGAAAAGCCTGTCTTTAATACTGTTGAAGAGGCAGTAAAAAAAGTTAATGCGGATACTACAATTATTTTTGTTCCTCCTGCATTTGCTTCTGACGCAATTATGGAAGCAGCTGAAGCTGGAATTAAAGTTATAATTGCTATTACTGAAGGAATTCCTATTTCTGATATGGTAAAAACTTATGATTATTTAAAAGATAAAGATTGTGTTTTAGTTGGGCCAAATTGTCCAGGAGTAATTACTCCTGGAGAAGCTAAAGTTGGAATTATGCCTGGTTTTGTTTTTAAAAAGGGTAATGTTGGAGTAGTTTCAAAATCTGGCACTTTAACTTATGAAGCTGCAGATCAAGTAGTTTCTGAGGGTTATGGAATAACCACAGCTATAGGCATAGGAGGAGATCCTATTATTGGCACTACGACTAGAGATGCCATAGAATTATTTATGAATGATCCTGAAACAGATTGCATAGTTATGATTGGTGAAATTGGAGGTCAACTTGAAGCGGAAGCAGCTGAATGGATAAAAAATAATGGAAACAAAAAACCCGTAGTTGGTTTTATAGCTGGAGAAACTGCTCCTAAAGGTAGAACTATGGGGCATGCTGGTGCAATTGTAGGTGGATCAAATGATACTGCAGAAGCTAAAAAACAAATAATGAGTGAATGTGGAATTCATGTTGTTGATTCGCCTGCTTTAATTGGGAAAAAAGTTGCTGAAGTATTGTCTAAATAAAATTTATGAAACTTTTAGAAGGAAAAACTACTTTAATAACAGGTGCGTCAAGAGGAATTGGTAAAGGAATAGCTGAAGTATTTGCGAGAAATGGTTCTAATGTTGCCTTTACATTTAAGAATTCTAAGTTAGAGGCAGATAAATTGGAAAAGAAACTTAATTCTTTTGGAGTGAAATCTATTGCTTATAAAAGTGACGCGTCAAATTATAATGAATGTGATGAATTAATAAAAAATGTTCTTGAAGAGTTTAAATCTATTGATAGTCTGATTAATAATGCTGGAATAACTAAAGATAATCTCCTTATGAGAATGACAGAACAAGATTTTGATCAAGTCATTAATTCAAATTTAAAATCCGTTTTTAATATGTCTAAAACTATTCAAAGACACTTTATTGGAAATAGAAATGGATCTATTATAAATGTTAGTTCAGTTGTTGGGATTAAAGGTAATGCTGGTCAAACAAATTATGCGGCTTCTAAAGCTGGAATTATAGGTTTTTCTAAATCTATGGCGTTAGAGCTTGGTTCCAGAAATATCAGAGTCAATGTAATAGCGCCTGGTTTTATTGAAACTGAAATGACATCAAATCTAGATGAAAATAAAATAAATGTATGGAAAAAATCTATACCTTTAAATAGAGGCGGAACAACAGATGATGTTGCAAATGCATGTGTTTTTTTAGCCTCGGATTTATCTACTTATATCACTGGACAAGTTTTACAAGTAGATGGCGGAATGTTAACTTAATTTAAAATTTAATAATATGCAAAAATTACCTAAAATTGGATTACCTGTAATAGCACTGGCATTTGTGCTAATAGTTTTTATTTCTAAAGCATCAATAAATATTGGTTATGGAGAAGCTGGTGTTTTATTTAAAACTTTTGGAGGAGGAGTAGTGGTTGATGAACCACCGCTAGGTGAGGGTTTCCATATAATTGCCCCTTGGAATAGAGTTTACGTATATAATGTTAAACAACAAGAATTTTTTGAAGGAAATATGCAAGTGTTATCTTCAAATGGTTTAGAAATTTCTTTAGATGTTTCCGTATTATATCAACCAGATTATGAAGAATTGGGATTATTACATAAGACAAAAGGTGAAAATTATGTGAATATAGTATTGATACCGCAAATTAGAGCTGTTGCAAGAAGTGTGGTTGGGAGATATACTCCTGAGCAATTGTATTCAACTAAAAGGGACGCAATACAAAATGAGATTTTTGAAGAAACTGTTAAAAATGTTGTAAGTCAACACATTCAGGTAAATGCAGTACTTGTTAGAGATGTAACTCTTCCATTGGCTATAAAAGAAGCTATCGAGAGGAAACTTCGTCAAGAACAAGAGGCTTTAGAATATGAATTTAGAATTGAAAAGGCAAAGCAAGAAGCTG
>MDTC01100365.1_pt1 | contig 16734 bp, 12 predicted proteins | sample 811181 | NCBI WGS metagenome assembly MDTC01 (sample SAMN05326644, study PRJNA326480) | marine metagenome | isolation source: seawater | place: Pacific Ocean: North | collected 2011 | reverse complement strand
ATCCCCAAAATATTCAGTTATTTGGAAATGGAGGTTCAATGCTTCCTGAATCAAATGAGATATTCAGGCTTGATGATCTTCACGAAAATCCAATTTATGTTCACGGAGACCAAGATGGATTATTTAATTCAGAAGATTACATTCTTTTTTATGGAGAGTCTCCAAACCGATGGTATCTAAATTCGGATAATATCTTTAATCATACTCAAAATATATATGACACTCATAATTACTATTTTCTTAGAATAGGTGATGAACAAGGTAAAAGAGTTTTAATGCAAGAAGAGAATCTTATTGGAGTAAAAGAAATTGACTTTTATACTGATCGAAAATTTTATGAGTGGGAAAATATTAATTTAAAAAATACCGGAAGACAATGGTTTGGAGAATATCTCGGTTTTTCAGAACAATATACGTTTAACTTTGATTTTAAGAATAGATTAAATTCTGAATTAATTAGAATTGGAGCCAGAGGGGTTGGAAGATCTTCAAGCTCATCTAGTTTAAATTTTTCTCACCAAGGGAGTCAGGTTCTCCAAGTTCCAATTGGATCTCAAGTAAGTTCCTCTATATATGTTGATGATGGAGAAGAAGTATCAGAATTTATTTCTGATCAAGATATTATTTCTATTAATCTAAGCTATGATCAAAATGGAAATTCCTCAGCTTTTGCATACTTAGATTATATTGAGATTCAAGCTAAGTGTTCTTTGAAATTCAGCGGAGATCAACTCATCTTTAGTGAACCCTCATCCGTAGGAAAATCTTCAGTGACCTCTTTCAAGTTAAATACTTCTTTAGAGTCATTTCTTGTCTGGGATGTCACTTATCCAGATTCTATAAAATCTATGTTGGTTTCCAATGAACATGTTTTTAGGTCAAAAACAGATGAGCTAAAAATATTTGTTGCTCACCATTTAAGTGAAACCAATTATTTAAATCCAATTTTTGACGGGATTGTTGAGAATCAAAATTTACATTCACATGAGGCCGTTGATTTTGTCATAATTACTCATCCAAATTTTTTGGAGGCTGCTAATCGCTTGGCTCAGTTACATGTTGAAAAAGACCAATTATCTGTTAATGTGGTTACTACAAATCAAATTTATAACGAGTTTAGCTCTGGGAAACAAGATTTAATTGCCCTTAGATCATATCTTAGAATGTTATACGAAAAAGCAGAAACCGAAGATGAGATTTTAGAAAATGTTCTTCTTTTTGGTGATGCAAGTTATGATTATAAAGGAATTTCTTTAGGTAATTCAAATAGTCTAAATCAGAACTTTGTTCCTACATTTCAATCTGAATACTCTTTTAAATTAGGACCTTCTTATTGTACTGATGATTTCCTGGGTTTTCTTGATGTTTCAGAAGGTTCCCAACAAACAATTAATTACGATGGCTTGGATGTGGGACTTGGCAGGATTGTTGTTCAATCTCTTAGTCAAGCAAACGAAATGGTGAATAAAATTGAGCGCTATATGTCTTCAGATTCTCATGGTGATTGGCGTTCTAATATTTGTTTTGTCGCTGATGACATAGACGACGAATCTTGGGAGTATCGATTGCAAGAAAACATAGACAAGATTGCTAGTGATATCGATACAAATTATCATAATTATAACGTCAATAAAATTTATTTAGATTCATACAAACAGGAATCATCATCTGGTGGACAAAGATATCCTGATGCTAGACAAGCTATTTTTGATGCAGTTTCCTCTGGCACATTGATTATTCATTATTATGGTCACGGAGGTGAAGTGGGATGGGCAGAAGAACGTGTGTTGGTATTAGAAGATATAAATGCTTGGGATAATCTTCTTCATCTTCCTGTTTTTGTAACTGCAACCTGTGAGTTCTCAAGGTATGATGATCCCGATCGCATTTCGGCTGGAGAACAAGTACTGTTGAATTCTCAAGGAGCTGGAATTGCATTATTTTCCACTACAAGAACAATTACTGAAAACGATGCCAATAATTTATCCAAATCATTTTATAAATATGCAATTCCTGAAAATGCTGGAGACGTTTTATCTTTTGGCAAAATTTCAAAAGAAATAAAAAATGACTTAAATATTTCAGGATTATCCACTACAAATAAACTGAAATTTGCATTACTTGGTGATCCGGCCTTGAAGTTGCCTATTCCTCAACTTAATGTTATAGTTCAAAACATAGTTGATATTGATAGCGGTTTACCTATTTCTTCCATTCAAGCATTATCCAAAATTAGAGTAAATGGAATTGTTGCAAATTCAAACGGTGAGAGGGTTGCAAACTTTAATGGAATATTAAAACCGAAGGTTTTTGATAAGCCTATTGTATTGCAAACTCAAACAAATGATTTTGATTATTTAGATCCTTTTAATTTTGATTTACAGCAAAGCCTTTTGTACTCTGGTAATGTGAGTATAGAGCATGGATCATTTGAGTTCGATTTTATTGTCCCCAAGGATATTGCATTTGCAGAAGGAAATGGAAAATTTTCAATGTACGCATCCAATGATACTTTAGATGCATTAGGCTCCTTTATCGATTTTATTGTTGGGGGTATTAATGAAAGTGCGAGTAATGATGATCAAGGACCTGAGATTGATTTATTTATGAACTCAGTAGATTTCAAGATTGGGGGAATAACCGATTCAAATCCAAGTTTATTTGCTCTTATAAGCGATGAATCAGGAATAAATACAACCGGAAATGGAATAGGACACAACATTGTAGCCATATTAGATGAAAACACACAGAACTCAATTGTATTAAATCAATATTATGAGTCTGATTTAGATTCTTACAAAAGTGGAGTAGTAGAATACCCATTTACAGAAATTAAGGAAGGTGAACATGAACTGAAAATTAAAGTTTGGGATGCTTACAATAATTCCTCTGAAGGATTTACTCAATTTGTTGTTGTAAACAATACAAATTTAATTTTGGAAAATTTAATGAATTTTCCAAATCCATTTTCTGATTTTACCAGAATTCATTTTGAGCATAATCGTCCCAATCAAATTTTGGAAGTTTCTTTAAATATTTTTGACAAACTCGGCCGATTAATCAAGACTATGAAAAATACTATTTCTAGTTCTTCTTATGCTAATTCTGATTTTACATGGGACGGATTATCAGATTATGGTACTAGTATGGCTAGTGGTATTTATTTTTGTCAGGTTACAGTAAAATCATCAGCTTTGCAGGAAGAAATGATTCTTTCAAATCAAATGGTACTAATTAAATAAGTTTTTCGTTATTAATTCATAAATTAGATTTCTTAAAAAATGATATCCATGAAAAAACTCATTTTAATAACTTTTTTAGGACTTGTCCTTTATACTGAATCAATTGCTCAGGTAGTTCCAAACTCAGACTCAAATTATCTTGATAATTTGAATACTATTTCAACTTCTGTACCTTTTTTACTAATTGCTCCGGATTCTAGAGCTGGAGCTATGGGTGATGTTGGAGTAGCCACTTCTCCAGATCACAACTCTATACACTGGAACGCATCAAAAATGGCATTTATTGAGGATGATAAAGGATTTTCTATTTCTTATACTCCTTGGTTACAAGACCTAGTTCCTGAGATTAGTTTGAGTTATCTGTCAGGTTTCAAACGACTCAATTCGAAGAGTACTATTGGAGGAAGTCTCCGATATTTTTCTTTGGGGGAAATCCAATTTACAGATAATTCAGGCCAACCTATCTCAAAGTTTAGTCCCAATGAGTTTGCATTAGACGGAGCTTACTCTATGAAACTTTCAGAAAACTTTTCTGCGGGATTAGCTATGCGCTATATTTATTCCAATCTCACCGGTGGAATTAATGTTCCTGGGGGAGCACCAACTAAACCAGGAAATGCTTTTGCTGTGGATTTATCATCTTATTATCAAAGTAACACTTTTGAGATTGAAGATAAAGATGCTTATTGGTCAGCTGGATTTAATATTACTAATGTTGGAAACAAAATTTCTTACACTGATGCCGGAGAGGAATATTTTCTTCCTATGAATGCTCGAGTCGGAACCCAGCTTTTTATGGAACTTGATGATTATAATACTATTTCTTTCGCTTTTGATATCAATAAATTATTAGTTCCAACTCCCCCAGTATATTCTGTAGATGCTGAAGGTGATCCTATTTTTGATGATGATGGTAACCAATTAATAGAAGCAGGAATGGACCCTAATGTAGGAGTTCTTGAAGGAATATTTCAATCTTTTGGAGATGCTCCAGGAGGTGCTCAAGAGGAGTTTAATGAACTTATGTTTTCATTCGGAGCTGAATACTGGTACTTGAAGCAATTTGCCTTTAGAGGTGGATACTTCCATGAAAACGAAAATAAGGGTGCTCGAAAATACTTTACATTAGGTGTTGGTATGAGAATGAATGTATTTTCTTTGGATATGGCCTTTTTATTGCCTGCAACCCAAGGTGTTCGAAGTCCTTTGGCTAATACCTTGAGATTTACTATGTTATTTGATATGGCTGCTCTATATGGGACAGATAAAAATTAAACTTTATGAATATTCGCGTTGGTTTTGGATATGATGTTCACCGCTTAGATGTTGGAGAAGAATTTTGGTTGGGAGGAATTTTAATTCCCCATTCCAAAGGAGCTTCAGGATATTCTGATGCAGATGTTCTAATTCATTCAATTTGCGATGCAGTATTAGGTGCTGCAAATTTGAGAGATATTGGTTTTCACTTTCCTGATACTGACTCAAAATATAAGGATATTGATAGTAAAATTCTATTAAAGGACGTAATGAATTTACTTAGAAAACAAGATTTTGAATTGGGTAACATAGATGCTACAATTGTATTACAAAGTCCAAAAGTGAATTCATACATACCTGAAATGAAAAATGTTTTGGCAGAAGTTATGTCGATTACTCCTTCTCAGATTTCCTTAAAAGCCACCACCACTGAAAAGCTGAGTTTTATTGGTCGAGAAGAAGGTGTTTCAGCTTATGCAGTTGTGATTATTCAGAAAACATAATTCTTTTTTGAGAATTTTTCCGCCTCAAAATTAAGCTTTGATTGATGAAAATAGAAAATTTAATTATTTCTTATAACTGCTTTGATTGGTCAGATTTACCTGATGATTATAGAATCTTGATAAATAAATCACAAGATGCCCAATCAAAAGCTTATGCTCCTTACTCTAATTTTAAAGTTGGTGCTTCAATTTTATTAGAAGATGGAACTATTTTTACAGGATCTAATCAAGAAAACGCCGCTTATCCTTCAGGTTTATGCGCAGAAAGAGTAGCAATTTTTTCATGCGGTGCTCAGTTCCCTCATTTAAAGATGCAAGTAATGGCAATAACTTGTGACGTGAATAATTTATCCATGAATGACATTTTAGCACCTTGCGGAGCATGTAGACAGTCTATATGTGAATATGAATCCAGACAAAATCAATCTATTAAAATACTTTTATTGTGCCCTGGTAATAAAGTGATTGAGTTCAAATCTATTGAGGACATACTTCCATTTTCATTTAAATCTCATACCTTAAAAAAGGTAGAGTAAATTTGAAACAAATCATTACATTTGTAAATTATAATTTTGTAGGAAATATGGTAAAACAAAAATACACAAAGGAAACCTATTTGAAATGGTATAAAGATATGTTGCTTTGGAGAAAATTTGAAGATAAAACTGGAGCATTATACATCCAACAAAAGATAAGAGGATTTCTTCATTTATACAATGGTCAAGAGGCAATTTTAGCTGGTTCTATTCACGCTATTGATTGTAGTAAAGATAAAATGATTACTGCCTATAGAGATCATGTCATGCCAATCGCAATGGGAGTTGAACCTAAGTTTATTCTTGCAGAACTTTTTGGTAAGGTGACTGGAGTTTCTGGTGGTAAGGGAGGTTCCATGCATATGTTTTCGAAGGAATATAATTTTTATGGGGGACATGGTATTGTTGGTGGTCAGGTTCCTCTCGGTGCAGGAATTGCTTTCGCAGATCAATATAAAAATAATGACGCAGTTACCTTATGTTTCATGGGAGATGGAGCTGTTCGTCAGGGAGCCGTTCATGAAACTTTTAATATGGCTATGAATTGGAAACTTCCTGTTGTTTTTATATGTGAGAATAATGGATATGCCATGGGTACATCTGTCGAGAGAACAGCTAATCACTCTGATATATGGAAGCTTGGTTTGTCTTATGATATGCCATGTGAACCTGTTGATGGAATGAATCCTAAAACTGTCTCTGAGGCAATGATTGTTGCTGTAGATCGAGCTAGAAAAGGAAATGGTCCAACTTTTTTAGAAATGAAGACATATCGTTTTAAGGGGCATTCAATGTCAGATGCTCAAAAGTATAGAACTAAAGAAGAAGTAGCTGATTATCAGAAAATAGATCCAATAACCCAAGTTTTTAATCTAATAATAAGTAAAAAATGGGCTACTGATTTAGAAATTAAGAATATTCAAGATATAGTTAAAACAGAAGTTAAAAATGCAGTAGATTTTGCAGAAATTTCTGATTTTCCTAAAAATGACGCGCTTTATAAAAATGTTTACGCCGAAGAATACCCATTTATAAAAGAATAAAATTATGGCAGAAATTGTTCGCATGCCTCGTTTGAGTGACACTATGACAGAAGGAACTGTTGCAAAATGGCACAAAAGAGTAGGGGATGCTATTTCCGAGGGAGATTTACTTGCAGAGATTGAGACAGATAAAGCTACAATGGAATTTGAATCTTTTCAAGAAGGAGTTCTTCTTTATATTGGTGTCGAAGAATCTTCAACAGCCCCTGTAGATTCTATCCTTGCTATTTTAGGAGAGAAGGGAGAAGATATTAAAGAATTAATAACACCAGATATATTTCCAGAAGTAGATAAAGAAAATCCTATTTCAGAAGAAGTAGTCGAAACAATTATATCTACCTCCGAAATTCCTGAACCAGTTGAGCCAATTCAGGTTTTAAATGAATCTGTTAATACTGTATCAACCCCTTCAAAAGATAATAGGTTTAAAGCCTCACCCTTAGCAAAACGTTTAGCTAAAGAAAAAGGGATTGATATTACCTTAATTAATGGTTCTGGTGAAGGCGGAAGAGTAATCAAGAGAGATATAGATAATTTTAAAACTAGTTTAGCCAGAATAGAGGTTTTAGAAGAAAAATTTATAAATGAGCCTATTTCTCAAATGCGAAAAACAATTGCCAAGAGATTAACTCAGTCTAAATTTTCTGCCCCCCATTTCTATTTGTCTGTTTCAGTGGATATGGATAATACGATTTCATCCAGAAAAGTAATAAACGCCAAGTCCTCACAAAAAATATCATTTAATGATTTTATTATAAGGGCAGCTGCAATTTCTTTAACCGAGCATCCAACTGTAAATTCCTCATGGAGAGAAGATGTTATTCGTACAAACGAGCATGTAAATATTGGTGTTGCTGTGGCTGTTGAAGATGGTTTATTAGTACCAGTGGTAAGATATACAGATACAAAAACACTTGCTGAAATTTCGTCTGAAGTGAAAGATTTTGCTAAAAGAGCTAAGGATAAAAAACTTCAACCAGAAGATTGGGAGGGTAGCACTTTTACAATTTCTAATTTAGGAATGTTTGGTATTGATGAGTTCACTGCAATTATTAACACACCTGATTCCTGTATATTGGCTGTTGGTGGAATACAACAAATTCCTGTTGTTAAATCGGGTGTTGTTGTGCCAGGGAATGTTATGAAACTTACTCTTTCCTGCGATCATAGAGTGGTTGATGGAGCCTCAGGTGCAGCATTTTTAAATAGTCTTAAGGACTATCTCGAAAATCCAATTACTATGTTTGTTTAAATAATTGAGATTTTGCGTATAGGTTTCTATTGAATGATAAGAATTCCTAAAAATATTGAAAGTTTAGAGGCATACAAGCCAGGGAAGACGATCTCACAAATTATAGATGAGTTGAGTCTGACTCGAACTGCAGTTTTGTGGAACAATGAAAATAACTTCGGCTGTTCTCCAAAAGCTAAGAAAAAAATGAATGAAGTTCTAGATGACTTACATCTATATCCTGACCCTCACAGTATTTCGCTTTGTTCAAAAATTGCAAAAATTAATAATATAAAATCTACTCAAGTTGTTGTTGGTAATGGCTCTGAGGGTCTACTTCAAAATATTATTCGTGCATTTTGTGAAGGTCAAGACGAGGTCCTTACTTTTCATGGTACTTTTGTGATTATCTATGTTTGGTCTAAATTAAATGATACTCTATGTAAAAAAGTATCTTTAACGGATACTTATGAATTTGATCTTCAATCTATTCTTGATCAGATTACTTCAAATACCAAAATTATTTATCTTTCAAATCCTAACAATCCTACTGGAACTATAATTTCGACCGAAATTCTTCGCAGCTTTATGGCTAAGGTCCCGAAAGATATTATTGTAGTTCTAGATGAGGCCTACTATGAATATGCTAGAGAAATCTCAGAGGTATATCCAAATAGTATTTCTCATAATTATTCAAATATGCTTACATTAAGAACTTTTTCTAAAGTATATGGTTTAGCGGGTATACGAATTGGTTACGCAATGGGTCCCCAAGATTTAATTTCATCTTTAATGAAAGTAAAATTAACTTTTGAGCCCTCGATTATTGCTCAGGCAGCTGGAGAGGGAGCTATTGAAGATTATACTTTTATCGAAAAAACGGTAGTCAATAATCGCGAACAATTACAACTTTTCTATCAAACTTTCGATCGATTAAATATTTCTTATGTACCCTCTTTTGCAAACTTTGTTATGATTGATATGGTAAAGCCAGAGATTGCAAATGATTTATTTAAAAAGCTTTTAAATAAGGGAGTTTTTGTCAGGGTGATCACATCTTTCGGCCTTCCTCATTGCATACGAATAACAATTGGGACTCCTAAAGAAAACGAATTATTCTTAGCAACTCTTGAATCTATTATTTAAACCTAGAGTTTAATCTGCTTTTCAATACTCTGTTCTAGTGAGATAATTGTTTCTGTTCTGTGAATTCCATTAATTGTTTGAATATTTTCATTGAGAACTTCTCTCATGTGTTTTGTATTTTTACATCTAATTTTTGCAAAAATACTATAATTTCCTGTTGTATAATGAGCTTCTACAATTTCTGGGATTTTATTTAAACTGCCTATAACAATTTTATAGCTTGATCCTTTCTCAAGAAATATTCCTAAGAATGCCATCATGTCATAACCCAGTAATTCATAATTAATATCTAAACGACTTTTTTTAACGATTCCTGCTTCTTCCATTTTTTTCATTCGAACATGAATTGTCCCTGAGGAAACGATTAATTTTTTTGCAATTTCTGTATAGGGTGTTTTAGCATTGTGAATTAGATAATTTAATATACCACGATCTATATTGTCAATTTGATAATTTAAGTCCATTTTGAAGATAATTAATTATATATAATTTAAATTAATAATATTTTAATTATCTAATTTATAAAAATAAATACTATAACTTATATTTTTTGTATTATTAAATCGTTTCTTTTATATTTGATATATTAATTTAATATTTATTGTGGGGTGATGAAATTGGCAGACATGCCCTCCTGTCTCGAGGGTGGAGATTTTGGTATAAATCTTAAGACTAACCACTCCGTGAAGGTTCGAATCCTTCTCCTACAGCAACTTTGAAAAGCCCAATATTTAATTTGGGCTTTTTTAGTATTCAAGCATTTCCTTAATAAGATTTTCGACTTTATCTGCATTTGGTATCATTGATTTCTCAAGAATACTATTTAGAGGGATTGCAGGAAGATCTTCAGCACCAATAACGCGAACTGGAGCTTCTAAAAATTCAAAACACTCTTGTTGAATCTCTCCTGCTAATCCCTGTGCAAAACCAAATCCTTTCGATTCTTCAGTTACAACAATACATTTATTATGTTTTTTAACTGCATTAAATATTCCTTTTCTATCAATAGGTGCAAGTGTTCTTAAATCTATAATTTCTATTTTACCAGGGTGTTTTTTTGCTGCCGTATTTGACCAATACACACCCATTCCATATGTAATTATTGCTAGAGTATTACCCTGTTCTATTTTTACTTTATCAGCTTTTAAAGCTACTCTTACTTTTCCAAATGGAATAATGTAATCTTTGTCAGGTTCAACAGTTTTTGCTTTTTCAGTACCTTTTATTTTAGACCAGTAAAGGCCTTTGTGTTCAAGCATAATAACAGGATTTGGATCATAAAATGCAGCCTTCATCAAACCTTTCATATCGGCACTATTTGAAGGGTAAGCAATCTTAATTCCTCTAATATTTGTTAGAACCGATTCTACAGAAGAAGAATGATATGGACCGCCTGAGCCATATGCACCAATTGGGACTCGAATTAGAGCAGCTACTGGCCATTTTCCGTTTGACAGGTAACAGGAACGACTAACCTCGGTGAATAGTTGATTTAATCCTGGCCAAATATAGTCAGCAAATTGAACTTCCACTATTGGTTTGCATCCCACGGCTGACATTCCCACTGTGGAACCAATGATGAAAGCTTCTTGAATGGGGGTATTGAAAACTCTTTTTTTTCCAAACTTTTGAGCCAGAGTAGCTGCTTCGCGAAATACACCTCCGAGTCGATACCCTACGTCTTGTCCATACAAAAGGGCTTCTGGATGTTTGGTCATAATTTCTTTAATGGCAAAAAGAGCAGCATCAACCATCATTATCTTATCTTTTCGGTTTGGACATCTAGTCCCCTTTTCTTGTTTGATTGGAGAAGGGGCAAAATCGTGGAGAAATAAATCACCAGGAGAAGGTTCTTCGGCAAGAAGGGCATTTTCAAAGTCGATTTTAACTTTTTCCTTTACTTCTGATTCAATTTTTTTCAGAACATCCAAATTAAACCCGAGTATTGACATTCTTTTTTTCATTCTTGGAATAGGATCTTTTTTCTCATGATCTTTCAAATCATCACGATACCATTCTTTTCTAACACCAGATGTATGATGACCTAAAAGAGGCACTTTTGCATGAATCATAAATGGGCGTCTTTCTTTTCGAATTGTATTTATTACCTCTTTAATTGAAGTATATGATTCTTCAAAATCACTTCCATCCACTGTTCTTAGTTCAATCCCCTTAAAACCTTTGATAAAATGAGAAGCATCATTGGCACGAATTTCAGATGCATGTGCTGAAATATTCCATTCATTGTCTTGCACTAGATATAAAATCGGTAACTGCTTTAGTGCTGCCATATGAAATGCTTCAGAAATTTCACCTTCAGTCAATGCTGCATCTCCAATGGAACATATTACGATTGGCTTATTTTCGCTATATTTTTCGACTATATTTTGTTGCTCTAGGTATTTAATACCCATTGCTACTCCAGTAGTAGGTATAGCTTGCATGCCTGTTGCAGAAGATTGATGAGGGATTTTTGGTAGATCTTTTCTATTTAAACTAGGGTGAGAATAATAGGTTCTTCCCCCAGAAAATGGATCTTCTTTTTTGGCAAATAATTGAAGCATTAATTCATATGGTTTGAGTCCGATACTTAGGAGCATAGCATCGTCTCTGTAGTATGGCGAGACCCAATCTATTGCTTTTAATTGCATTCCTAAAGCTGTTTGGACTACTTCGTGACCTCTGGAGCAAGCATGTACATATTTTCCTGTTATTTCTGATTTTTTTTCAAACAAATCAGACATTGCTCTAGCTGTGTATATTAGTCTATAGGCTTTTTTTAATTCTTCATTAGAGAGATTAGTTTTTTTTGCCATAATTATTTATTCTTGAATTTTTTTATGGCCTTTCTGGTAAATTTAGAAAGTACTAATTCTCCGCTCATTGCTGCTCTTTTATCGAGGAGTTCATCCCAGTTTTCAGTGCCTTTCCAGCAGATTTTTTTTAGAAGTAACATTGCTTCTGGATTTGAATTTATTAAGTTATTAATAAGTTTTCCAATAGCTTCATCCATTTCTTTAATTGAGTTATGGACTTCTGCATAAAGACCTTTTTCTTTTGCCCAATTTGCACTTTTCCATTCTGTGGCATTAATAGCTAATTGACTCATTGCAGCTGTTCCAATTTTTCTTTCCACAGCTGGTCCAACAACAAAAGGACCTATTCCCAAAGATAATTCGCTTAGTTTTATTGCAGCATACTTAGTAGCTATGCAATAGTCCACTGCAGCAGCTATTCCAACACCTCCTCCTACAGCTTTTCCTTGAACTCGACCAAGGATTATTTTAGGACATTTTCTAGCAGCATTTATAACTTTAGCAAAACCACTAAAGAACTTTTTACCTGTTTTTAAATTATCAATACTAATCAATTCATCAAAGGATGCGCCTGCACAAAATACACGATTTCCAGAACTCTTTAGAACAAGTAATTTTACGAGATTATTTTTCCCCAGTTCAGTAATCTTCTCTGCTAATTTTTCTAAAATATTTCCCGGCAAAGAATTGCTTAATGGATGCTGAAATTCAATTTCAGCTATTTCATTATTGATAGTAACTTTGACACTTCCCAATTCTTTTGATTCAATCATTTTTTAAGTACTTTGGTCTATTTTTTTTACCATGGTTAAAATTGTTGCAATGGCTACTGTTTCACTTGTCTCGTCATATACATCCACCAGGAATTTAACTATACCTTTGGCAATATCTTCTTCAGATCTTTTTTCTTGGTCAACTTTTTCTTTCACTGTGAACCTCACACCAATGGTAGAACCCGCATAAACTGGTTTTATAAACTTGCATTGCTCTAAACCGTAGTTTAGTAATACAGGTCCTTTTTTAGCATCTACAAAAAGACCAGCAGCTGCGGAAAGAATAAAATATCCGTGAGCTACTCGCTTTTCAAAAATTGTTCCGTCAAGGGAAGTAGTATCAGTGTGAGCATAAAAGTGATCCCAAGAAATATTTGCAAAGTTGATTATATCTCCTTCAGTAATAGTTCTTTTATGAGTAAAAACAGTCTCTCCTATTTCGAGTTCTTCGAAATGTTTTCTGAATACATGGAGATCTTTTTCTATTTTTTTGGATCCATATTGATATACATTAGTCACTTGAGTTAAACTGGTTGGGTGACCTTGAATAGCTGTTCGTTGTAAATAATGCATAACTCCTCTTTTTCCTCCCATCTCTTCTCCACCTCCAGCTCTTCCTGGGCCTCCATGAGTCAGAAGTGGTAATGGTGATCCATGTCCCGTACTATCTTTTGCACACTCAGAATTAAGAATAAGTATGCGGCCATGGTTGGCTGCGGCTCCCATTACAAATTCTTTTGCAATTTTATCATCGGAAGTAATAATGGAACATACAAGTGAACCTTTTCCCATTTTTGCAAGCTCTATGGCTTCTTCTTTGTTATTGTATGGCATCAAAGTACATACTGGCCCAAAGGCCTCAAGATCATGACAGTCAGTTTTAGAAAAAGGTTGGTCATTCAAAAATAGGATAGGAGATAAGAAGGCTCCTTTTTCTTTATCCGCCCCAACCACATTAAATTCTGTTAGACTTCCAAATACTATTTCTTGCGATTTTGAAAGTTCAATAACTTTCTCTTTAACTTCTTCTCTTTGTTCAATTCCAGCAAGAGATCCCATCCTAACTCCCTCAATTGCTGGATCACCTAGTGTTATCTTTCCTAATTTCTTGCCAAGAGCTATTTGAACGTCCTCTAACTTATTTGATGGGACTATAATTCTTCTAATAGCTGTACATTTTTGCCCCGCTTTTACGGTCATTTCTTTTTGCACTTCCTTGATAAAAATATCGAATTCAGGATCTCCTGGATTTACATCCTCTCCCAGCACACAACAATTTAGAGAATCTGCTTCCATATTAAAGGGAACCGATTCATTTATAATATTTGGATTTGCTCTTAGCATTCTTCCGGTAGAAGCTGAACCGGTAAACGTTACTACATCTTGAGAGGTGACTTTATCTAATATTCCTCTAGCTGAGCCACAAATTAATTGAAGGCTTCCCTCAGGCAATATTTCTGTTTCGATAATTTCTTTTACCATTAATTCAGTAAGGTAACTTGTGACAGTAGCTGGTTTAACAATAGCAGGAACACCTGCTAAAAGGTTTACTGCTATTTTCTCTAACATTCCCCATATAGGAAAGTTAAAAGCATTAATATGAATTGCTACACCCTGTTTCGGAACACAAATATGTTGGCCAATAAAATTACCACTTTTTGATAAAGGTGTATTTTCTCCATCGACATAAAAAGTTTCATTTGGAAATTGTTTTCTTAAACTTGCATAGGCAAATAAATTACCAATACCACCTTCGATATCAATCCAGGAATCTATTCTTGTTGCTCCTGTGTGGGCACTAAGTAAATAGAACTTTTCTTTGACTGAAATTAAGTGAAGTGCAAGGGTTTTAATCATTTTCCCTCTTTCGTGGAAAGTCATTTTCCGAAGAGCTGGTCCGCCAGTAGAACGAGCATATTTCATCATTTCACCAAAATCTATGCCTTTACTACTTGTTTTTGCTATTTTTTTTCCAGTTATAGCATTGAAAAGAGTTGATTCTTCACCTTCTCCGGCTATCCAATTACCCATGGCATAATTTTGTAATATCATAGTTTTTAGCTTATTCTTCATCTCACATTTAATTTCAATTGCTAATCTACAAAAATCAGAAGTGTTTGTTCAAGATTTCAACCTTCAGTCATTGTATTTTTTATAATACTGGATTTTTAAATAGGCATTAATTGTCTGTCTATCCATTTCAAAACAAAAACAAAAAGTTCTTTTTGGGAGATATCATTATGAATCTCATGTTTGTTATTTTTAAAAATTTTATACTTTGCTTTTCCTAATGAGTTTTTAGCAAATAGAATACTGCCATCTTTAGAAATAACATTATCTTGGTCGCCATGAACTATAAGCGTTTCGGTATATAGTTTTCTAGCATTTTTAATTGCCCATAATCCTGATTCAAAAAACTCACAGAATAGTCTCGCTGAAATTAGATTGTGATTTAAAAGATCTTCATTGTATAATTTTTGGTTTGAAGTTATGTTTGAAATATTTGTGGAATCTATATTCTTATTTTTAGTGAAGCTAGGATATAAAATATTCATTGTTCTAGCCACTATCCGATTTAATAAACTAGGATTTTGAGAAAGCTTAAACCAAGGTGCAGATAAAATAATTCCTTTAAATGAGAGAAATTTATTTCTGAGAATGAAATTGGCTAAAACATTACCACCAAAACTATGTCCATATAAGAAAAGTTTCTTTGCACTAATTGTTTTAAGAACGTCTTTTAAGTCTCTTAAGCTAAATTTTAGACTGGGAGTATGTCCTCTTTTTCCTTCAGATTTTCCGTGTCCTCTTTGATCATAACTATACACTTGAAAACCTTTACCACAATAAAATTTAGCCATGTGTGAGTACCTGTTTTGATGTTCTCCAAGCCCATAAATAATAAAAATACTTGCTTTAGTATTTTTATTTTCATTCCATTTTTGAACGTGTAGTAAAAGTTGGTCCTTAGTTTTGACCTTGTAACTTTTCATAGTTTTTACTTAATATACATAAATATTGTCGATTTTTCTAGCTGATTAAAATTTTAATGTCTTTTGTTGTAGAACTTATTGTGGGATAAATACATCTTTAATTTCAGTATCTTGCAATAATATTTAGATAATAACACTATGATTTTTGAATTTAACGGTTATGTACCCGTAATACACGAGTCTACTTTTATTCATCCTCAAGCTAATGTCACTGGGAACGTAGTTATCGGTAAAAATGTTTATGTAGGACCAGGTGCTACCCTCAGAGGAGATTGGGGGGGGATTGTAATAGAGGATGGTTGCAATATCCAAGAAAATTGCACTATTCACATGTTTCCCGGTACAAAAGTTCATTTAAAGAGTGGAGCACATATTGGTCATGGGGCTGTGATTCACGGAGCTACTATTGGCGAAAATTGTCTTATAGGAATGAATTCAGTGATAATGGATGAATGTGATATTGGTTCTAATTGTATTGTGGGAGCATTATGTTTTATTCCCTCGAAAATGAATTTTCCTGATCGTAAAGTGATATTTGGTAATCCTGCAAAAATCATCAAGAATGTAACTCAAGAAATGCTTAATTGGAAAAATAAGGGAACTGCTCTTTATCAAAAGCTTCCAAATGATTGTTTCTCTAGTCTTAAAGAATGTTTACCATTAAAAGAAATCCCCAAAAATCGTCCATATCAAAAAGATGATTACAAAATATGGAAGGAGACCCAAAAAAATAGATAAAAATCAGATTACAATTTTATTGACTGAAATTTTATACTAGTATAGAAGATTCAAATTTTTCAGCTAATTAGTTTATTCGTAACATCGAAATAAATATATTTAAGATATAAGTTTAGTAAATCTTATAGTGATTTTATCAGCTAAAAGATACATCACAGGAACTATAATTAAAGTAAGGAAAGTGGCGAAACTTAGCCCAAATATAACTGTCCAAGCCATCGGACCCCAAAATAACGCATTATCTCCACCAAAGAATATTTTAGGATTAAACTCTGTCAACAAAGTGTAGAAATTAATATTAAAACCAGTAGCCAAAGGTAATAACCCCAATATTGTTGTAATGGCAGTTAGAAGTACAGGTTTTAATCTTTTTTGACCGCCCTCTTGAATACACGCAATATCAGTTTTTAGGTCTAATATTGCCTCACCACTTAAATTCATTTCTTTTCTAATTCT
>MDTC01214392.1_pt1 | contig 16737 bp, 24 predicted proteins | sample 811181 | NCBI WGS metagenome assembly MDTC01 (sample SAMN05326644, study PRJNA326480) | marine metagenome | isolation source: seawater | place: Pacific Ocean: North | collected 2011 | reverse complement strand
CTAGTATCCACATGACATCTAATTGTTCAAGACCTGTAAAATGGTTTGAACAATATGTTGAATATGCAAAACCTTTTCATAGAGCAAGTATTACTGCAAGTTTACATACTGAACATGTTAACACAAAAGAAAAAATGCAGGACTTTGCTAACAAATTAATATTATGTCAAGAACATGATGTGCAAGTAACAATTAACATGGTTATGGTACCAGATTGGTTTGAGAGAGATTGGGAAAACGCTTTATTTTTTCACGAACAAGGAATTAACGTCACTCTTAAACCGCAGTCCGATCCTACCGCGTCTAGAGTAGTTGATGGATATACTGATGAACAAATGAAACGCTTGTGGAACGGCATGCCACAGCGTAGTTATACAGAAAGTAAACGCAAATGGGAAGGCAGACCTAAGCCTAGTTTTGAAATACCTGACTACACTATAGGTAGGAATGATGCTAGTGTGCCTTGGCACATGCAGGTAGAACTTACAGACTCTAAAGGTAAAAAGTGGTATATGGACCAAGCAGAACGCTTTAATGCCTTTAATTTCAACAATTTCGAAGGATGGGAATGTAACGCCGGTTTTAGCGGAATAATAATACGGGAGCCTGATGGTTCGGTAAAAAGGAGCTATTCATGCCATGATGCACCTCTTGGCAACATTGAAACAGGTTTTACCTTGTTTAAAGAGCCAAAAGCCTGTATTACAAAAAGTTGTGTAAGTTCAGCTGATAGTAAGATACCAAAAGTAAAGCGATAAATACTATTATAATAGGAGGTGACATATGGAACATACCGAAATTAAAAAAGCAGTTATTAGAAGTCAACATTGTCAACGCAATTGGGATCTTGACAAAGAAATACCACAAGAGGATTTAGATTTAATTATACACGCAGCGACACAATGTCCTAGCAAACAAAATGTTGCTTTTTATAAAGTACATTTTATAACAAATAGAGATATGATAGAAGCTGTTCATGATCAGACAGAAGGATTTTCTGCTAATCACGAAGCTGGAGAGTTTGAAACAAATAGTCAGACATTAGCAAATTTATTGATTGCATTTGAAGAAGAAGACTTTGATCATGCTCGTCAAGAGGACAATGCTTCATGGAGAAATGAACAAATCGATGCTTATGATGGTAACAAAATGAAAGCATCGCATAAAAAAGCTCTGACACGTGATACATTCATGGCGATTGGTATTGCAGCAGGTTATGTAAATTTAACTTCAAGTATGCTAGGTTATGGAACAGGTTGTTGTGCATGTTTTGATGAATACGCAGTCGCTGAAACAATCGGAGCAAAAAATCCGATAAAACTTTTAATGGGTGTAGGTTTTAAGAATGCAGGAAAGAACAGACGAGTACATCACAAAACAGATTTTATTTTTCCAACAAAGACTAAGCAACCTATAACTGTAAATCATATAGGATAAGACAGTTAAATGGTAAATGAAAATACGGTTAATTACTTGACGCTAACTGCGTTCGGAAATCATTTTGAGTTAAAACAAACTTTTAATGATAACAGAAAATTTATTCAATGGACAGAAGATAATTTTGAATACGTTAGATATAATCCTAGAAAAAATGTTGACCGTTGGGGGTTAAGTATAACCAGCTTGGACGGAGGACTATCTGGTATTCCTGATTTAGATAGTCTTACTGAATATAATTACGAACAAGGTAATTTTAATACAGAAAATTTTATTAAAGAAACGGATATAAATGTTCCTACTCCTATCTATGACTATCCTGGAATTAAAGAATTATGTGATGAATGGCAACCATATCTATTTAGGACACATATTATTAAATTAAATCCTGGAGGATATTTCCCACCACACCGAGATCATACCAATAGTAATTTTGAAAGTTTTAGGCTAATTATGCCGTTGTTTAATTGTAGTTATCCTAGTGTTACTTTTATTAGCGATGAAAAAATCCTAAATTGGAATGAAGGAAATCTATACTTTTTAGATACAGTCAAGGTACATTATTTGTTCAATTGCAGCCCACAACCTAGTTATTGGCTTATAATGAATATCGGTACAAATGAAGAAACAATACAAAAAGTAATATCTAGCGTAGCAATAACCTGATGCAATCAAAAATTAAAACATTACTTACAAAAAATCCTTGGGTTCAGTGTCCGATGATACCGCAAGTTCAAGATGTAATAAACAATGTTCAAATTACTGATTTTGTTAGAGGTTCTGGTAAAGCACGAAAGCGTTTAGACGAACTAGAATCTAGATATAGATTATGGGTTAAAGATATCATAGATCTTAAAGATTTTCATTATTGCTATTTTGTTAATGGAGTAACAGATGCTTTAAACCAGTGGATTGCAACAGAAGATAGACCTTGGCAGTTCTTACAAGGAGATTATGAATACGCCCATATGATTAGTGGCAAAGGAAATAAGGTATCTTATATAAATTCTTCAGATGTCTTATATGTGTCTAACCCTGCATGTTCGACAGGAAATTTTATAAATTTAAAAGATATACCTAATCCAGTGATTTTAGATTGTGCTTATATAGGCAGTACACAAAAAAATAAAATAATGGTGCCTGAAAATACAGAACAGATATGGTTTAGTTTTTCTAAAGGTTGGGGAATAGTAGGACAAAGATCCGGATTGGTATTTTCTAAATTACCTCATAAAAGTTTAGACATAATGAAAAACGTCGAAGCTTGGAACTATACAGCAGTAGAAACATCACTTGCAATCGTTGATAATTTTGATATTGATACTACTTATAACATGTACAGAGACAAGCAAATAGAAGTTTGTAAAAAATATAATTTAGATCCTAGTGATTGTTTTTTTATTGCGAACACCACAAATGATGAATTTAAGGAAAGACGCAGAATAAGTAAAATTGCTAGGTTAGACATATCTAAATTATTATAACATGCAAAAAAAAACTAAAATCTTATTAGCCTCGATATCTTTTTCTGCTTACGAATGGCTTCCTTATCCAGTAGGTTGCTTGATAAGTCACTGTAAGAAAGACGCCAAAATTAATGAGATGTACGAGTTTATGGATCCAGAATATCGGAGCCAAAGTTTAGATAAAGATGATTTTCATGAAAACTTAAAACAAGCAGATATGCTCGGACTTACAAATTGGGTGTGGAATCAAAATTACAACGATCGAATTTCAAAATTATATAAAGAATACAGACCTGACGGATTAGTAATTTATGGCGGAACAAATGTTCCAGAAGAAAAAGAAGCATCGATAGTTTATGCACAAGAAAGACCTTATGTTGATATTTTCTTTACAGGGCCTGCAGAAGAAACTTTTAAAAATTTTTTACTAGATTATCCTAGCAAAGGACTAGTAGATCATACAGGAACATTTACATTAAACGAAAATCATACAGTAAAAGACAAGTATCAATATGCAAATATAGATATTCCTAGTCCTTATTTAGATGGTACATTTGATAACATAATTAAAAACAGTGAGCATAGTTTAAGTGCATTGTTTGAAACCAATAGAGGGTGTCCTTATAGTTGTGCATTTTGTGATTGGGGAGGGTTGACTAGAAGCAAAATTATTAAAACTGATCCTGACACAGTTAAAGACACAATATCTTATATTATGAAACACGAAAATATAGATAGAATAGAAATAGGTGATGCAAACTTCGGAATATTTAAAGAAGATTTAGACTATACTAATCATCTTATTGAAGAAAAAGCCAAGCGTAAAAAAGAAATAAGTCTGTCTATGGGTGGGTTCGCAAAAAATGGCGGGAAATATGTAGAAGAAATAATGCATAAAATGCATGAACATTTTGACTCACATCATGGACGAAAATACATTAAGCTAAGTTTTCAAAGCCATGACGAAGAAGTCCTTGATACTATACAAAGATCTAATATAGATAATACTAAATTGTATCCTATGATGAAAAATTTTCAACAACAAGGAATTGATGTAGATGCTGAAATGATTATAGGAATGCCAGGAGATACACAAGATAAATGGCTAGAAACAATTCAAAAAAATATGGATTTTAATATCAATCATCAGAAAAGTTTTAGTCTATGGATTGTTCCTAACACGCCAATGGCAACAAAAGAGTACCAAGAAAAATACAAAATAAAAACGAAAAAAATATTAGTGCCATATGATTTAGATCAATATAAAACTATAGATTATCATTTGAATAATAACATAGAAACAAATTGTAAATTTGATGATCCTAGTGAATATCAATGTTTAGAGTTTATATATGAGTGTTTTAGTTTTGATAGTCAGGAACTTATGAAAATATATGATGTATGGTTTTGGTTCAACACCTTATATAACACAAAGATTGCTAGGAAATGGATGCTTGAATCAAATGATACTGCAAAGCAACAATATCAAAAGTTTTTAGAATTACTAGAAGATAATAAGATGCCTTTTTTTAAGCAATTAAGACAAAACTTTCAATCTGCTATATGGAATACTTTAGCTGTTCCTGAAGACGTTACAAAATTAAAGACACTTTCTTTAGTAAATTTTCTAACCAAATTCAGTATAAGAGGTAATGAAATAGTAGATATATACACTAACAAAGAAAAATCTTTACAAGAATTAAAATTGTTATATCCTAATATTAACTTTGATCATTTTAAAAAAATAAAGGTTGACAAGGATCTTATAAAATTGTATTATGTAACAGCAGAGGTAGCGTGATGATATGTAAAAAATATGTTGATAGTAGTTTAAGTAATTTAAATCCATCTGAAATTGCAGAACAGGTGGGTAAATATGGTGTGGTTGCAATAATAGGATCAAAAGCGTCTCCAGAAGAGTTTGCAGACTGGTCTTATGAGATGGGATATCATTTAAGTCCTGATGTATGGTGTACTGATAAAGAACACAGCAACGGATTGTTCTGGCGTGTAACTAACAAAATTGTAGACGGTACAAACAGAGGATTAAAAAGCGATCACGAACTAGATTGGCATTGTAATATAAATCCTGTATTAGACGCTGAAGAAGTAGTAGGTTTATATGGTAAGACAATATCTTTCGACACACAAACTTGGTTTTGCAACAGCTTACCTTTTTGGAATACATTAGATGAAGATTTAAAAGATAGACTTAGAACACTTAAGGTAAGACTTGATCCTAAAAGGAAGTACGGAAGAATCCAAGAAAGTGGCTGGACTCCTGATTGGAAAAATTATCCAAAGAAAATTATAGATGACATATATAAGAATCGACAAACTAGAAACATAGCAGATGCTACTAACATGGAGCCTGAAAACTCTAATTTATACAATAAGTCTCGAGGTATCATAGAAGATATTAATTTTGTTCCTGATCATCCTGTAATAGGAAAAAATGGATTTTCGTTTAGCCCATATGAAATACATGCATTTTTAGAAGAAGACGGTTCTGTGTGTAAAGATTCAGAAGACTTATATTGGTGGTTTTGGGAAGATTGGGTGCAATCAGAAACTTATACTTATAAACACGATTGGAACGAAGGCGATATTGTTCTAATGGATCAAACCACTACTATACACCGCCGCCCAAGGATAAACATGGAACAGCCTAGAGAATTATTACGAGCTGCCATGTGGTATAAAACTAAAAATAGAAATCACTATAACTATATATTTTAGGAGGAAAAATGAACAAGAAAGATTTACCCACTGTAGCTAATCTTAATTTAAAAATAGATATTGAAAGGCTTAGAGCAGAAACAGACAAACTAGCAGAAAAGTTTGTAGATGTTCGTACTGCTAATCCTATGCTTTGTGATAATCATATGGAACTTGTAGAAAGTGTATATGATAATTTTGAACAAATTAATTTAACTACTCCTAGCGAAATACTTCCTTACACAGCAAGTATAAAAGAAAGACTCAAGCGTAGAGAAGAACATTTATACAATATTCCTACTGATGATTATCCGGGTAGTGTGTTTGAAGAAATAGTTACGCAGTGCAAAGCACCTGCAAGTAGAATAAGAATTACTAAGTTAGCACCAGGAAAGATCATTCCATGGCATGTTGACTATGATGTAAGTTATGCTGTACGTTGTATTGTACCTATATATGGTGGCAACAATGTAGTTAATTTATTCAAGAGGGATGGAAAATTAGAAGCATACAATCTCAAAGATGGGACAGCAAATTTTCTTAACATAGGTTATGCTCATGCAGTTGTAAACATGAGTGACAAACCAAGAATAGCCTTAATGTTTAGTTTGGACGGTACAGATGACATCGCAAGTTTATAATTACAATGATACAGAACTAAGAAACCTTGTAAAGAAAATACAAACTGAAGGTTTGTCAATTCATCATGAACAAGAATTTACAGAATCACAAATAATAGAATTCTTCAAACGCATAGGCGTGTGTGAAGCGCCAGGCTTGTTTATGAATCCCAAAGATTATCCTGAACTGTTTTTAGTGTCAGATCGCAAAGACGAACAGGGAAACAAACTTGGAATGTTCGGCGGAGGTGAACTTGGCTGGCATTCAAATGGTAATAGTAGACATCTAATAGACAAGATCCTTATTGCACTTTATTGTGTAAAAGGAGATGTAAACACAACTCTAAGCGTATGTAATACAAGTTTGCCCTTTTATGATTTGAGCAAAGATGAACAAGAGTATTGGCGCAGTATAACCATACGCCTTAAGTTCCAAAATGACACAATGTATCACTTGGATGAAGATGATCCTGAACTTGAATTTATGAGCAAAAACAAAGGCAGTATTCGTCCACTAGTAGGTCAACATCCACACACTGGTGCAGACTACTTTTACTTCCCCTACCACTTTATTATTAAAGCATGGGAAGGTAAAAAACAAGTTGATCATGAACAAATTGTTGAACGTCTAAAGCCTATTATTTTCAAAAGCAAATATCAAACACACCATGTGTTTGCAGAAGGTGACTTGTTAATGATGGATCAGTTTACAACACTGCACAGAAGAACTCCTGTAATGGGCGACAGGCTATTATGGAGAGTCGCCTGCGACTATAGAAGAATATGCAATTAAATTGGTGTAAACAAATAACAATAAATTGTGATCTTAATCATTTACTTGTTTTTGCAAAAAAACAAATGCTAAACTACGATTGGGTAGGTAATAGCATGTATGAATTAATTGATAAAAATTCTAAATATTGGCAATGGAATGTGTCAGATATAGATAATAACCATATTCAAGAAATGATTACAGATATATCTGATAGGTATAAAATTCCTTTACGCTTTAAAGATTCTTATTTAAGTATTTGGGAATTTGGAAAAGGAGATAAATTGCCTCCTCATACCGACCCTGACATGAGTCAAAGTGCAAGTGTTGTAATAAGTCTAATAGGAAGATTTGATTTAAGATTGCACGACGATAATGATAATATATTAGATAGTATACAATATGGACCTGGACAAGGGATAATTCTAAATAATACTATGCATAGGCACAGTGGAGAATGTTTAGACGGTTACAGATTAAGTTTGTTATTAAGTATAGATCCTAGTTTTCCTATCCAAGAATGGTTCAATAATCAATGAAAGTTACAATAGGACCATACGCTTTTGGAAAAAACTCTAGTAGAAATATTGATATTTTAATAGACGATTATGATGTTTGGGATATGCATGACACTCTAGCACTTATCATTTTGCCTATGCTCAAAATGATTAAAAATACAAAATATTTTTATCCTCAAATAGACATTGAAGATTTACCTTCAGAATCGCATAATAAAAATATTCAAGAGCAATGGCAAGATCTAATTGGTGAAATAATATGGGCAGTAGAACAAAGAACACTAGACGATCATGGCGAAGATCAATTTTGGGACGGCGTAGATTACAACTACACATTGTTAGAAAAACATAGGATGAGAATTAAAAATGGATTTAGATTATTCGGTAAATATTATTTGGCACTAGGTGATTGAATGGAATTACAAAAATTTAGCATACCAATACATAATAAATTATCTGATCAGATTGCTAGAGAAGTATTAAGTGTATTTCCTAGTAAGAACTTGGACAATGTCTATGTTAAAATGGTTAAAAATATACACCCTCCTAAATGGCTTAGTCCGATTGTTAAAAATGTAGAAGATGCATTAGAATGTTCTTTACACAGATATTGGTTAAATGTTATGCCAACAGGGTCAAAAATTGGATGGCACAAACATGATGAAGACAAAGATGTTGCAGTATTATATGTAAGTATTCCTGATAATGAATCGCCAATTGAATTAAAAAAAGACAATGAAATAATTACAGTTGATCCTTTTCCCGGATTGTTAATAAAATTTCCAGGATCAATTGAACATAGAGTTAACGAAAATAAAAATAAGAATTATAGGATAAGCATTGCGTTTGATTTGTTATGAATGATTGGTTTGTAAAAAAAGAATTTAACTTATTTAAAAATGTAAAAGAATATGTAGACGATTGGTCAGCACATGTTGACGATGATAACTGGGTATACGATCCCTGGCAAGCACCTGGAACAAGAAGCATAAAAATTGATATAGGTGACGAGCTTCATAATAAAATAAAAAAATATATAAAACTACCTTTATACAATGAATGGTACATATGGGATTTTATGTCTGCAAAAGATTTACTAATACACAAAGACAGTAATAGCACTGGAGATTATAGATCTATTGCATTTATTATTCCTATAGAAGGTATATTTGAAAATCAAATATACAAAGACGATGAAAAAACTTTGATTGATAGTGTAGTATATGGGCCTAACGAATGTTTGATTTTAAATAATTCTAGATACTTTCATGGCGGCAAAGTTTTGTCTTGCACACGTAGGACTATAAGTTGCTGGGTTGATTTCAAAGAAACAGACTCAACAAAAACACTTAAACAAATGATAGAAGAACACGAGATATAAAGGAGTGCATATGGAAATAATTTCAGAAAAGGATTGGTATGTTGCATTTCCTCTTAATTTAGATGTAGAAGAACTTAAAGATTGGGCTAAAAATGTTATGGCAAGCCGCCCTGGTTCAGAAACAGTCACAGGCGAACATGATACTGCCTTATGGTGGATGGAAGAACCTCATCCAAAACTAAGAAAAAGATTAGAAGAAATCGCAGTGTTAAATGACGAATGGGGTGCGAGTATATGGGAGTTTGCCGATGGCGGACCTTTGCATAAACATAGTGACGGACAAGGAAGAGGAACAACATTTATAGTAGTATTAGAAGGTAGATTTGAAATCACTACATATCACGAAAAATTTCCAGACAGAGCATTAGATACATATCAATATGGACCAGGACAAATTTTTGTTTTAAAGAATGGACATAGAAAGTTTCACGGCGGACGTTGCTTAGATGGCTATAGATTAGCAGTTGCAGTATACACTGAACATGAAACTTGTCCTTTTAGAGATCACAGTCCTAATTTTAAAGAATGGTGGGGCGAACCACAATGAGTGATTGGTGGATTGTAAAAAATAATTTTGATTACAGCAAAATACAAAATGATTTTAACAATCAAAATATAGAATGGTTAGATAACATAGGAACTGGCCATGGAACCAAGTGGTGCCATGTAAAACTATCTAACGACACTATTCGTGAAATTGAAAAATCAATAGGTACTCCGATTGATACTTCTCAGATGTATGTTTGGGATTACGGTAAGAAAAAAGAATTACCTTTGCATATTGATACAGATGAATGGAATGTAGGAAATTGGATAGCAGTAGTAATACCCTTTGTTGGAAACTTTCATTTAGAAGCATTTGATCAGTCAAGTACAACCAAATTGGACGAAGTAGACTATGGTCCTGGAGATATACTAATATTAAACAATAGAAAGTATCCGCATCAAGGACATGTAATAGATGAAACAAGAATTGCGTTTCACACCTATCTTAAAACACCTAATTATGTTATTGAAGAAACATTAAGCAAAAACATGGAATCACATAGATTATGAATATTGTAGGCATAAGTTTTAGTTACGCAGAAAACAGTTTGCAATCACGTGGATTATCTTTATTAGATTTTAAAACATATAGCATGACAGATTTTGACATGCCAATTTGTAATAGCAATAAAAGCGACGGAATTGTACCGCAAGAAGTTGAAAAGTTTGTTGAGGTACTAAATGACGCTGATGTGCTTATTTTTGCAGTTAGCGAAGCTACTAGTCATTATTGTGCAGCATTCAAAAACGCAATGGATTGGTTAGTAGTAAAAACAAAATTCAATGCAAAACTTGGTACAAATTACGCAATTACAAACAAACCTATATTTGTTGTTACATTTACTCCAACAAAATATGAACCTAACGGAGCTAGACATTTTGATATGACTACACAACTATTAGAAAAATTAGGTGCAAATGTTGTAGATTGTTGTGTAATAAATAATTCCTGGGAAACTATTATACCAGGTAATAAACATGCTGTTACAAGCATTTTAAGCGCCGTACAAGCGTTTTGTAGTTCTTATACGCCTAAGCACACAGTTAAGGAAATAGAAGACAGCAACAGCTTAAATTGGTTGAATGCATACAATACATGGAATGAAAAATGGAAGGTATAATTGAATACATAGATATACCGTGGAACCCTAAACAGTACCAAGAAATTTTTAACAGCACTTTAGAAAATTGGCAAGGTCGAGGATATATAGAATGTGGTGCAAAATCTCATGTTTTATCTGAAAATGACGAATTTGAAAATAAATGGAAAGCTATTTTAGACGAGCATAGACTTGTTCATGACAAAGTTTGTCCTTTGGCTACAGGTTTTAATTTTAATGCAACAGAAAATCATACTGTACCTCCGCATATTGATATTGACACACCTTTATACTTTAATTTACTTGTGCCTGTATTTGGCACTGCAAAGCTAAACATATACCACACTACACAAGAAGATTTAGAATTTAGACACGGAATGACACATTGGAAAATGGTTAAAGATTCTAAACCTAAAATTAAAATAGGTGAATTGCTTGTAGATAAACCTGTGTTGCTTAACACTAATTACTTGCATGATGTGCAGCCAATTGATACACCTAGATGTGTCTGGTGCACAAGATGGATTGATGTTGATACTACTTTCACATATCATAAATTCAAAAATTATGTAGAGGAAACTTTTAATGCCTGATAAAAGAAATATTGATAAAAGTTTGTTTGATTACAAACCTGTAAATGTAGTTAACGGATTGCCTTGGCCAAGACTTCCTTCTGATTTTAATCCTTTGGAAAAAGTCGACGTACCATTAAAGGAAGAATACCTATTGCGAAGTATGGACTACTTAGATACAGCCGAAGCACGTTGTATATTTGATAAACAAGCAGATATTATTATAGAACATAATATTAAAGGTATAATAGATGTTGGATGCAGAATCGGAATCTTAAATGACATACTATATGAAAGAGGATACACAAAATACAATTACATGGGATTTGATACTAGTAGTCAGCCTATTAATTACGCTAAAGAAGTGTGGAGTGAGTTTGATAATATAGAATATAGATGTGCAAGTATGTATAATCCTAATCCTGTAGAATTTGATGTTGATTGTGTAGTATGGAGCGGAGTGTTATTGTATGATCCTCAAAATCATATGCAATTATTTAGAGACGTTACTTTTGGTCAATACAATGCTAAACATGCAATTATACAAGAGCCATGCAAAGAACAAGATGGAGATAAATGGCTTCCTAACATGAAGTTGAATACGATTGAACAAGATTTGTACAAATATGCAGACGAATATAATTACAAAGATTGGATAGTTGAAGCACAAATATTTTCTGGACGCAGAAGGATAGCCCACGTATGGATCTAAAAATAATTCCTTATATAATAGATGGTAAAGAAAATCCTCATATATCAGGTATAGACTTAATAAATGCCAAACAGGCAATTAAATATATGAAAGAAGAAAGTAAAACAGATAGGCTTTCAGAAAATTATGATAAATGGCTCAAACTAGAAACCATGGCAATGTATTGTGTTGTTTGGGATAACAAAACTAATAAGCCTGTTATGACTAGTGGTGCCCAACACATGAGTAACAATACTTGCAGACTCTTTAGTAGATACTACTTGTTTAATGATTATAGGACCAAGCATAGTGACAATTTATATGCTAAAGTAGATGATTTTAAAACTGACATGTATATGCTTGAACAACTAAAAGACAAGTACAAACTGTTCTTTTGGAGTCGTGACAAAGGCACAGGTTTTTTCAAACGTATCAAAAAAGCAAGAAATGATGTATTTGAAAATTGGCAAGTACACGACAAGCCTGTAGAAATTTTATGGAAAGATAATATTCAAGGTATTATGTATACAGGTAATATAAATTATATTAGTGAACTAGCGGTTAACAAATAATCTTTCTGCTAACCAACCACCAGTATCCCATTTATGTAATCTTACTCTACGGAAGTTTTCGTGATGATTTCTGTGATAACCTTCACCTGCAATAAAGAAGTTTAACCAAGGAACATTAGCACCGCCTTCTGTTCTATGTCCTATTGTGTTTAGTAATCCAAATCCTACTTTTGCAAACACAAACGGCACAGCCGCATATGCAATCCAAAAATAAGGGCTTATTAAGAAACTAATAACATTATGTGCTATAAGTATTTTTAAATGATGTTTGTGAAAAAATACTAATCTAGGATTTGCATATAGATCTTTTGCATACTTAGGAGGTATGTTTGGTATATCCCAAGTTGTAAGAAGCACTTTCCAAAAGCCTACATGTTTTGCACTGTGAGGATCTTTTTCACTGTCTGAATGATGATGATGCATACGATGACTTGCTATCCATCCAATAGGAGTTCTTATATAAGCTATTGAAAGCATGAATAATCCTACCCATTCAAACCAAACTGGAACTTTGAATTGTTTATGGCAATAATGTCTATGGAGAAGAATACTTGCACCAAAGTGACTGATTACTTGGCTCCATAATAATCCTGCTATAATTGCATATGTAAGATCAATATTCATTGTAAAATATTTATCCTTTCAATTACTCGGTTTGCATAATTTAGATGTTGTTCTATTCCAGGATGCATGTTATCACGTGCAATGTCTTTATCTTTTCCGGGATAAAACTCAAATAGTAAAGAAGGTTGATTAGTAACTGATTCTATAATTTTACAGGTTTGTCCGTGCCACGCACCCCATACAACCTCTACACCGTATAATTTTGCTACAAGTTCACCTGTAACAACAATATCTTTAATAGTGTGCCATAAATGTTCATCACTAAAATATTTGTACAATGCTTTTCTAACAGTTTCGTGTTCTCTGTCTTTTCTATCTTGATTTGGATGAATCGGCCAATGGTAATTTTGACTAGTTATGTAGTGAAATCTTTCTGGCCCTGGCAAGGTAATCACAGCATGTGACATGTTATACACTCTATTTGCCGCATGAAATAACTGTATTATTTGCTGTGCAGAATATCCTAGCATTCCTAAGTTAAGTGGTTCTTTTTTCAAATGATTAGATACAATGTTCGGAAAAATATCTTCTTCTGCAACACCTTCGCCGAATGTAAAACTGCATCCAAAGAATCCTATGCAATCCTTATTGCTAGGAAATTTTCCTCTAAAGCCTATTCTGTTTATGCTGTAAGAAAAATTTTTGTATGGAATGGATCGTTTTTTTTCTGCTTTACTTAAAAATTTGTAAACACCAGGAGATGTTGGATAGTCATTTTTATCATGATTCCAAGGACTAAAGTATAAGAGATCATCCGTGTATTTTACATTAAACGGGTTTAAGTTTTTTATTTGTGGTAGTGATTTTTCTATATCAGATTGCATACTATATTATAGCAACTAACAAAATGTTAGTCAACCTAAATTAATTAGTATAAATCGTTCCAGGTTGTGCCGTTATACCCTTGATGCTTGTTTGTTGATGTAAGATAAATCATCATACCTGCGATTGGTGATGTAATAGCAGCATCTCTAGCGGTTGCATCGGCGTATGTTCCTGGAATAATTGGACCGTTAACGTCTAACTTAGTTCTAGGACTAAATGTACCAACACCAAAGTCGCCGCCGTTAATTGTTAGGTAATCATTTCCAGTTAATGTTCCTGATCCATTGTTACCTATAATAAGGAAATCTCTTGTAGCACTTATTCTTGAAGTAGTTACACGCCCGCCTGGGTCATTTCTTTCAAAACTGATAGTACCATAATTTAAATCACTTCCGCTAATGTCTGATTCAGATTTTCTGGCAAAAACAGCAACAGTCATTCCGTCATTACTACTAAAAATTACCTGGGTATCTGTAGCAGGATCTGTGCCTTCTATATCAAGCCTAGCTGGATAATTAATTATTTGTGAGTTCAGTGTACCTGTTATACCATCAAAAATTACTCTAGAATCGTCCCCAAAAACACTACCTATTACATCGCCTGTAAGTGTTCCTGTTGCATTTATCGCACCGGTGAAATTTCCTGTATGATTACCACTTGCATCACCTGTTAAATTTCCGTTTACATTACCAGTTACATTACCAACTACACTACCGGTTAATGTACCTACTAATGAAGTTGCAGTTACAGAAGTTGTGTTAACTACACCTGTGATTTGGTTATTTACTGCATCTACAAGAATTGAAGAATCATCACCTACAATAGAACCTTTGTAATCACCTACAAAACTACTTGCGGTAATAGTACCACTTGCAGTGATAGTTCCAGTAATGTCTATATTTCCAACACCTTGAATATTTTGTGAATTAGTATCAAGAGTTCCGCCAAGTTGCGGAGTTACATCTTCGAGAACATTATTGATACCACTTACAATATTTCCTCCTACACTAGAGCCATCTCCAGCATAAATCTTCTTAGTATCAGTGGTATAAATTAATTCGCCTTCTGCAGGCGTGATAGTTCCTCTTTGTGCATCCGTTCCGCGTCTAAGTCTTAAGGCCATGTGTTTTAACTCCTAGTGAATTACTATATGTATTTATACTCTTAAGCATATAAAATCACCTGCGTTTTTTCAAAAAACTAGCAGTCCGGGCTTGAATATCTTTTTTTATCTTGTGTGTATCAAGCCTAAAATCAATGTTTTGTATTGATTTTTCATATTGAGCGAATAAATCTTTTAAGGATTTTTCAACTGCTTCAGGACTGTCTTTTAGCTTACTACGTTGTACATCTATATCCCACATTTTTCCATCGGAAAATTGTACTCTTACAGAATGAAGATACTTTATGGGTACCACATTTAGCTCTACGTCTTTGAAAACTTCGGGCCAATGTTCGACTACATCATTAGGAAGCTTCTGTTTCTTTTTAGGCACTTTGAGTAGCAGTCTTCTTTTTCTTAGTAGGTGCTAACTCTTCTGCTTGTTCTCTCAGTCTTTTTGCTTCTTTAAACATTCTGTCCGCTTGAGATCTATAACTAGCGGCAAGGTCGTCATCAGATAAAACATCTGTGTTTGCATTTACTGTAGGTGTCTCTGCTTCTACAGGATCTGTAGTAACAGGTTCAGCTGTTTCACCTTGCGGATTTGTTAAAGCCAAATCAGCAATACTAACACCTTTTTGGTCTGCAATGACTTTGTTTAATTCATCTAAACCTATAGTAGTATTACTATCAGGAGTCATTTCAACTTCTGTTTGTAAGAACTTTGCCATTTTTCCTGTGGTGTGAAATCTTGCTAACATATTGCTACCATCACTCAACCTAGCTCTTGCCATTACTTCAGCAAATTCAAAAGCAGTTTGACCTGCATTAGATTCTACCAAGGTCATAAGTGTATCATGATCTGCGGCATCTAAGTTTTCAGTAGTAACACATACACAATGATTTGTATCTCCAGGTACTACTCTATATGCTACAATTAGCTTTCTTTTGTTTTTTTTAAGTCTTCCGACATGTTTAAGAGCCATCTTTATTTTCTCCTGTTGCCTTTTGACTTGCGGCAACTGCATTTAAGAATGTCTCTAGTTTACTGTAAGTAGTTCCTACCACAGTCATTTCGTTGGGCTTAAAGGCACCTCTGCTACTAGCGACATCGATTATTTGTTTGATTGCATTTAAATCAGAAACTGTAAGTTCAACATTTTGCTGATCAGGCGTAGCCGCTGGTTGCGGTGCTACAGGCTGAGCGGCAGGTGCTTCTTTCGCTTCTGTTTTATCTTTTTCGTCACTCATAAAAGTTTCTCCTTATATTGTAATTATGACAAAATATTTACTTGTATTTCAAATATGGACAAGCTAAAGTGAAATAAGATAGTTCTTTTGGTTCTTCAAAGCCTATCTTTAGTGCTTCGTCCATGCTATTAGAATCAGTAATATGCATGGCTTTACCTACGTAAAACCTACCTTTTAAGTTGTCTGTAATCCACTTAGAAATTGTATTTTCTATGTTATATCTAATGGGTATATTGATATATTCAAAATGAGCAGGCGGGGATTGAGGTTTTCTTACACCAAAAAATTCTAAACTATTAGGGTTTCTAGGCGTTAATTGCTTCTTCATAGTGTGTAGTAACTCCAAAAGGCGCCTCAAAGTTCTTATCATGATATCCATGTATAATGAATACTGTATCACAATAATCAGGATCGCCCCAGCTATCCCAAGGATAGCCATCTGTAAACATAATAAACTTTTTAGGCTTTATATCATTTTCTTTCATATAAGTCCAGTTACAAACAAAATCTGTGCCACCACCACCTTTGAGTTCATAAGATGT
>MDTC01185799.1_pt1 | contig 16737 bp, 25 predicted proteins | sample 811181 | NCBI WGS metagenome assembly MDTC01 (sample SAMN05326644, study PRJNA326480) | marine metagenome | isolation source: seawater | place: Pacific Ocean: North | collected 2011 | reverse complement strand
TTCGTCACAGCCGGCGCAGGCGCCACGGCCATCACTGAGATCGATTGCAGCTCGATCACGGTCACGCCGCAAATTACCTTCGAGCCCATCAGCACGCCGAGCGGCGTCAACGGGATCCGGCGTATGAAGCTGCGCCCGCAGAAGCCGATCTTGACCGTAGAGTTCACGATCCCCTTTGAAGATATCTCATACTTCACGCAGCGCGACGCACGCACCAAGAAGAGCCTGTTCATTCAGATCGGCAACACCGCCGGCGGCACTGCGCTGCTTGATATTCCCAACCTTCAAATCCAGAACGTGCAGCGCTCCGACAGCGAAGGCTTGCACGGGCTGACTGTCACTTGCCAAGCGCTTGAGGATCAATGGGCGACAGATCAGAGCACAGCTCTGCGCCGCTCACCGTTCCGCATTCACTTGCTGTAATTAACCAACCAACCAAAGCAGATCGGGGTTTGCTGTGAAGACATTCGAGACAATGACCATCTGGGATCGAGCGATCGATCTCACCAAGACAGACTTAGCCAATTTTATCAGCTCACGCGACATGAAGCACATAGTGACCAGAGAGGGCAAAAGCCCTACCGTGTACGTGCTCCGCGATATCCCTAACGGGCTTGCGGTGTCGCACCTTATGAGCGAAGGCAGCGAAGACGCGCAGCGCTTGCGCGCGTTTCAGATGAGCGTGATCGCTATCAAAAACGCACGGCTTAACGACGGCCGCGAGGTGCCTGAGTGGCGCCCGCGTGCCGTTGCAGAGTCAGAGGGCGGCTTGCTTGCCAAGATGCCTCTGCTTGTGAGCCAGCAAGAGATCGATGAGCTGTTCAACCTTGGTGACGTGATTGACGTTGGGGAGGTTGCGCGCGCGCGGTGTTTTTTACCCCGCGAGATCAAAGACGGCTATCTTCTGCCGCCTACGTCCAGGCAGGTTCTGGCGGCGAGCGTGCAGCATTTTGCGGCAGCGGTCGAGAGTACGCAGGCGGCTGGTCCGTCTGCGAGCAAAACAGCGCCGGAAACGACAAACAACGACGAAGCAGGCGCCGAGCCTGGGGCTGCCCATGCGACAGCGTGAGCGATCAACTGCTTGGCCGGACGGCTGATCGCGTCGTGGATGCCACGCGGATCATAATGGAGAAGGCCACCGGGCTCACGCCAGACGTTTGCCCGGCGTTCGCCATGAAGGATCCGCTTGTCATCGAGGTGCTCGGCATCTACGCGGCGCGAGAGTCCAATTTGCTGGAGCCGATCACTGGCGGTTGGGAGCAGATGAGCCGCCGCACCGTTGAGGGCTTGCGCTTCTTCGATCGGTGCTACAGGCACGCGCGCGCCTTCTTCCGTCAGCAAGAAGACGAGCGCCGCGAGGCAGAGCACCGCCGCGTCAAGGCTAGCAGCAGGGGGCGCCGTGGCTGAAGCAAATCTAGTTATTGGCGTTGAGGCCGTAGGGGCTCAAGAGGCGTCCGCGCAACTTGACACTTTAGCGACCGCCGAAAACAGCGTGACGCAGGCAGCAGAGCGCCAGCTAGCAGTCACCAACCAGACAGCGGCAGCTACCGAGAAGGCAACGGCAGCAAGCAGAAGAGCGGCCGCCGCGTCTTCTAGGCAGGCAACGGCCGCCTCTTCGTTAGCTTCAGCCGCGCAGAACGTTGCCGCAACGCAAGCCAGGGCAACCGAGGCGAGCAACCGCTTTGGCTTATCGTTGCCGCGAGTCTCTGACGAATCGCGCAAGGCCGGCATGGGGATGGCGATGATGTTCAACGAGGGAACCGAAATGGTTTTCATGCTGAGCAGCGCCTTCCCTGCATTGCGGCAGGTTTCGATTCTATTTGCTGGCGCGGGTAATTCGGCCTTCGGCCTTGCGCGCGCTTTGGGGCCGGTCGGTGTCGCGGTTGCTGCGGCAAGTGCTGCGATTCCCGCCTTGATCTCTTTGCTCTCTGACACAAGTGAGGAGATGGACGACACAGCCGCGTCAACGGATCGAGCGACGCGGAGCTTACAAGACTTTATTGCAGCGCACCGCGCAGCCACACGCGCAGAGCAGCAATTGGCCCGCGTGCGCGCTGGCGGGGGTACTGCCGAAGAGCAAGCGGGGCTCGCGGCGATGGTAGGCGAGCAGGTTGGCGAAGCTGAGGCGCGGCTTGAGCGCGTTGGCCGGGCGGCAGGCGTCAACCAGCAAGCGATGGCGCGAATTGCAGAGGTTGCCAGGGAAGCCGCCGCGCAAGGCCGAGACGTATCGCAGGCCGTGACGCAACAGATCCAATTTGCCGCCGCAACTGGCGCGATCACGCAGTCTGAGCAGGCGCAGAACAATATCCGTTATGCAGCAACCGCGCTTGCTAACATACAACGTGATTTCGACGTGCAGCAGCGCCGTGCGCGCGAATTCCGCGAAGATGCACGCCAGCAGCAGCAAGAAGAGATCGAATTCGAGCTAGCCGCCGAGCGGGATCCCGATCGATTCGGAGCTGGCAGGCGTCGAGGCGGCGGAGGCGGCGGAGGCGGCCGCGAGGATACCGAGCAAGCAGAGCGCGAGCGCGTACAGGCAGAATTTGAGCGCCTGAGTGCGATCTCACAGATGCAAAACGATCTAAGGGCTAAGCGTGAGCGCTTCCAGGCCGAAGAGGCCGCGCGACTGGTTGAGGCCAAAGAGCTAGAGATCGAGATCCAAGACGCGATCATCACGAAGCTGGAAGAGCGCGAAGAGCGCGAAAAGGCTTTGGCCGCGGCTGCTCAAGAGCGCTACGCTGAGCAGCAGGATCAGCTTCGGCAGCTTGGCGCCGACTTTGGCGATGCTTTCGAGGGCGGTGTTGACCGCACGATCGCAGCCTTCGAACGGCTCAACCTGGCGCTTGGCAAGGCTGGCGAAGACACGATCGACACCACCGATCTAATGGTTCAGGCAACGAAAGCCGCATATGCTGACATGGCCAGCGGCACGGCTGCCGGGGCAACCGAAGCCTTTAGCGCTGCGGTGCAGGCAGCGGTCAACGGCGAGCAGTCCTTCGCAGACGCGATCAAGGCGCAGACACACGAGTTCATCCGCGGGATCGTGCTCCGCTCAACAGTCGCCGCGGTTGAGCAGGGCGCTGCCGCGCTTGCAGCCGCCGCAATCGGCAACTTCCCGGCAGCAGCCGCGCACGGTGCAGCGGCCGCGCAGTATGCAGCCGTGGCGGGCGTGGCGGCTTCGGTCGGCGTGGCGGCTGGCAGCTTTGCGCCGAAAAAAAAGCAGCAGGAAGAGCCCAAAGAGCCGCCGAAGAACCGCGAACGCAAAGAGCAACAGACGCTTGTGATCAACGTGGGCACCTTCCCAGTCAGCACAGATGCAGACGTAGGCCGCGCAGTGCAGCAGGCTTTGCAGGCCGTGGAGCGCAGAGATGGACGCTAAACGCTATTATGCAGGATTCACGCTTACGCCATCGGCGGGCGTGGCTATCAACATTGGGCCAGACAACGACGGCTTGAATTACGCCGTCAGCGTAGACGCCGGCACCTACTATCACGATCTAGACGATGGCACCGGGTACGGATCGTTTGCGGTTGCGCTCCAGACAGCGATCAACGCGGCGGCCGTCGCTGCGGGCTCGACCGTCACCTATGTCGTAGAGTGGCAGAACTTCTATCCAAGGTATAAGATCGTGCCAAGCGCAGGTACGATCACGGTAACGGCCAACACGACCGCGCAGCAGGTGCTTGGCATCGCGGCCGCGCCTGGCGCCGTGGCGATTCTCACGAGCAGCTTTGTGCCCTGGTTTGTCATCGTGCCGCAGATCGACGGCGTGAGCGATTCAACCGGCGACTTCAAAGACGGTGAGGGCATCGTTGACGCGGCGATCACTGACGGCGGCCAGCAGTTCGGAGTCTCCGCCGTTGTGCAGGCAGTGCGTCACGATTGGTCACAGCCGTTTGAGCTGCTCGCCACGTGCTACAAATACGCGGCCGTAGTGGCGGCGACCCCGTTCACATTTGATCACCTATTTGAGCACGTTGGCGCTCAAGTGCCGATGGTCATTGTGAACACTTCCGCAGACTGGGCCGCAGGTGCGCCGGCTACTGCTTACGCGACGCACGCCGTGATCCGCTTCAAGTTGACGGCTGACGGCGCACTATTCTCGCCGCAGCGCGTTGTCCCATCGCTCGACACCTACTGGAACATACCTTTCTCCGTCACGATTCTGGAGCGGCTCCGGTGACCTTTGACGACATCATAAACGCGGGCGGCGGCGCGTTTGAGGTGCGCATTGAGATCGAGGGCTGGCCGGTGCAATATTGCACAGACGGAATCAGCACGGGCACGCTTGCAGACGGCCGCCAGCGCGTGCACGGCCTGATCCGCGAGGGCATTAGCTTTGACGAGACGGCGCACATGGAAGAGGGCAACAGCGACCGCAGCGGATTCACAGCCACGTTGGTTGACCTAGACGCCGCGAGCACTGCCACGTTTACACGGACCCCGCGATACTATTCGTGGATCACCGGCGATGAGCTAGCGGCTGACACGGCGCTCAAGGTTGCCAACACTTCAGGATTCGTGGTTGGCGACGTCGTGCACTGCGGGAATGAGGCCATGCTAGTGACGGCGATTCCGTCAGCATCGGCCATGGTTGTCACGCGCGGATATTGGGCCAGCTCTGCAAGGCGGCAAACGGCGACCGCTGGCGCGGGCTTGCAGTATCCAGAGATCACCACTGATCCGCTTACGCTAAGCGGCCGCCGCGTCTTCGTGTACGGGCACGGCTCCGATCAGCTTGCAACCAGCGACGTTGGAAAGCTGCTTTACCGTGGCGTCATTCGCGCTGAGCCGCGCCTACGTGGCGTTTGTGAGTGGTCGCTTGAGGTTGACTCACTGCTCTCCATTCTCGACCAAGAGATCAGCGCTAAGCTGGACGACATCCAGATCCGCGGCATCTACTACCCGGCCAGCTCTGCGCTTGAGATCAGGCTCACGCAAAGCAACACGCACACCTACAGCGGCGCCGTGGTTTCAGGCACAACCGCCGTGGTGCAGATCGTTGGCTTCTTCGAGACACAATCGGCCTTTGCGGCTCACGTTGACACGCAGGTCGCGGCGGCGATGGCGTCAGCCGGGCACACCGGATCGGTGTCGTGCAGATACACGGCCGAGAATTGGTGGTTTGAGTTTACGCCAGGATCTCCCGCGCACTATACGATCATCGACGCGCGCAGCGTGGTTGACGGCAAAACGGACTTCAGGCTGATCAATCTCGAAGGCATACCGACGGACGAGGTGACGCACGGCGACACATACCGCGCGGCTTGGATCGAGGGCTCTGTCCGTCAGAACTTGATCGATTTCGGCTTTGGCAACGCGGCCACGCTCACCGATGAGATCAAGGGCCGCACCGTGCCGCGCGCAGCATACGGCCGCGGCTGGCGCGCCTTTGACACAACGCTGGCGGCAACCAACCCCGACAACGTGCTCTATCTGGCGAATTCTTACGAGCTGAATCAGGGCGATGACGTGACGATCACGCCGCGCAAGCGCGATCGCGAGCTTGAGCCAGGCGAGACGCCGACGGCCGGACCATATCAGGGCGTGATCAACGCCATCACCGGCAGCACCGGCGCGGTTGAGCTGACAGATGCGATCGGCGGCGTTGCGCGTCCGATCGTGGGCCACGCGCTGCTTAAAGGCTGGGGCGGTCGCATAGACGCGGCGACGTGTATCGGCAACGTGGCCGGCGATCTCTCCGACTTCCGCACCAACCTAATCGCCAAGAGCACCGACGCGCTGCCGGGCACGATCCCATTGCTGATCACTAACGACTGGGAAGACATCACCGACACCGTGCGCGAGGCAGCAGCCGGCCGGCACTATCTCACGCAAAGGCTCTACCGCTTCAGCAAGCCGGTGAAGCTGCGCGAGCTGATCCAGCATGAGTGTTTAATGCTCGGCTGCTTTCTGACAACCAAGCCAGACGGCACGCTTACCGTAAAGCCGATCCGGGCGCCGGTGCCCACCGATTTGCTCGCCTACGTGCTCAACACCGCCGATCGCGTTGTCAGCAACGGATTTGGCACTGTAGAGCTAAGCCCTGACGGCTTCATAAACCGCGTGAACATTGAGACGGGCTACAACCCCGCCAGCGGCAAAAACGAGGGGCCGATCTTTGCAGTGCGCGACGTGCGATCGATCTCGCGTATGCGGCGCGAGCTAAACGAGGACATAAAGCCCAAGGGCCGCTCGCAGACGCAGATCACAACCGAGGATCAGCCGGAAGATATCCCGATGAGCCTGTTTGGGATCTACGCTGACCGGTACACCGTCGCTGAGGTCGATTGCACGTGGCGGCTATTCAACACCGGGATCGGCGAGTCAATAAGCCTCGAAGCCGCACAGCTACCGTTTCAAGGCGCGCGCGGGCTCAACGCCACCGGGATCGTGGTTGCGCGTCGCTGGTCGGTTGCCGATGCATACGGCACGCTCTCGATCCTTTTTGCTGCGCAGGGCTATGCCGGCTACACGCCAGCCGCGCGCGTGCTTGGCGCCGTTGGCGCTGGCGTCAACTGGCAGATCACAACCGAGGCCAACAGGTACGCGCCGTTTGGCGTGCTCGATGCCTTCTTCTTTTTGCCAGGTCACAAAGTGCAGATCATCGAGTGGAACGACGCCGCGCCGACCATAGTCACCGGCGAAGTAACGGCCGTGGCCAGCAACGTGATTGACGTGACATTTTCGGCCGCTTGGGCTGGCGTAGGCGCTAGCACTTGGAATCTGATCTTTGACGATTACAGCGTGAGCGTGACAGATCAGCAGCAATATGCCTATGATGCCGACGCCAGCGCGCTGCTTGGCGGCACAACTCCGGCGCGGGCGTTTGCACCATGAGCAGCTTCAGCGAGTATAATGGCCTGGTTGATTTCGCGCCGGCAACGGTTGCGAGCCAGGAGCCGGTTGACGTCATGACGACGCGCGACAACCTGATCAACAACGCGGCGCACTTGGTGCAGAGTTCGACGCAGCAGCGATCCAATTGGATCAGCGTGGCAGGCCGGGCCAACAACACGGCCGGCGGCGGGACGTTTGCGCCGCCGTTGATCTGGGTTTCTTCGAGCTATGCCGACGCGCTGCCGGTAGTTGCGATCGGGCCGTTTCCGATCACGCTCGGCCCTGACGGCTTGCCGGCTAAGCTAGTGCTGCGCGTTGCGGCTGCGGTTGCTAACGGAAGCGGCACCGTGCTCGCGCAGGTGTCAGCGTACAGAGCGCGAGCTCCAGAGCGGGCAGGGCGCTGGGATGGCACAGTGGGGCCGCCGCCAACGCCAGGCGGGCCAGACGTCGCGCAGATGACGACAGCAAGCGCAACACCGGTGTGGCTCACGCCGTCGCCGTCATACGTGCAGATCACCGATCCAAGTGAGGCCGCTTTTGGCACTCGGCAGATCAGCACGCCGCTGATTCCTGGCGGCAACGCTTCGACAGCCACCGCCGTGATGGCGGAGCTAACCATCTGGACGCAGAGCACAGATCCGGCGACGCCAACTGTGATCCACGGCGTGTATGCGCGGGAGTTCGTGGGATGAGCAAACGAGTGCCGAAGATTCCGCCCATGCCGCCGCGCACGCGCGTGCTCTCTGGCGTCGCCGTTGCCGGGCCAACGTGGAAGCCTTTGAGCCAACAGGCCAATTACATAATCGGCCGCGGCGCTTGCGTGTCGCCTGCTTGGTGCCCGACTGCGATCCCAACGCCAACCGGCAAATTCACGATCCGCATCAGGCCGCGCGGCATCGCTCTGCGGCGGCTCTACGTAATCAGGATCACAGGCTTGGCCGGCGGCTTTGCTGGCACGATTGACATAAACGGCACCGCCACAGCTCACGCCACCGGCGACTATGATCGCGACATGGAAGCGTTTGAGTTCATCGAGGACGTGCCGGCGCCCACGTCAATTGAGCAAACCGTTGAGATCACGATCACGTCAGCGACCAGCACGCCGATCGTGTATGGCGTGGCAATTCACGAGCTGCCACGCGCTGAGCTACAGCAGAGCAGCGCCAGCGGCGAATATGGGATCGACTCATCAAGCTGCTTGCCTCGTATGCCGATCACCGATGCAGATAATGGCGGCGTGGGCGGCGTGGCTCGCGCAATACACGCGGGCCAGTGCATCGGCCGGCGCGCTGGCCTTTACACCTTCGCCGTCGATGAGGCAGACGCGATCGTCAATAACGCCGGATCCTTTACCGCGCTATTCAATTTGCCGGTGCCTATCCTGACCAGGCGCCGCAACTACACGAGCACGACCGGCGTCACAGAGTGGCGACTCTGGGCGCGCTGTACAAACGCGGGCACGACTGGCCAAGTGAGGCTCACGGCCGCCAGCGGCGACACCGTGACCATTGGCATTACCGGCGCGATCACTACGGCGTTTGGTTTGTGGCCGACGCCGCCAACCGTTGCCGATCTCGCCGTAGACGCTGAAGATGTGACAACCGTTGACGGCCGGATTGGGGGCGCTTGGGATGAGGTCACGATCGAAGCGCAGCGCACAGCCGGAACCGGTGACGTTGAGGTCGCGGGGATCTTCTGCTTCGAAAAGCCATGCTGAGCGTGTAATGGCAGCATCAGCCGCGCGCTGCTAGCCTTTGCAGTGATTGCGGCTGATCTCTGGCAACCTATCGCAGCCGCCAAGGTAGGAGCACATGAGCGGATTCAAGCCAACACGGCAAAGCAACGACATTAGGCCACCGATCGCCGGCGAGATTTACGCCGTGGCGACAACCGGATCAAGCGTGCCCTACGTCACGCCCGCAGAGCTGATCGGCGCTTATGCGACGTTTGCAGCCGATGGCGATGCGGTGCATATCCAATTTGGCGGGCCAAGCGTGACAGCCGACAAAACGGCGGTAAGCGCTGAGGCGGGATCACCAAAAGCGCTCACAGCAGCGGCCAACAGCACGATCAAGATCGCCGATGGTCAGATGATCAGCGTGCGGATCCCGGCGGCGGCCACCAACTTTGCGATCCAGGGCGCAGCCGGCGGCGGCTTCGCTCGCTTCTGGCTGTCGAGCAATTAGCCGTGAACCGGCGCGATAACTTCCCGCGCAACCTGATCAACACGCCCTACAAAACCGCCGGCGGCGGGGGCGGCGGGGGCGGCGGCATTGTCACGGACGGGCTTGTGATTCATTTGGACGCTGGCGACGCGAGCAGCTACAGCGGCAGCGGCACAACGTGGTCAGACCTCGCAGGCAGCAACGATTTCGCATTTGCTTCTGATCCGCTCTACAACGCAGAGATCGGGTATTTCAATTTTCAGGCAAATCCAGCATACCGCAGTATATCGCCGCAGATCTTTCCGCAGTATGGCGCGGTTGAAATTTGGTTTCGCTGGAAAACCAACAGCGCGGATCAAGTCTCAATTATGCTTTCCGGCGGCGTCAACTGGCTAGCGGTCGGCAATATCTCACCAGCAGAATTGCCGGATGAGTCCATTGAGCACTATGGCGGGTATTCAGCCGCAATTGACTATCGAGCGGGCAACCTGTTTTTGAAGGATTCCGAGTGGCATCACTATATGTGTGTAATCGACGGCACCGCTAATCAGATCTATCTTGACGGCGTGCCGGTAACTCCTTATTTCCGGCGAGGCAGCGCAACTAGCGAATACTTGCAGCAGCTTTCGACTAACACCTACATCGGACGCTACAGCCCCGGCGGCTATCAGTTTGAGGGCGATATTGCTGTTCTTCGCGTATACGATCGCGCGACGTTTACGGCGGCTGAGGGAGCGCAAAACTACGCCGCGCAAGCTGCCAGGTTCACGCCGTTCCAGCCTGACAACATCAGCAGCCTGACGCTCTGGATCGATCCTGATGACGCGAACACTGTCACGCTCGGCGGCAGCAGTGAAGTGCTGTCAATCCTAGACAAGGCGCGTGCTGTTGATCGCGCATCGTTTGTAGCACCAAGTGCAAGCCCAACAGGGCCGCAGCTTGTAGCTGACGGCGGTCGCAACTGGCTTGAGTTTAACCCGACTGGCGTTGTTGACAGTCTGGTCGGCTACTACGGCGCAGGCTCATACGGTTTGAATAGATCGCTGATCATGACCGGCAACGTGTACGAAACACACGTTGTGTTTAAGCCAACGTCTACGCCGTCGCAAAGCTCTAGCAACCCTTGGCAGAACAACGGCATCGGGCCTAGCGATGCAAGTGGCTACTGGGGCATCTACGCGCAGAACGACGGCGCCGGCGGCACACAGATCGTGCCGTATAACTACAGCTCGCACAGCACCTATAATCGCTACTCGGTGACGGTCGGCGATAAGCATATTGTCGGGCACAGCAAAAGCGCGGGCACGTCTAACCTGTTCAACTATCTCGACGGCGTGAGCACGACTGTAGGCAGTTTTGGTTCATCGCTCGGCGGCAGCAGCGGTGTCGTTGAGTTAGGGGTAGGTAGTAGCAACCAGAAATTCAGCGGGTTGATCGGCGAGGTGTGCCACTTCAACGAAGAGCTGAGCGCAACCGATCGCGCTAATCTGATCGCCTACCTTAAAGCCAAGTGGGGAATTTCTTGAAGCCGTTCTATTACGACTACACCAACGCCGTGCTTCTGGCCGCTGCGCAGTCTCTTGATCTGCCGGTCACTGCCAGCATGGACAAGGCACAGTTGATCAATGCGCTTTGCCGCACTGATCAAATGCAAGCATATGCGGCCGTTATCGCCGCCGCCGGGGAGTAATATGCCAGTCATGCCACCGCCACCGCCGCCAGACTTTCAAGACGACCGCAGTCAAATCACGGCGCCGCTTGAGCGCCCGCGCGAGTGGTCGGCCTGGGTTGCGATTGGCATCACGATGATCGCCGGCGCCTTTGGGATCTACGGATCGCACGTCAACGCGGTTGGCCAAATTGAGCGGCTTGAGGAGCGCGTTGCCGCAGCCGAAGAGAGCCACGCGCAGACGGCCGAGCTTTTGGCGCGCATTAGCGCTGACATCGTTGGGCTACGCTCTGACGTTCAGGGGCTTGAGAGAATCACAGCGGTTCAGCTCTCTGACATCCAGAGGCGGATCGAGAACCTAGAGAAGGCGAGGGCGCCGCGCGGTCGGTGATTCAAACGTCTGCGCCGCTGGTGCGCCTGGATATACTGGGCGTCCCCCCCGACCGGGGGCGCAGGCGTTTGAGTGACTGAAGAAGGGACAAGCAGAATGCAGATATCTTGGACAGGCGTCACCTTGCTGGTGGCAGGTTTAGCGGCCGTTGTGCTGCTTCAGGTTCTTGGCGGCGACAGCGAAAACGGGATCAGCAGCGCGATCCTTGCCGGGCTGCTTGGCCTACTCGCGCCACAGCCGGCGACGCGCAAGTGAGCCGGGCCGCGTCATTGTCTGCGCTGGCGCTGGTTGGCGTCTGCGCCTGCTCACCGCCAGACGGCGCGCAAACGGCGCTCACCGCCACAGCGCGAGCCGTTGCGGAGCTTGATGCCCATATGGCGCTCATATATGAGGCCGCCGCGCATCGAGCGCTTGACGAGAGCAGCACGCGCGAAGAGTACGATCGAGCGATGGCGCCGTTCAACGCGCTTGAGGAGGCGCTCCGCGGCTCGCGCTTTGCACTGCTCGCATCGCAAGAGGCTCTCAACGTCTGGCGCGATGAGGGCGGATCTGAGGCTAGTTTCGCGGCAAGGCTGCCAGCGCTCGCGGGCGCTCTTCGCGCGGTGCTTGATCATCTGCGGGATTTGGACGTTGAGATCCCGGCCGCGCTCACTGACGCGCTTGGCCTGGTTGAGGCATTAGGGGGCACCAATGGCGGCTGATCGCGCGCTTCGCATCGTTGATGGACTGCTCACGGTTGTCACCGCAATTATACGGGCAGTCAAAAAGGGCGACACCGAGACGGTTGATCGGATCCTTGGCGATGATCTGGAGACGACGATCGCACGCGCACGCGCAGAGATCGCCGCGATGGAGAAGTTTAACCAATGAAGCACGGCGACCGCGGGAGCGAGGTCAAAGCCGTGCAACTCGCCTTGCTTGAGCGCGACTCGCGGGCGCTGCCCAAATATGGCGCTGATTCTCACTTAGGTGGTGAGACGTGGGCGGCGCTTGAGCGCTTCTCCAAGGGCGCCGGCATCGGCTGGCGGCCGAGTGTGCCGGCCGAGACGCTTGCGGCGCTCTCCGTGGCGCCTGAGCCGCCAGGGCCTACACCGCCGCCGCCTGGCCCGGTGCCCGTGCTCGACTTGCGACACGAGCAGAGCGATCCGGCGCCTAAGAGCAAAGTGGTGAACGGCAAAACCGTGCAGCGGCCGCCGGAGACGGTAACCGCAATTTGCATCCACCAAACCGCGTGCACATTCGGCGTCAGCCAGCAGCAGATCAACGCGGCCGGCGGAGATCGAGCGCTGGCGCTCCACCGTCGCGCGCTCGGCGTCGCGTGTCACGCGATGGCGTTCATGGATGGAACCGTGGTTATTGCCAATAAGCTGCCAGCCTATATTCAGCACGCCGGGCCGCTAAACTCTATTAGCGTGGGCTTAGAGTGCGAAGGCAGGCTACCAGGGCTCACCAACGATCCCGACGGTACAACCTGGGGCGGCGAGCCAACGCCGCTAACCGAGACGATGATCAACGCCGCGCGCGAGGCCGTGCGGCAACTTGTCGAGCTGGCCGCGGAGAGCGGGATCAAGATCACGCATATCTACACGCACCGCCAAAGCTCCGAAAGCCGCCGCTCAGACTGCGGTGAGGGCCTATGGCGGGCCGTGGTGCTTGACTATGCCGTGCCCGTTTTGGGGCTGCGCACTTCGCCGGGGCTGACGTTTGGAAGCGGCCAGCCGGTGCCTGTTGAGTGGGATCCAAACGGCGTTGGCCACTACTGATCCGCGCCGCTGATCAGTCAAAATCGGCGAGCTGGAGAAACGCTGAGCGCCTCAAAGTGCGACAGCTTGGCGTGAAAAGTTTTTCGCACTTGTGAGCCAGACCGGCGCGATTCGCAAAGCTGACGCAGTGCGTCACAAGACAATCATTGACTTTTTTGACCAGCCACTGAGTGGCACGCGGAGTGCATAAGTACCGGGTGTCAGCAACGACGGAGGACACAATGATCGTAACTTTGAAGACGCGCGCACAACTCACCGGATCACGCAGCAGCAGCCACAGCGACAGCCGCGCGCTGGCCGCCATTCGCTTTGACCGCCTGCACGGCACGGTCACTTACGAGATCGACGGCGTGACGCTTTGCGACAGCGCCGAGCGCATCGCGTCGCGCAACTGCTTGAGCTACGCGGGCACCGCTGACGGAATGGATTACTTCTACCTTCTCATGAATGGCCGCGAGATTGCCGCCGAGATCGCGGCGCTCTGAGCCCTAACCAACCAACCAACCAACCCGGAGACGTAAGATGACCAAAGAGCAATACAGGAAACTGACTAAAGGCTACCACCAAGAAGCCGACAAGCAGGCCGCTAAGCGCCGCGCCCGCCGCCGACTCAAGCAGGCCGACCGCGAAGCCGCAAAGCGAGGCAAGCGATGATTTTGTTTGTTGAAGAGTCACTTAGCCGCTCGGAATATCCCCTAAGCAGGGTCAAGGCATTCGCCGCAAACCCCGGCGCAGACAGAAGCAAATGCCACACACGAGAGAGCTTTGAGAGCCGGCCAGGCTTCCGCAAGTGCGGGCATCTTTGGCAAGCCTGTCATTTAGATGCTGACAGAGATCTCTGGGCTCTAATTGATGAGGGCTCCGGCGCAGCGTGGTTTCCGGTAGACCTTGTGCAGGCTTTTGTTGGGGGCGAGCAGTGAGCGCCCGCAAGGCACGCAGGCCGCGCCGGTACGTCGTGCGCGAGGTTGGCGCCGGCTCGGTTGAGCTGCACGTGCTCGCGGATTGCTGGCTTGGCTTGCCCGGCCAGGTGCGCGAGTTCTTCGTGCCCGTTGACGGCGGTCACGTGCGCGAGTGGCTCGACGGCGGCGACGCGCGGCAGGTGTGCAACAGGCTTGGCCGTCGCGGCTCTACGCTGCGCAGCAGCGGCCTTTGCCTGGCAGACGACATTAGGCGCGAGGCGGCCGCGCTGCTTCGACAGCAGCAATCAGAAGGCGGCTTTTTCCGCGGAGAGGATCTACTGTGATAAGCACGATCAAGCTTAGGATGCTGCTCTCCGACTTCGGCGCCGTGATCGCGTGGATCGAGGTTACGCACCAAGCCGGCGATCAGCCTTGCCGGATACGGCTGCTTTCGGTCATTGCAGACAAAACCAAGCACCGGATCACTGCGCAGATTTGCGGCGCATTGTTTGTCAGTGTGATGGCGGCGGCAGAGCGGGAAGCACAAAAGCGCGGATTTTGCCGCAGAGAGGATCTGACATGAGCCGCTTCAGCTTATGCGGCGACGCGGCAAGAATCGATCGCGTCGTTTCTCAGATGCCGGACTGCCGGAAGGCGGTGAGGTGCGACGTTTACGGCACCGCCTTAATTGTGCCCAACGCGCAAAAGGTGCGTGCGTTTGCGGAGCGCACGATCGGTTACGAGCACGCCGCAAGGTTGCTCGACGACATTCTGAGCGCCTATCAAGACGAGCTAGACAACCGCAACTTTTTGAGGTCAGGACGATAAGGGAAAGAAGGGCAATCGTGAGCTATGAAGATATATATCTGCACAACGCGCAGACCGGGGCAGAGCTTGACGTCAACAACGTGCGCGGGCTTGCCGTCTTGGTTTGCTCTGGCGTGACGGTGAATTGTGACTACAAAGTTTTAAGCACCGGAGGCGGCCTTTGGGACACCTACACGCGGCCTGAGTTTCGAGCCAGAGCGCTGAGCCGCAGAGGCAACGCCGCCGCCGTGTATCGTGGCCGAGTGTCTAGCGGCTCTCACGCTGAAGATGAAATCTCGCGCCTTTGGGACGCTGAAACGGTTGTAAATCGCGAGTGGGATCAGGTGTGCGGGAATTTTGCGCTGGTTGACGACGGCAGCAGCGAGGGCGCGCGCTGGATTCCGATCTTTGTGAATCGACTGTCACCAGTAGACGCCGCCGGATTTGGATCGACCGTTAGATTTTGGGCAAGGCGCCGAGCCGCGATCGCGCAGGCGTCTGCCTCTGAACGCTTCTTTTTAGCTAGGGATCGCCACGGATGACATCAGCAAGCAAGCCAGTAAGCAGAGGGCGCGCCAAGCTGCTGCGAGAGCAGGGCGAGCGCATCACGCAAGCGCGCAAAAACGCAGGGCTGCTCCAGCCGCAGATCGCGGCCGCAGTCGGCGCCAGCGTGCGCAGCGTGTCGCGCTGGGAAACGGGGCAGAGTGATCCGTGCTTGCGCGATCTGGAGTTGATCGCACAAGTCACGGGCCACGATCTGCGATGGTTGCGGCTCGGCGCCTACCGCTGACGACGCGGGATCACCCAGTAGCGATTCCGCATCCGAGGTGAGCACCGCACGGGCCGCCAGCGGCTCGGAGCGCCGTCTTGTACGCTGCCGAAGTGATCCGCACCGGGGCACGGATCGCGCTGCGCGCCGGCCGCCCAACGGTCAACAAAGGCCAGGGTCGCGATCCATTTTGGCCGCAGCCGATCCCAACGCCGCACGGAATAGCCGCGAGGCCGCGAGGCTTCCGCATTGAGCCGCAGCAGCCAGGGCCGCCGCCGCTCGCGGATCGGTGAAGAGTAGCGCCGGATCAGCCCTTCAAACGTCAACCGCGGCCGCGTCTGCACAAGCAGCGCCCACCGGCGCGCTAGCAGGTGAGCGATGGCGGCACACTCTTCAGTGTGTGCCGTATCCCAACCAGACTCCGCAACGCACGCTTGAGCGAGCACGATCCGCGCGCTGGGCGTCCACTGCTCCGCTGGCAAGGGCTGCGCGCCGGCCGTGCTCACGCACAGCAGGCACGCGGCCAGGCACAGATCAAAACGGCAGATCATCGCTGAAGTCATCCGCGGGCAGCGGGGCCGAGGGTTTGCGAGACACGGCAGCAACGACGCCAGCAGCGCCCGCAGACGCCGCCGATCGGAGTTGCAGATCTTGGCCAACGACGTTGACGGACTGCGCCTTGATCTCAGTCTTCCAGTCGGTTGAGTCTTGAGGCTTCCACGACGTGAGCGAGCCGACAAGCTGCACCGTTGTTCCCACCGTGATCTTGGCTTGCAGCGCTTCGCACTGCTTGCCCCAGACGACGGCGTTCAGGTAGGTGTCCTTGTCGCGCGTCTGGCCGTCGCGGCCGGTGAATTGCTCTTTGACGACAACGCGAAGCCGCAGGTTCATGGCTCCGTTTTGCGTCGTTGACAGCCGCGGCTCTGCCGCCAGGTTGCCGACAACGTGAACGGCGTTTGCAGAATCAATGTACATCTTCGGCCCTCTTCCCGCCTGCAACGCGCAGGCTCACGCTCTGTTTTGTCTCGATGCGGCAGCCGTCGAGCGTGCCGCCTGCTTTGAGGTGCGCCTTGATCGCGCTTTTGTCTGGGCTCTCCACTGTGCGGATATACTCCGCCGGGATCTGCGCGTCGTCTTCGATGACAAGCGCGCCGGCGCTCTCGCGCACGCTAACAGTAACAAGGGCCGTCTTGACCTTGGTCTTGTTTGCGATGGCGAGCACTTCGCCAACCAGTGAGCGCAGACCATCGGCTTGCCGCTTCCACGAGTCAGCGCGCGAGCGGTAGTCCGCTGCAACCTCTTTGCAGATCTTCGCGTTTGTCTCGTATCGCTGGATCCTAGCCGCGAGCACTTCGATCCCGGCTTCAAGGTTCTGCAGCGCTTCAAATCGCAGCGCGTCGCGCTCTTCGTCAATCTCTCCAGTTTCGGGATCG